>OMAS01001240.1_pt1 | contig 11030 bp, 10 predicted proteins | sample 1674031 | NCBI WGS metagenome assembly OMAS01 (sample SAMEA103958138, study PRJEB25191) | human gut metagenome | biome: human-associated habitat [ENVO:00009003]; feature: intestine environment [ENVO:2100002]; material: feces | place: Germany | collected 2013/2015 | reverse complement strand
TTCTTCCATTTGTCCCAGACACAAAAATCCTGCCAGAAATAACAAATGCGCTGTTAACAGAACAGTCAATGCCCGTTTATACATTTTCGATCCTCACATACCTACAAATGATTTTGACTCCAACTTCATTCTATGCAGCTCGTCCGAAAAATATATCTGTTGTTCTCCGGAGAAAAATGTTACTATAGAAATATGAGTGAGCAAAACATTGAAAAAGAACAATTATATAAAGGAGTCTTCCGGGCCGAAAAAAAAGACGGAACTGTCTATTACCGTGCTTCTCTGACCAAAAACGGCAAGCATATCAGTCTTGGCAGTTTCCCCGATGCCTTACAGGCCCATCGGGCCTACGAACAGGGGCTTCTCCTGCTGTCCGATCCTTCCCTGACACTGCAGTCCTACGAGAAGGTGTCCCCTTTGTCCTTCGAAAAATGGGTCAGTCTGATCAATCTGCGGGACAACGGACTATACATCGGCAATCCGATCTATCTGGGACAGCAGCTTTTCTATTATTATTTGTCCCCCCACCATGTCTTAAAATTCGACATGGAAGACCTGTTCTATTATTCTTCCCATAAGATCATGTGCCGGGGAAATCATTATTTTGTGGCCGACTACGGAATGCAGCAGACGCTGACCTCACGCTATGGCATCAAAAGCTACGGAGTTCCCGGCGTGGATTATTGTTTTGTCAACGGAGATCCTACGGACTTCCGCAGGGAAAATCTGCAGATCCACAACATCTATCACGGTGTCCGGAAAACGGCAGCAAAAAACGGACAGTACGTTTATACTGTCCGCATTCATATCCGTGGTAATTATATTGTGGGGCGCTACGCTACTGATATCGAAGCAGCCATTGCCTATAACAAGGCCATCGATATTTTGCATAGCAAAGGAGTCACCAGTAATTTTACCCCCAACTATGTGGAAGCCATCACTCCCCGCCGTTATGCCGAGATCTATTCTACGCTCGACATTGCACCGGGAATCCTGAATTATGAGCCTATTTCTCCGAATAATCAATAAAACTGATATTCATATTGGCATAGCCTGCAATGCCGTCGATGGTGACATCATTGGCATATTGCCACATGGTAAAACGATAAGGATAATCCGGCACGTCTTCCATCTGGGAAAGCCATACGTCATATGCCGATAATTTTGACAGGTCAATTTCTTTGATCAGCCACTCCTTGTCTCCGTAAAGCAGGGGCTTATATCCGGCTGCCTCTATGGTATCCAGGAAAGCCTTGGTGATCTTCGTCTTGTCAGCACGACTGACAGTCTCGATTCTCGTCGTATCATTGTCCACAAAACTCATATCAAAAGCCACCGGATAGGTGATCTTGTAGTCTTTGATATTCTCCAGAACGATATTGGATTCCTCCACCGCCTCTTCTTCCGTGATGGCCTGTGAGGTAAAATACACCCCGATCTGTAATCCAGCATCTGTGGCTCTCTTGATATTGTCTACGAAATAATCATCCAATACGATCTGTCCGCTGCCATAGCCTCTGGCACCTACCCGCAACATCACAAAATCCACTCCGGCTTTTTTCAGTTTCAAAAAATCCACATAATCCTGATATTTGGAAATATCCACCCCGACATAGGAAGTCAGTTTGCCGTCCTGATAATATTTCATCAGGTCAGACTGGCACACCAGTTTGGTGAAATCATATTCGTGCTTGGGAAGGTACGGGCTGATCAGCACCCATTCTTCCTTGCCGTCCCGGTTGGTCACCAGGGTATGTTTTCCATCGGTGGAGGGATCCGCTTCCGCTGTTTCCTTTTTGTTATCCTTTTGGGAAGGCTCCGCAGACGGCAATGGTGTTGCCGTAGTCTCCGGGTACATGTCCCAGAAATCCAGATCCGAAGGAGTCAATGTGCTTCCGGTGATTAGGTCCTGCGTGTCCGGATATTTGTCTGTCTGATTATTTCCTGCCTGTTGTACATTCTCCGTCTGTGCAGCCGTATTGTTCTGTTGGTGGGAAGTGGGCTGTCTGTTCATGATCAGCACCACCGTAAGGATCACTGCCACGAAAATTGTAACAGCAACGATGGCACTGATCACCGTAGGTGTCAGCCCTCCTCCGTGATCTTCATAATCGTCCGGAAGACGCATATCTTTTCTCCTCTTGTACTTTCTTTATGCTTTTACGATACATTTCTTCGGGCATTTCTCCATGCAGGCACCACAGCCTACACATTTCTCCGGATCAATGATTGCATGGAAATTCTCGACCTTCACAGCATCGTGCTGACAATTCTTTACGCAGATACCGCAGCCCACACAGCCGGTCTTGCAGGCCTTCATGGTAACGGGGCCCTTGTCCGTAGAACTGCAGGCTACCTGTACCGTATTGGAATAAGGCCGTAAGCTGATCAGATGCTTGGGGCAGACCTCCACGCACTTTCCGCAGGCCTTACATTTTTCCTTATCTACTACAGCCACACCGTTCTCTACATGAATGGCATCGAAGGGACAGACCTGTGCACAGGTTCCGAATCCCAGGCAGCCACTGTTGCAGGATTTCGGTCCGCCTCCGGGCACAAAGTTCATCATACGACAGTCCTTGATGCCATAATAATCATAATCCGTTGTGGTCCGCTCGCAGTCACCCTGACAATGCACATAGGCTACCTTGCGCTCGGAAGCCTCTGCTTCTACACCCATGATGGCGGCGATTTTTTTGCCGACTTCCTCTCCGCCTACGGGACAGGTGTTCACCGCAGCCTCTCCCTTTGCAATGGCAGCTGCCAGACCGGAACATCCGGCGAAGCCGCAGCCACCACAGTTATTTCCGGGAAGGGCAGCTAACACCGCCTCTTCCTTCTCATCTACTTCTACTTTGAATTTAATGCCGGCCACGCCAAGGAACAGTCCCACAAAGATGCCGACGATTCCGACACAAGCCGCAGCAATCAGAATTCCTGTTATACTCATCTATGTTACTCCTTCCTAGATCAGACCGGAGAATCCGCAGAAAGCAATGGCCATCAGTCCTGCTGTCAGCAGTACCATGGGCATTCCCTTGAAAGATTCCGGCACTTCATTGTATTCCATCTTCTCACGCAGTCCTGCCAGGATCACGATGGCAATGGTAAAGCCAAGCGCTGTGGCAAAGCCATTTACGATACCGGTCAGAATACCGTATTCTTTCTGCACGTTGGTAATGGCTACACCCAGCACCGCGCAGTTGGTGGTAATCAGAGGCAGATAGACGCCCAGTGCCTGATACAGGGAAGGCATTGCCTTTTTCAGGAACATTTCCACGAACTGTACCAGTGCAGCAATGACGAGAATGAACACTATCGTCTCCAGATACTCAATGTGTAACGGCTGTAAGATAAATTTGTAGATCACACCCGCTACCGCACTGGCCAGCGTAATAACGAAGATAACCGCCGTTCCCATGCCGCCCGCCGTCTTGATCTTACGGGACACGCCTAAGAAGGGGCACAGTCCCATGAACTGGCTTAATACGATATTGCTGACGATGGAGGAACTGATCAGTAACAGAAGCATATCTTTTACACTATCCATTTATTTGTCCTCCTTATCTAAATCGATGGTCTCCAGATCATCCTCTGCCGTCTGAGGTTTTGCTGCCGCTTTTGCCGCATCCTTCACAGCCTCTTCCGTGGTATTGGTATTGTCATAAAACCGCTCCGAGCAGCCGCTCTCGCCACAGTGCAGACAGTCATGTCCGCAGCCGGACTGGATCTTCTCGTAATCCTTGCCAGCCAGCTTTCTCTTATTCTTGATATAGTTCTGCAAAGCGGTCAGTGCAGCCAGTACGAAGAACGCACCGGGAGCCAGTCCGAAAATATTGATCGTCACATAGGAATCCGGCATGATCCGAAATCCGAAGATGGATCCGGCCGCCAGGATCTCACGTACTGCACCGATACAAGTCAGTGCCAGAGAGAAACCAAGTCCCATGCCAAGTCCATCGAACAAGGAAGGAATGGGCGGATGGGAATACGCATAGCTCTCTGCTCTTCCCAGAATGATACAGTTTACAACGATCAGAGGAATATACACACCCAGAGCATCGTTCAGTGACGGCAGATACGCCTGCAACAGCAGCTGTACCGCAGTTACGAAGGATGCAATGATCACGATAAATGCAGGGATTCTCACCCGGCTGGGGATCACTTTCCTAAGCAGCGAAATGATCAGGTTACTCATGGTAAGTACCACTGCCGTGGTCAGGCCCATGCCAAGTCCGTTCATGGCCGATGTGGTCACCGCCAGAGTCGGACACATTCCCAGCATCAGTACAAATGTAGGATTTTCCTTGATGATACCGTTATAAAGTCTTTCACCTGCTTTATTCATTGCCAGCACCTCCCTGTACATAATCATTAAATGCCAGAAGGCTTCCGTTGACAGCGTTGGTCACTGCTTTCGTGGTGATGGTCGCACCGCTGATGGCATCGATCTCACTGTCAGAAGTGGATCCGGTCTTGGTGTAGGCAAAGCTCTTCACGTTCTTGTTGTGGAACTGCGGCACCAGCACATCTCCCGCTTTCATGCCCAGTCCGGGAGTCTCGGAAATACTTAAAATAGAAATATCATTGACCGTACCATCCAGACGGATTCCCACATACAGCACAATATTTCCGCCATAGCCTTCGGAGGTCGTGGTCTGGATCACATAGCCCAACTGCGTTCCGGAGGCATCCTGCGCTTCATAGACGGTACCGATGGTGATTCCGGTATCTGCCAGCTTCTGCGCCGTATCCGCAGAAGGTGTATAAGAATCCAGTTCTTCAAAATGCTCCGCATCCGCAAAGACCGCCTGACAGGCTTCCTGCACCGCTTTTTCCTCCTGCTGACGGATGGGCTCCTTGGTCAGTTCATAGACAAAGCCAAGCAAAAGTCCGGCAATCAGAGTAATTGCGAACAAAATGCCCGCTTCTTTTAACATTGCCTGAATATCATTCTTATTTTTCACGTTTCGCACCTGCCTTTCTGCCAAAAGCCACCGGCATGGTGAATTTTTCGATCAGAGGTACCAGAAGGTTACCTAAAATGATGGCATAGGACACTCCCTCTGCTCCCGGTCCGAAGATACGGAAGATTCCGGTAAGAAGTCCCAGTACCGCACCGTATACATACTGTCCCTTGATGGTAATCGGTCTGGTGACATAATCCGTTGCCATGAAAAAGGCACCCAGGATCAGACCGCCACCGGCCAACTGTGCCGACAGATATGCGGGATCAAAACCATGTCCGCCGAAAAATCCGGCAAACAGGATCACTGTCACAATATAGGTTCCCGGAATGCGCAGATCGATCACTCCGATCAGGATCAGGAAACATGCCCCGATCAGTAACGCAATAACGGAAGTCTCACCGATGGTACCGGCTGTCTTACCTACGATCATATTCATGACATTGACACTCTCTCCTGCCTTCAGTGCTGCCAGCGGTGTAGCCCCGGTATAGGCATCACAGGCAAAATTCGTCATCTGGGACGGGAAAGAGATCAGCAGAAAGCATCTGGCTGCCAGTGCCGGGTTCATAAAGTTCTGACCCAGACCACCGAACAGCATTTTTACCACAAGGATGGCAAACACACCGCCCAATGCCGCCATCCACAGCGGAATGCTCACCGGCAGATTCAGCGCCAGCAGCAGTCCCGTTACCACTGCTGACATATCGGAAATCGTGATTTTTTTCTTCCAGAGCCAGCCGAATAATAACTCCGTCAATACTGTACTGGCAATGGTCACAGCCATGACTGCCAGTGCTCTGGGGCCAAAGTTATAGATTCCGAAACCGGCAGCCGGCAGCAGTGCGATCACCACGGCTGTCATAATGCTGCTGGTCGTTACTTTTGACCGGATATGAGGATTTGAAGATACTTTTAAAAGTCCGCTCACTGTTCTTCCCTCCTACTTCTTTTTCTTCTTGGCAAGCTGGATCTTACGCATGGATTTGATCTCCTGCGTCAGAGGACGCTTTGCCGGGCATACAAAACTACAGCAGCCGCATTCACAGCATTCCATACCGTTATGTTCCACGAAAGCCTCTTCATCAAAATGCTCCGCATAGGTTGCCAAAAGGCTGGGAACAATACGGCCGGGACATGCTTCCACGCAACGTCCGCAGTTGATGCAGGGACTGGGCTCCATAGCGGATACATCGTCCTGGGTCAGTGCCAGTAATGCGGTAGAGGTCTTTGTGGTGGGTACATCCAGCTGGAACATACCGAATCCCATCATGGGACCTCCGCAGATGATCTTCTCCGGCTCCTGCTTAAATCCACCGGCTATATCCAACAGTTCCTGATAACTCATACCGATAGGTACACGAAAATTCCGGGGATTGGCCACAGCATCTCCGGTAACAGTGATGATACGTTCCATCAGAGGGCGTCCTTCCGTCACCGCTCTGTAAATGGCAACCACAGTATCTACGTTATCTACAATACAACCTACGTCCGCAGGCAACATGGAGGAATTGATCTTCCGTCCCGTTGTGGCATAGATCAGCTGACGCTCCGCGCCCTGAGGATACTTGGTCTTCAGTGCCTTCACCGTGATCTGAGGATCGTTCTTAGTCATCTGTTTTAACAGAGAGATACAATCCGGCTTATTGTCCTCCACGGCCAGAATACCGTGGGCATTGTCAAACAGCTTCAGCATGATCTTCAGACCACCGATCAGCTTGTCCGGCTCTTCCATCATTCTGCGGTAATCGGAAGTCAGATAAGGCTCACATTCCGCACAGTTAGCAATTACATATTCAATTTTGTCAGGATCCTTGGGAGACAGCTTGACATGCGTAGGAAATCCGGCACCACCCATACCTACGATACCGGCTTCCTTCACAATGTCGATGATCTCTTCCTTCTGCAGTTTGTCCACCGGTGCATAAGGATGAAATTCTTCGCTCTCATACAGGCCGTCATTGTCGATCACGATACTCTGTATCAGATCTCCTGTTACCACACGTCTCGTCTCAATGGTTTTTACCGTACCCGACACAGATGCATAGATGGGTGCCGACACGAAGCCACCACTTTCCGCTATCTTTTGTCCCGCCAGCACCCGGTCTCCTTTTGCCACGATGGGCTTCGCCGGAGCGCCGATGTGCTGGGACAACGGATAGACCATTTCCCCTTTGGGCAGGACATCCTGGATCGGTTTGTCCTTGGACAGATCTTTTCCATCATAGGGATGTATTCCGCCTACAAATGTCAACTTTGCCATTTCCTAACATCCTTTCTAAATAGTTACTTGTATTGCAAATTGCATTATGATAATTGTACTATTTTTATCAACTTTTATCAACAAAATGCTACTGCAAATTCTAAAATTATGGTAAAATAAATTCACCCATAGAAAGTCTGTGTGACTGCTTGCAGGCAGCACAGGTTTTCTATGAGGTGAATAAACAAACATAAGTAAGTAGGGCGATAGCCCGGATTACGCATGTTTGTTACGCTTTCGAGAGTTCGAAGAACGAAGAAAGCGTTTATTAACTTGCCCACACGGCAGAAAGAGGTCATACATGAAAAAATCAGAAGAGACTCTGGAGGATTTCGCGATCTCCTATCCCTTGGATAAGCTGGCGCCTCTGGAACAAATCCTTTTTCTCGATATTGAGACCACGGGATTCACTTCCCGTACTTCTTATTTATATATGATTGGCTGTGCCTACTATCAGGCCGGCAAATGGCGGACCATCCAGTGGATGGCGGATGACTATTCCCAGGAAGGGGATATTCTCACTGCTTTCTTTGATTTTGCAAGAGATTATCGCTATCTGGTACATTTCAACGGCAATAATTTTGACCTTCCCTTTATCACCCAGAAATGTGCGCAGTTAAAGCTTCCGTTCTCCTTTGACGGATTTCAGGGTATCGACATTTACCGCCGGATCTCCCCTTATAAATTCTTCCTAAAGCTGCCGAACTGTAAGCAGAAAACTTTGGAGCAGTATCTCGGAATTGCCCGGACCGATGTTTTCTCCGGCGGAGAACTCATTGGTCTATACCATGATTATGTAAAAAATCCTTCGGAATTCACAGAAAAAGCATTGTTTTTGCATAATGCGGACGACCTGAAGGGAATGTTGGAAGTTCTTCCGATTCTGGCCTACTATGATCTGTTCAACGAGAATTGTGTGAAAGCCAGAAAAGTACAGGCCAACTATTACAAAGATGTCAGTGGCGCACAACGCAAGGAACTGTTGATCACCCTGCAGATTCCCACTTCCCTGCCCAGACTGGTAACCGCTTCTGCGGCCAACTGCTATTTCCGTGGAGAAGGAGAATCGGCTACTTTAAAGGTTCCCATTTACGAGGAAGAATTAAAATATTTCTATTCCAACTACAAGGACTATTACTATCTTCCTACGGAAGATGTGGCATTGCACAAATCTGTAGCCGGTTTCGTGGACAAAGAGCACAGGCTCCAGGCCTCCGCAGCGAACTGTTACACTCGGAAATTCTCCTGCTATCTTCCCCAATGGGAGATTCTGTTCACGCCATTCTTCAAGAGAGATTATAAGAGCAAGGAATTATTCTTCGAGTTGACGGATGAAATGAAGAAAAACAGAGAAGGATTTACACAGTATGCCAATCATGTTTTGTCCATGATCGCATCTACTTACTAACCGGAACGAAATAAGACATCGCCCCTTAGATGTACTTATAGCACTTATAGCACAGAAAGCACAAAAAGAGGAAAGCAAAACTGCTTTCCTCTTTCTTATTTTGTCATTTTCTGTACTCACTACATCGGTTTCACATAATAGAAAGAACTCTTTCTGTCAAATCCGATTTCGCGATAATTCATGATCTGTTCGGTACTTCCGATAAACAGCATACCACCCTTGGCCAGTGACTGGTAATACTTCCGGAATACTTCATCCTTTGCTTCTTCTGTAAAGTAAATCAATACATTTCTGCACACGATCAGATTACAGTCGGTAGGATAAGTATCCTTCAGTAAATTGTGCTGGTGAAAATCCACTCTTGCCTTGATCTCATCTGCAATCTTGTAAGAAGGACCAATCTTCGTGAAGTATTTCTTCTTCAGATCCTCCGGCACGCCTTCTATGCTCTTTTCTCCATACAGGCCGGTCTTTGCCTTTGCGATAACCTGTTTGTCCAGATCTGTAGCATAGATACGAATCTGCTGTAACGGAATGTGCCGTGACAGAGCCATTACAAGAGAGTAAGGCTCATCTCCCGTGGAACATGCCGCACTCCAAACCTTCAGGTTCTTGCCGAAGCGTTGAATCAGTTCCGGGATCACGGTCTCTTCCAGATATTTCCACTGTTCAGGATTACGGTAGAATTCTGAAACATTGATAGTAATGTATCCTACAAATTCCTCAAAAAGTACTTTATCCGTCTTCAGTGCCTGTACATACTTGTCATAACCTACGATCTTATGCTTGGCGATCAGAGTATCGATACGCCGTTTCATCTGCTTCTCTTTGTAAGCATTCAGATCGATCGTAGTCAGAGAATAAATCTCTTTTTTAAAATACTCATAATCATATATCATGAATATCTACCACCTAACGGTTGATTATTTCTCAGAGTTCTCAGCCTCTGCAGCGATAACAGCGTCAATATCTACAGATACAACATCTGCATCGGACTCTTCCTCTGCCTCAACGGGTTCTGGAGCTGTCAGAGCTTTAACGCTCAGGGAAATCTTGTGATCAGCCTCATTGAAATCTACAACCTTAGCTGTAACTTCATCGCCAACGCTCAGTACATCGGAAGGTTTCTCAATGTGCTCCTTTGCGATCTGGGATACATGAAGCAGAGCATCTACACCGGGCTCTAATTCTACGAAAGCACCAAAGTCGGTCATTCTTGCAACCTTACCGGTTACAACATTGCCTACAGCATACTTCTCTGCTGCATTCTTCCAGGGGTTAGCATCGTCGAATTTCAGGGACAGTGCAATCTTATTGCCGTTGATCTCTTTGATCAGGACTTTCAGCTTATCGCCAACCTTGAATACCTTCTTGGGATGCTCGACTCTGCCCCAAGACATCTCGGAGATGTGAAGCAGTCCGTCTGCGCCGCCAAGATCGATAAATGCGCCGAAATCAGTTACGTTCTTAACAACACCTTCTACGATATCACCTTCTTTGATCTTCTCAAAGAGTTCCTTCTGCAGCTCAGCCTTCTTGGCTACGATCAGCTGTTTGCGGTCACCAATGTATCTTCTTCTCTTGGGATTGTACTCGCTGATCACGAATTCGATCTCCTGTCCTGCATACTTGGTCAGATCCTTCTCATAAGTATCGGATACCAGGCTTGCGGGGATGAAGATTCTTACTTCGTCCACGATCACACTTAAACCTCCGTCCAGTACCTGGGATACGGTTGCCTTAAGTACCTCGTGATTGTTAAATGCTTCTTCAATTCTCTTGTTGCCTCTGTCTGCAGCAAGACGCTTGTAGGTAAGGAGAACCTGACCCTCACCGTCATTTACTTTCAGAACCTTGACTTCCATGGTGTCACCAACCTTGGCAACCGTGGTAAGATCCACGCTGGAGTCGTTGGTGTATTCGTTCTTGGTAAGAATACCGTCAGATTTGTATCCGATGTTCAGAATGATCTCTTCCGGTTTCACATCGATGACTGTACCTTCGACTACCTCTCCTGCATGTATTGTCTTTAATGATTCTTCCAGCATTTGTTCAAAAGTTAATTCTGACATAATTTTGAACCTCCTCAATTAATTTATTTGGGGTGGAAGCCCCCGCGGTAATACCCACTAGTCGAACAGCTTTAGGTAGATCTAAATGCAAGTCATCCAGTGTCTGTATAAAATAGGTGTGCACACATTCCCTTTGGCAGATTTCGTAAAGCTTTCTGCTATTAGAACTGTGCTTCCCTCCTATTACAATCATAACGTCAGCTTCCGCTGCAATGGCCTTTGCCGATCGCTGTCGCTCTTCTGTAGCATTACAGATAGTGTTCACAACACTATCATTGTAACCTTTTTTTTCAAAAATTTCAACTATATATTGAAATTTA
>OMAS01001236.1_pt1 | contig 11049 bp, 8 predicted proteins | sample 1674031 | NCBI WGS metagenome assembly OMAS01 (sample SAMEA103958138, study PRJEB25191) | human gut metagenome | biome: human-associated habitat [ENVO:00009003]; feature: intestine environment [ENVO:2100002]; material: feces | place: Germany | collected 2013/2015 | reverse complement strand
GTGTCTGCCGTATCTGCTTCCGTGAGCTGGCTTACAAGGGCGAGATCCCCGGCGTGCGTAAGGCTTCTTTCTAAAAAAATTGAAAATGGCGCAGCAAAATAACTTTGATGACGGGAGTCTAAAAACAACAAGCTTTCGTGTTACCACGGAATACGAAAATGTGAAGGAACGAAGTGGAAATTATAGGCGAGAGTTTGCGGGCTACTGCTGCTCATACCGTCTGAAATTGGCCTTTGATTTTGATAACCTGAGATTGATGAAGGTGCTTTCTTCCATTTCAGCGAGCGACGCAAAACCAGAATTGAGCATTGCCTTCACGGTAAAAGATCCATCCCAGGTCAACGAGGCGCTGTTAGAAAACGCTGCTCTGAACGCAAAGAAAAAGGCCGAAGTGTTGTGCCGGAGTTCTGGGGTGAAGTTGGGAGAACTTCTCAGCATCGACTACAACTGGGATGAACTGAATGTCATCTCTCGCACCCGATACGAAATTACGGATGAGATGATGCCACCTATGGCTGCAAGAGAATGTTTTATGCCGGAAATTGAACCGGATGATATTGATGTCCAAGATACCGCAACCTTTGTTTGGGAGATCAGCTGATGAAATACAGCGGTTTTGAAAAGGCGCTTTCGAGCGTCTTTTCTTTTTGTGAATTTATTCGTCTCTTACTACCAAGTTTTCCGAACAGGATGTCCGTTGTAGCGTGAAGAGGGTAAAAGCAAGAAGTTCTCTTGAGGAATACGAAATGAGAGAATAGCAAGCACAGCCGGTGTTGCCACACACGGCGATTTTCGATTAAGGAGACCCTGCCCTTAATCCTGAAAATGCTTGTTGGGATGTCTCCCAAACCCTCTATCTTTATGAAAGGACAAACCGCTTATGGCAAACAGAACACGACCAAATCAGATACTCTTCTTTGTTTCAGATGACGAGAAACGGATTATCAAAGGAAAGATGAAACAGCTTGGTACAAACAACATGGGAGCGTATCTTCGCAAGATGGCGATTGACGGTTACATCATCAAAGTGGACTACACGCAGCAGAAGAAACTTGCCGCAGCAGTATCTCGCGCAGCGGCAAATATCAACCACATTTGCCGCCGAATCAACTCCACAGGACACTTCTATGAGGACGATGTTGCAGAGCTGAAAGAAAGGCAGGCTGAGATATGGCGATTACTAAAATCAAGCCAATCCGAGGAACTGTGAACAAGGCTCTCGCATACATTCTTGATCCGCAGAAAACAGATGACCAGCTCTATGTCTCTTCCTATGGTTGCTCTGCCAGCGATGCCGCAGCGAAGGAATTTGAGTGGACAAGAAATCTTGCTGCTCAACAAGGAATGCAGATGCCGAAGGTGATCGCCCGACATCTGATTCAATCCTTTGCGGTTGATGAAGTCACCCCGGAACAAGCGCATGAAATCGGTAAGCAGTTTGCCGACGAATGGCTCAAGGGAAAGTACGAGTATGTGATTGCAACGCACATCGACAAGGGGCATTGCCACAATCACATTATCTTCAACGCAGTCAACTATGTAGACTTCCATGCATACCGAAGCAATAAGAAAACCTATCGTGAGATGCGGCATCTCAGTGATGAGATATGTGCTGAACACGGGCTGTCAGTTATTCCTCCCTCTCAGGGAAAAGGCATGGACTACAAGGAATACACCGAAGCCAAACGCGGTACAAGTTGGAAGCAAAAACTCAAGCAGACCATTGATCGCTGCGTGGTCACAGCAAAGGACTACGATGAGTTTTTGAAGCTGATGCAGGACACCGGATATGAAATCAAAACCGGCAAATACATCTCCTTCCGTGCTGAGGGGCAAGAGCGTTTCACCCGTGCAAAAACCATCGGAGATAACTACACCGAAGACCGGATCAAGGAACGCATTCAAGGACGCAATGCCCGCAGACGGCAGATACAGAACGGTAGGAAGAACATCTCTCTCATCAGCGATATTCAAAACAGAATTAAGCAGATCGACAGTAAGGGCTTTGAGCATTCTATGAAGATCAAGATCCTCAAAGAAGCCGCCAGAACGCTCAATTACCTCACTGAGAACGAGCTACTTCAATATGCCGATCTTGAAAAGAAAGTCGAAGACATCCATAGTTCTTATGAGCGTACCGGCGCTGACTTGAAAGTCGTTGAAGCGCAGCTCCGAAAGGTGCAGCCGCTTATCAAGAATATCTCAACCTATCAAAAGCTCAAGCCGGTCTATGATGCCTACTCAAAGACGAAGAACAAGCAGAGTTTTCGAGCTGCGCACGAGGCAGAGCTTGTCGTTTTTGAAGCAGCAAAGAGTACATTGCTTGCTATGCAAGATGGTGAAAAACTTCCAAGTATGAAGTCTCTGCAAGCCGAGCAGCAACGCCTTCTGGAAGAGCAGCAGCGCCTCTACGACGAACGAGCAAGGCTCAAAAAAGAGGCTAAGGTGATTGATACCATGAAGGCAAATGTGGATGATTTCCTCAGCCCGACACTCTCACAAGAGCATGGAAAAGAAAAAAGCACCGAGCGTGAATAACCTCCAAAGCCTGAGTCGAATAATTAAATCGGCTCAGGCTTTCTTCTTCGTAATGCGCTCCATGAAATTGAAATATATTTTGAATTTTTGGAGCATCATATTGAAAATTTGAAGCGTTTGGTGTATAATATAATGAGTCTCACTATAAACGTTTGAGAGAGGTGCTTTTATGAAGATAAGCTATAAGAAATTATGGGTAATGCTCATTGAAAGAGAGATCCCAAAATCAACTTTACGCAAGGATATAGAGCTGTCTCCCGGCACGATGAGTAAGCTCAATAAGAACGAGGATGTAGCTCTCTCTGTTCTGCTGCGCATTTGCGACTATTTGAATTGTGACATTGGAGATATATGTGAAGCTGTGCGAACGGGCAAGAAGTAGGTCCGAGTTTTCGTGCGGCTATTTTGTTATAGGTAGAGAAAAATACCTCAGCGAAAGGAGCATATATGGATGTCCTTGAGAATGCTGTGATTGAGAAAAATGCCCTCGTTGAAGCGGAGGCGTTTCCCACAGATGATCGAGTCACCTACAAAGACAGCACCTATGAAATTGTTTCTAAGGTTGCATATTTGATTGGTGTTCCGAAACGAATTTTTGATAATGAGCATGAAGCACCCAAAATAGAGATATACGAAAAACTTGATGCAGACAAAACGGCACGGATAATCCGTCATTTGTGTATCATCAGGACAGCGATTGAAAGAAACTTCAAGCATATCAACGAGCGCATGAAGTTTAGTTATCTCTCAATCAGCAGTATGCCGGAATATGTGCCGCAGGATAGCCTTCAACAACTAAATGCGGATGGCATTAGTTTTATAAAGAAGTCCAGCACGAAGCTAAATCAGCATATCGTTGAGATAAACAAGCTGATTTCTGATCGGATCAATAATTGCAAGAAGCTATTTCCTCTTTGGCTGAATTGGCTGTATGTAAAAAACCTCTTTCTCATGCCAGATGGCTTGAAAGAGGAAGGGACAAAAGCAGCAGCAGATATTTATTACGCTCACTTGCTCTTTTATCCTTACCAGATGTATATAAACTGGGAACCGGAGGATGTCGGTAATCTGCTCTATAACGATAAAAAATTCGTGACGCTGCTTTATCAAATGAACGGTGACTACTTTACAGAGTACAGTAAAGTTTCTGATGCTGGAAGTTACATTAAAGGAAGCATCTACGAGTTTATTGGTAGCAGCGAAAAGGTTGTTGTAGTGGTAGATTGTGAAAATTCTGATCCGTACAAGCTCTGCGCTACGCTCAAGAATCTTGACTATCAGTACACACAGAAGATAGCATCCATCATCCTGTTTGATGATGTGCATAGTGCATCTGCTTGGCGTATTCTGGATAGTTTTACCCACATCCCGGTCGAACACATGATGACCGAACGGGTAAAGCAGAACAAGTCTCTGGTCGATGTGATGCTGATTGCCCGAACTTGTCAGGAGCATTACAAAAACAATGTGGATTCCTTTATTTTGGTGTCCAGCGACTCCGACTATTGGGGGCTGATTTCTTCTTTACCGGAGGCTCGGTTCCTTGTCATGATAGAGCGCGAAAACTGCGGACCGGATTTGAAGAACGCACTTGTCAATGCCGGTATATTCTATTGCTACATTGATGACTTCTACTCCGGCAATGCAGAGGATATTAAGATCGGCGCACTGTTCAAAGAGATGTATCATTACATAGACCAGGCGGTGCGGCTGAATATCTACGAGATGTTCACAGAGGCGTTAAAAGCGACTCGAATTGAAATGAGTTCTTCGGAACAGAAACAGTTTGTGGACAAGTATTTGAAAACGATGCAAATGTCCATTGCGGATAATGGCGATGTGACATTGGAAATAAGACGAAAATGAGTCCGCTATATCGGACAGTTGCTGTGATAAAATAAAAAGAGGATCGGTTGGCAACCAAAAATGATCCTCAAGTATTGGAGATGAAGATATGGCATACCAAAGCGAAGCGGCTCTTGAGCAGCAATTCATAGAGCAGCTAAACAAGCAGGAATACAGCACAGTCGATATTCCTGATTATGACGCATTGGTGGAGAACTTCAAAGTTCAGTTTGAAGCCTTCAATGCGCCCAAACTTGATACGCCTATCACCGATAAAGAGTGGGAGCGTATCTTTAACCTCATGCTTGGAAAGTCCGTGTTCCAGAGCGCAAAAATTCTGAGAGACAAGTTTGTCCTTGAGCGTGAGGACGGGACGAAGGTTTACCTGTCTTTCTTCGATCAGGATCACACCAAGAATATCTTCCAAGTAACGCATCAGACAACGGTTGTAGGAAAGTATGTCAACCGCTATGATGTGACGATTCTTGTGAATGGCTTGCCGTTGATTCAGGTCGAGCTAAAGCGCAGAGGTATTGACATTCGAGAGGCGGTCAATCAGGTCATGCGCTATAAGAAGCACTCCTATAACGGACTATATCACTTCATTCAGCTTTTCATTGTCTCAAACGGCGTTGATACCAAATATTTTGCCAACTCCGACAGGGAATTGATGTATAGCCTCGCCTTCTTCTGGACGGATTTCAACAACATCCGTATTACCAACCTGAAGGACTTCTCAATCTCTTTTCTGGCAAGGGATCACATCATCAAGATGTTGACACGCTATACCATTTTGAACGATACGGATAAGATTCTGATGGTTATGCGCCCCTATCAGGTGTATGCCGTAGAAGCCCTTATAAGGCAGGCTACGCTCACAAATCGCAACGCCTATATCTGGCATACCACCGGTGCAGGAAAGACGCTGACATCCTTTAAGACAGCTCAAATCCTCGCAGCCAATCCGAACATCAAGAAGGTTATCTTCCTTGTTGACCGTAAGGACTTGGACTCTCAGACCACCGAAGAGTTCAACAAGTTTGAGGCTGGCTCTGTGGATGTCACAGATCGCACGGACATTCTTGTGCGGCAAATGAAGGATAAGAACCGGCAGCTCATTGTCACGACGATGCAGAAGATGGCAAATGCCGTTAAGCGTCCTCAATACGAAAAGGTAATGGACGCATACCGTGACGAAAAGGTTGTCTTCATCATTGACGAATGCCACCGCAGCCAGTTCGGAGATATGCACAAGGATATTGTTCGGCATTTCAAGAAAGCGCAGTTCTTTGGCTTTACCGGTACGCCCCGTTTTGAAGTGAACGGAAAGACGGAGGGCAAGATCACACAGACCACCGAAATGCTGTTTGGGGAATGTTTGCATAACTATCTGATCAAGGATGCTATCTTCGATAACAATGTCCTCGGTTTCCATATTGAGTACATAAAGACGATGGAAGGCGATTTTGACTGGGACGATCCGACATTGGCTGACGCGATTGATGTTGGCGAACTCTATATGTCGGATGAGAGAATGTCCCTCATTGCAAACCACATCGTCCAGAACCACAAAGCCAAAACAAGAAATGGTCAGTACACGGCTATCTTTGCTGTTTCCTCCATTGAAGCTCTTGTCAAATATTACGACATCTTCAAGAAGATCAAACATGATCTGAACATTAGCGGTATCTTCTCCTATGGGCAGAACGAAGATGCCGAGGGCAAGGACGAGCATAGCCGAGATGCCTTGGAGCGTATCATCAAGGACTATAACGAGATGTACGGCACGAATTTCTCTACCGACACCTTCTCCGCGTATCACAAGGATATTTCAGATCGTGTCAAAGGCAAGAAAACGAAGTCTCTGGACATTCTCATTGTCGTAAATATGTTCCTGACCGGTTTTGACAGCAAGCAGCTCTCTGTGCTGTATGTGGACAAGGATTTGAAGTACCATGATCTGCTGCAAGCCTATTCTCGCACGAACCGTGTTGAGAAAGAAACCAAACCGTTTGGTATCATCATCTGCTACCGCAACCTCAAGAAACGGACAGATGATGCGCTGACGCTCTTCTCCAAGAGCCAGGACACCTCCGGCATTGTCGTTCCGGGCTATCAGTATTTTGTTGAGAAGTTCAATGAAATGGTTATGAAGCTCAAGGAAGTGGCACTCTACCCTGAGTCCGTCGATACCATGCAGAGCGAAGATGACCAAAAGAAGTTTGTCATCACTTTCCGTGAGCTGACAAAATACCTCCAATCCTTGCAGACATTCATTGAGTTCAGCTTTGATCAGGATGCGCTCATCATGTCCGAGCAGGAGTATCAGGACTACAAGAGCAAGTATCTGATGCTTTACTCCCGGCAAAAAACTGATCGAGAAGTCGTATCTGTCCTGAATGATGTGGACTTCTGCATTGAGATCATGGAGAGTGACCGTATCAATGTTGCCTATATCATGAACTTGATACGCAACATTCACTTTGATGACAAGAAGCAGAAGGACTACGACATCAAGCACATCAAGGAAGAATTGAGCAGGACGGATAATCCGCAGTTGCTTCGCAAGGTTGAAATTCTTCAAGCGTTCTTGGATCGTGTCGTTGTTGGTCTTGAAAGTGCGGATGAGATTGACGCTGCATACAACGACTTTGAAAATGAAGCGAAACGAGAAGAGATCGTTGCTTTCGCAAAGACTGAGGATATTGATTCTTCCATGCTTACGGACATCATCTCTGAGTATGAGTTCTCCGGCACAATGGATGCAGGAAACATCCGTGACCGTATTGAGAAGCCTATGCCGCTGCTCAAGAAGAGGTCTTTGGTCAACCGGATCGTCGAATTTATCCGGCAGCACACCGAGAAATACCAATAAGGAGAGAGAACAATGGATAATTCTATTCAGGCTCACCAGAAAGAGCTTTGTAACAAACTATGGGCGATGGCAAATGCCCTGAGAGGTAACATGGAGGCATACGAGTTCAAGAACTATATCTTGGGCATGATCTTCTATTACTACCTTTCCGACAAGACCGAGAAGTACATGGTTAATCTTCTCAAAGACGATAATATCAGCTACGAGGATGCTTGGAATGACGATGAATACAAGGCTGCCATCGTAGAAGAGGCTCTGCGTGACCTCGGCTACATCATCGAACCGGAGTATTTGTTCCGCAAGATGGTCAAGATGGTTGAGAACCGTTCCTTCGACATTGAGTTCTTGCAGAAAGCAATCAACGCTCTGATGGAATCCACTATCGGCAACGATTCGCAGGAAGACTTTGACGGATTGTTCTCCGATATGCAGCTCGATTCTACGAAGCTGGGGCATACCGTTAAAGACAGAAGTGCTGTCATGGCGAAAATCATTGCTTCGCTGGACGAGATCAATTTCAGCGTGGATGACACGAAGATTGATGTGTTGGGTAATGCCTACGAGTATCTGATTGGTCAGTTCGCTGCCACAGCCGGTAAGAAAGCCGGTGAGTTCTATACGCCTTCGGGTCCTGCCGAGCTGCTGTGCCGCCTTGCTTGTCTTGGCTTGACCGATGTTAAGGACGCAGCCGATCCGACTTGCGGTTCCGGCTCTCTGCTGCTTCGTCTCAAAAACTATGCAAATGTGCGTAACTACTACGGTCAGGAATTGACCTCGACTACTTATAACCTTGCCCGAATGAACATGATCCTTCGCGGCATCCCGTATCGTAACTTCAATATCTACAATGGCGATACGCTTGAGCATGACTACTTCGGAGATATGAAGTTCCGTGTTCAGGTTGCAAATCCTCCGTATTCTGCAAATTGGTCTGCTGATATGCACTTCATGGAGGACGAGCGTTTCAATGAATACGGCAAACTTGCGCCTAAGAGCAAGGCTGACTTTGCTTTTGTGCAGCACATGGTTTACCACATGGACGAAGACGGACGAGCTGTTGTCCTGCTGCCTCACGGTGTTCTGTTCCGTGGCGCAGCCGAAGAAGTGATCCGTAAGCACCTGATCCAAAAGCTGAATGTGCTGGACGCTGTTATCGGTCTTCCTGCCAACCTCTTCTTTGGCACGGGCATTCCGGTATGTGTTCTTGTCCTCAAGCGGGAGCGTAACGGCAACTCGGATAACATTCTCTTCATTGATGCGTCCAACGACTTTGAAGCCGGAAAGAATCAGAATATCCTCCGTGAGTGCGACATTGATAAGATCGTCGAAACCTACGAGCATCGTGTGGATGTCGATAAGTACGCCCATGTTGCCACAATGCAGGAGATTGAAGAAAACGGATTCAATCTGAACATTCCTCGCTATGTTGATACCTTTGAGCCGGAAGAGGAAATTGACCTCAATGCTGTTGCAGCAGAAATCCGCAATATTCAGGCTGAGATCAAAGACATCGACGCACAACTGAAACCGTTTTTCGATGAGCTGGGACTTGATTTCCCCTTTGATGTGGAGGGCAAATAATTATGGCAAATGTATCCTCAAGTAACGGTCTTGAAAAGCGTCCGAAACTCCGGTTTCCGGGCTTTGATGAGCCGTACAGAACTACTCCATTAGGAGAAATAGCGTCTCTGGTGAATCGCACCGATCCGAAATCTAACGCGCCTATTATGATGCTTAGTGCTGGAAATGGCTTTATTATGCAGTCCGAAAAGTATTCCAGAGACAATGCAGGACAGAGCCTCAAAAAATACATTCTCTTGAAACAAGGAGAATTGGCGTATAATCACGGCGCATCTAAGGCTAAACAGTTTGGCTGTTGTTATGAGCTGACTGAGCCAGAAGCACGAATCCCCTATGTGTATCATTGTTTCAAGATCAATGATCACGAATATACACCGTTTATTGCGATGGCACTCAATAACGCAAAAATGGATAAGCAACTAAAACGGCTCGTATCGTCAAGCGTTCGTATGGATGGGCTGCTCAATATCTCCTTTGAAGATTATATGAGCGTGACACTTCATCTCCCTTCGTCCACTGAACAGAAGCACATAGCCGACTTTCTCAAAAAAATAGATGAACGCATCGCTGCACAAGAAAAACTCCTTGCATCCCTCAAGAAGTATAAAAGAGGATTATTAAGAACTGTATTTTCCGAAAAAGGCAGCCACTCACTTTTGCATGATGCAGTAAGTCATAGAATAGATGAAGTATGTGATGTACTGAGTGGAAAACGCATTCCCAAAGGCGAAACATTCTCTCCCCGTCCTACTGAGTACCGGTATATAACAGTATCGGATATGGGTGAAAAATATGTAAGTTCAGACACTTTGCAGTTCATCACGAGCCACACCGAAAAGCAAATTACTCGATATAAAGTCAGAAATGGTGACATCATTATTTCTGTTGCTGGCACTCTTGGAAAGTTGAATATCATCACTCCTGACTTGGATGGAGTAAACTTGACTGAAAACTGTGATCGTTTTACAAACTTTAGAGGGATCAATCCCGAATACCTTTACCATGTACTTTCGTCTGATCTAATTCAGTCACAGATTGAAGCCTCAAAGACTAAAAACGGACAGCCTAAGCTGGCTCTCGAACGTATTAGAAACTTCGTTGTCCCCGTACCTCATCAAATAAGGCAAGAGCAGTTTGTTGGGGTAATGAACAGCATAGATAAGTACATTGCATCACAACAAGCTGTTCTCGATAGGTGTTGCAAGGCGAGAGCAGGTTTACAGCAACAGCTTTTTATATAAAGAGCTGTTGCAGCATGGATGACCGGATTTTTTCCAGATAAAATGTTAGGCGTTCTTCGTTCTCTATCTTTGCATCTATTTTCAGCAGCAATGAAGAAATCCTCTTCTGCTCCAAAATGGGGGGGCGAAATACTTTCACTGCACCGAGTTGAGGACTTGTTAACTGAGGAACACCCGTCGATTCAATATAAATGGAAGTGGCATTGATCATGTAAGCAAAGAAATCCACATCATCTTCGTATTTAGGGACTAACGAAAGAAGACGGACAATCGGAACATACTTGCAGTGACGAGCTATCGCATGACCAACTTCGCCTCTTCCAGATACAGTAATAGAATCACCTTCTACTTTGAAGTAGTTTGCATAGCCATATAAACCATTATTAGTCAAGGCGTTTGCATACACTGGATATGGATAACTTGTTGAATATGTGGGTGAACTATTTTGTCGGTCAATATCGCCCCCGGCAGAAATCGTAAAAATCTCTGCCAATCTTACGGTTTCCCAGCGTTTATTTTCACTGCCTGCAAAAGCCACTGTACCAGAAATTAACGCCTTAACGAGTCCTCTTTTATACTTCTTGAGGGATTCGACTAACGCTCTTTGTTTTTCAATTCTCTGGTCAATTCTCTCAAGGAATGAGGCGATATGCTCTTGCTCGTGAGCTGACGGTAGATTGATTGGCATTGCAAAGAAAGTGTCGTCCTTTATACTCACTCTGTCATGTCTCGCTCCGCTGTCACCGGACATATAAACATACCTATGCCACGCAGAAGATCGAAAATACCATTCAAAGAACGAAGGATTGATCTCCTTCTTAGCTCTAAAGCAAAGGTACAGCGGCGATACAATACCGGCTTCCGCGTATTTATATCTGCTTATAGGACCGTATGGAGCGTCTGCTGATTTTCGCGGATTATATACGAAGTCATTTTCCTCAATGATGTAATATCCGCTGGTGTTGTCAC
>OMAS01001225.1_pt1 | contig 11135 bp, 8 predicted proteins | sample 1674031 | NCBI WGS metagenome assembly OMAS01 (sample SAMEA103958138, study PRJEB25191) | human gut metagenome | biome: human-associated habitat [ENVO:00009003]; feature: intestine environment [ENVO:2100002]; material: feces | place: Germany | collected 2013/2015 | reverse complement strand
AGGGACCGCTGTGAAGCATACCGCGAAAAAGTGTATCCTGCTGCTGGCAGGACTGGCGCTGGCCGCCGTGCTGTCCGGCTGCACCTTCTTCGACTCCTCCGTGGAGCAGCTGTTCACCCTGCCCCGTATGGCAGAGGAGTATACCGGCCTGTCCCAGCAGATCGACAGCCTCATCGACCAGGGCTACGAGTACGCCTCGCCCTTCGGCGGCCGGAACATCCAGTCTGTCCAGATGGTGGATCTGGAGGATGACGGCATCCAGGAGGCGCTGGTGTTCCTGCGCCGCAGCAGCGATGAAAAGCCCCTGAAGATCATGGTGTTCCGGCTGGAGGGCGACACCTACCGCTGTTTCTGCACCATTGAGAGCAGCGGCTCCGCCGTGGACAGCGTCTATTATCAGGACCTCAACGGCGACGGATGCCGCGAGATCATCGTGGGCTGGCGCATCAGCGCCGATGTTCAGACTCTGGCCGCCTACACCGTGGAGTCGGAGCCGGTAGCCCTGATGTCCAGCGGCTACACCCAGTTCAGTGTCCAGGACCTCAACGGCGACGGCGTGCCCAGCCTGCTGGTGCTCCGCAGCGACGGCGAGCTGGGTCCCGTGGCGGAGTTTTACGGCTGGCAGGAGGAACAGATGGGCGTGTCCTACCGCTGCCGTCTGTCCACCTCCATGGCCGCCCTGAACCGCGGCAGCGTCGTCACCGGCATGGTGGATAAGGATACCCCCGCCGTGTTCATCACCGGCGTGGATATCACAAGCATGGCCGTCACCGACATCCTTATCTACCGTCAGGAGGCGGGCCTTGTCAACGTGGCGCTGGATAAAAACAGCGGCGTGTCCGCCGCCGTCTACCCCTACCGCCAGCTCTCCCCCCAGGACATCGACGGCGACGGCATCATCGAGCTGCCCTGCCCCGATGCCGACAGCGCCGCCGAGCAGACCGACGGCTTCGTGGCCTGGATGAGCTGGAAGTCCGACGGCCGTTTCGAGCAGTCCGTCAAGACCTACCACTGTCTCTCCGCCGGATGGTACTTCACCATCCCCCTGAGCTGGTGGAACTGGGATGTGGACGCTCTTGTCACTGCCATCTCCAACGAAAACCAGATGACCCTCTGCATCAACGGTGACTCCGTGCTGTCCGTCTACACCATCACCGGTGAGAACCGCGATTCCCGCAGCCGCATGGGCCACCGACTGGTCCTCCGCCGACAGACTACCACCGTCTACGCCGGCGAGGTCTTTGAGATCGCCCCCTATTACGGCATGGATGAGGACCTGCTGCGCCGCAGCTTCAATCTCATCCTGGGTACCTGGAACAATTCCTGACGTCAGAAAGGAGCGCACTATGAAAAAAGTACTGGTCCTGGAGGACGAATCCAGCATCCGCAGCTTTATCGTCATCAATCTCCGCCGCGCCGGCTACGAGGTGATTGAGGCGGAGACCGGCGAGGAGGCACTGGAGAAGCTGAAGGAGCACGCCGATGTCCGCGTGGCCCTTCTGGATATCATGCTCCCCGGCATCGATGGCTTCGAGGTCTGCCGCCGCATCCGCGCCACCAATGCGACCATCGGCATCATCATGCTCACCGCCCGCTCCCAGGAGATGGATAAGGTCACCGGCCTTATGACCGGCGCCGACGACTATGTCACCAAACCCTTCTCACCCGCCGAGCTTACCGCCCGCGTGGATGCCCTGATGCGCCGCTCCGGCGGCGCCGCCGTGGATGCCGGTGAGATCGACCAGCCGCCCTTCCTGCTGAACACCCGCAACCGCACCCTGGAGAAGAACGGCCAGCGCATCAAGCTCACCCAGGTGGAGTACTCCATCATGAAGATGTTTATGGAGAACCCCGGCAAGGCCCTCTCCCGCGAGGAGATCCTGGATATGGTCTGGGGCCACGACTACTTTGGCGAGCTGAAGATCGTGGATGTCAACATCCGCCGCCTCCGTCTCAAGATTGAGGACAACGCCACGAATCCAACGTACATTACCACGATCTGGGGCTACGGCTATAAGTGGGGCTTCTGATGGCGGATCTTTTTCGCCGATGCTGCGCTGCAAAGCCTGGCTGTACACAAAGTACAGCGGCGGCTTTGCGCCTTGTCTCGGCGAAAAATCTCTTGCCATCCGTGTTCTATTGACAACGCCGCGCCGCTTATTTTGACTTTACCACGAAAGGAGCTGAGGAACATGTCCCCCAAGCTGCCGCGGGTACAGGGCCTGCGCCGCCGCTGGCTGGCCGGAAGCATCGGCCCCGTGGCCGCCATATTGCTGCTGGTGGGCGCCCTCATCTCTGTGGGCTTCGCCAGCAACTACTACAACAGCGCCCGCTCCACCCTGCGGGCCAAGGCGGCCGCCGGCGCCGACTACTTCAATACCTACGTCATGATCGGCTACAAGGAGTATTACCGCAGCGCCACACTGTACGCCGCCACCTTTGACGACAGAGACCACATCGAGCTGCAATTTCTCAACAGCTCAGGCCGCGTGGAGGTCACCACCCGCGGCCTGACGGCGGGCACCTATCCCAGCACACCGGAGGTGGCCCGCGCCGTGGAGAGCGGCACGGTGCAGGATTACGTGGGCCGCGATGAGGCCACCGGCGAGCGGATCATCGCCGCCTCCAGCCTGCTGAAGTTCAACGGGCAGGTGGTGGGCGTCATGCGCTATGTCACCGCCATCGGGAACCTGGACCGTCAGGTGTTTCTGACGGTGCTGGTAGTCTGCGGCGTCATGACCGCGGTGATCTGCCTGATTTTCCTGTCCAGCTCCATCTTCATCAACAACGTAGTGGCCCCTGTCTCCGCCGTGTCGGAGACGGCCAAGCGCATCTCCGCCGGCAGCTACGGCATCCAGATCCCCAACAAATACACCGATGAGATGGGTGTGCTGGTGGACAACATCAACGACATGTCCCTGAAGATCAGTCAGAGCGAGAAGATGGAGTCGGAGTTCATCTCCTCCGTGTCCCACGAGCTGCGGACGCCCCTGACGGCCATCAACGGCTGGGGTGAAACGCTGCTGGAGGACGAGTCCGGCGATGTGCAGCAGCTGCGCCGCGGCGTGCAGATCATCCTCAAGGAGTCCCGCCGCCTGACCAACATGGTGGAGGAACTGCTGGACTTCTCCAAGATGACCGATGGCCGCTTCACCCTGCAGGTAGAGGACACCGACATACAGGCGGAGCTGGAGGACGCGGTCTACACCTACCGCGAGCTGTTCCGCCAGGACGGCATCTCCCTGGAGTACGGCAGCGACAAGGCTCTGTATGACGAGCCTATCACCGGCGACCCTGAGCGGCTGAAGCAGGTGTTCTGCAACGTGCTGGACAACGCCGCCAAGCACGGCGGTTCCGGCAAGCGCATCGTGGTCCACCTCACCCAGCAGGAGGGGGAGTATATCATCTCCATCCGCGACTTCGGCCCCGGCATCCCCGAGGCGGAGCTGCCCTACGTGAAGCAGAAATTCTACAAGGGCTCCTCCCGCGCCCGCGGCAGCGGCATCGGCCTGGCGGTCTGCGATGAGATCGTCCACCTCCACGGCGGCCAGTTTGACATCGCCAATGCCGCCGGAGGCGGCGCTGTGGTGACTATCCGCCTGCCGCTGAAGCGGGAGACGGAAAAAGAATTGTAAATAATCGAACAACTGTTGCATTTTTCGGCAAGCTGTGGTATGCTTGTCACAGAAAGGATCATTCAGGCATATGGAAAAGAAACAGGGCGCGTTCCGCACCACTATCGGCGGGCAGGCGCTGATCGAAGGTATCCTCATGCGCGGACCGGAGAAGGACGCCATTGTGGTCCGCTCTCCGGAGGGACTGGTCACCAAGGTCACAGAGCGGAAGTTCATCAGGAGCAAGTACCCCATTCTGGGTGTGCCTATCCTCCGCGGTGCCGTGACGTTCATCAGCTCCATGATCACCGGCGTCAAGGCGCTGATGTTTTCGGCAGACTATTTCCCTGATGAGGGGGACGCCCAGCCCGGCAAATTCGACCAGTGGCTGGAAAAACACATCCCCGCGGAGAAGCTGCAATCCCTGGTGGTGGCGTTCTCCGTGATTTTGAGCCTGGGCTTGACACTGGTACTGTTTATGCTGCTGCCTACATTCATCGCCGGACTGTTCCACGCTAAGAGCGCCGCAGTCCACAACATCATCGAGGGCGTGGTGAAGGTGGCCATCTTCCTGGGCTATCTGATCCTCTGCTCCAAGCAGAAGGACGTTCACCGCGTGTTCTGCTACCACGGCGCGGAGCATAAGACCATCTTCTGCTATGAGGCGGGCCTGCCCCTGACGGTGGAGAACGTCCGTCCCCAGCCCAAGCACCATCCCCGCTGCGGCACCAGCTTTCTGTTCGTGGTGATCATAGTGTCCATTCTGGTGTCCAGTCTGGTGTTCCCCTACATCAACTGGCAGAACATCTGGGTCCGCATCGGCGTCAAGCTGCTGCTGCTGATTCCCGTGGTGGGCGTGACCTACGAGTTCAACCGCTTCGTGGGAGCCCATGACAACACCGTGACCCGCATCCTGTCCGCTCCGGGCATGTGGATGCAGAACTTCACCACCAACGAGCCCGACGACTCCATGATCGAGGTAGCCATCGAGGCCATGAAGCTGGTGATCCCTGCCGAAAAAGGCAAGGATCAGTGGTAAAAGGGGATAACACATCGTATTATGGCAATTACATATAACAATCTGTATTTAGATATTCGCCAGCAGCTCCACCAGGCGGGCCTGCCCGCCGCCACGCTGGAGGCCCGGGAGCTGGTGTGCTTTGCCGCCGGCAAGACCCGCCAGCAGCTCCTGCGGGACGGACAGCTCTATGTACCTCCGGTGGTGGAGGAGCAGGTCCGCAGCCTGGTGCAGCGGCACTTGGCCGGGGAGCCGGTGGCCTATCTCATCGGCGAGTGGGAGTTTTACGGCCTGCCGCTGGACATCTCGGAGCGGGTGCTGATCCCCCGCCCGGACACGGAGGTGCTGGCCGCCGCCGCCATCGAGGGCCTGCAGGGCGTTGAGTCGCCCCGTGTACTGGATCTGTGCGCCGGTTCCGGCTGCGTCGGTCTTGCCGTGGCCAAGCACGTCTCCGGCAGCCATATGGTGCTGGGGGAGATCGACGAGGGTGCGCTGCGCGTCTGCCGCCAGAACATCCGCCGTACCGGTCTGTCCGGTCAGGTGGTGTCCATGCAGCTCAACGCGCTGGAAAAAGCGCCTCCGCGTTTGGGGGAGTTCGACTGCATCGTGTCCAACCCACCCTATATCCCTGACGGCGACATCGCGGGGCTGGACCCCTCGGTGCGGGACTATGAGCCCCATCTGGCGCTGAAGGGCGGCGCCGACGGCCTGGACTTCTACCGCGCCATCTGCGAGAACTGGCGCGGCGCCCTGCGTACAGGCGGACGGCTGTACTTCGAGGTGGGCATCGGCCAGGCCGACGACGTGCTGCGCATTATGCGTGCCGTGGGCTTCGGCGACATCGAGGTGATCCCCGATCTCAACGGCATCCCCCGTGTGGTCTGGGGCATTCTGCATACGGAGATCTGAACTGTCCGTTTTTCGGGACAGCAGTTCCAATAAAATAGGTACAAACCAACAGAGGAGGACGGAACAATGGCAGCGAAGAAAGAACCTGCGGTCCAGCCCGCGACGGCGTCCGACAAGAAAAAGGCGCTGGAAACCGCCATGCAGCAGATCGAGAAGATGTACGGCAAGGGCTCCATCATGCGCTACGGCGCGGAGAGCACCCTGAACGTGGAGGCCATCCCCACCGGATCTCTGTCGCTGGATCTGGCGCTGGGCATCGGCGGCCTGCCCCGGGGCCGTATCGTGGAGATCTACGGACCGGAGTCCTCCGGTAAGACCACGCTGGCCCTCCATGTGCTGGCGGAGGCCCAGAAGATGGGCGGCGAGGTGGCCTTTGTAGACGCCGAGCACGCGCTGGACCCCACCTATGCCAAAGCGCTGGGGGTCAACGTGGAGGATATGCTCATCTCCCAGCCCGACACCGGCGAGCAGGCGCTGGAGATCACAGAGGCGTTGGTGCGCTCCGGCGCCATCGACGTGGTGGTGGTGGACTCCGTGGCCGCGCTGGTGCCCCGTGCTGAGATCGAGGGCGAAATGGGCGACAGCTTTGTGGGCCTCCACGCCCGCCTGATGAGTCAGGCGCTGCGTAAGCTCACCGGCGTCATCAACAAGACCAACTCCATCGTTATCTTTATCAACCAACTCCGTGAGAAGGTGGGGGTCATGTACGGCAACCCCGAGGTCACCACCGGCGGCCGCGCCCTGAAGTTCTACGCCTCCGTCCGCATCGACGTGCGCCGCATCGAGACGCTGAAGTCCGGCGGTGAGGTCATCGGCAACCGCACCCGCGCCAAGGTGGTGAAGAACAAGGTGGCTCCCCCGTTCCGCGAGGCGGAGTTCGACATCATGTACGGCGAGGGCATCAGCAAGCTGGGCGACCTGCTGGATCTGGCGGTGAAGCTGGATCTGGTGCAGAAGAGCGGCTCGTGGTTCAATATGGGCGAGGTCCGTCTGGGACAGGGCCGCGACGCCGCCAAGCAGTACTTCCGCGACCATCCGGAGGAGGCGGACAAGCTGGAGACTGCTGTCCGGGAGAACTTCCACAAGCTGATGGGCGCCCAGTCCCGCACCGCCGCCAAAGCTGCGGGCCGTGCGGTGGACGTGTCCGCCGACGACTTCGACGACGCCGACTGATGCGCATCGAGCGACTGGAAAATTCCAAACACAAGCAGGAGCGCGTGCTGGTGTATCTGGAGGATGGAACGCTCCTCCGGATCACCGGCGCGGAGCTTCTGCAATTTGGCTTATATCAGGGCCTTGACCTGCCGCCGGAGACGCTGGAGGAATTGCGGGCCGCGGCCCGCCGCTCCGACACCAGACGCCGCGGCGCCAGCATGGCCTCCGGCCGCATGCTGTCCAAAAAGGAACTGACGGAGCGCCTGACGAAAAAGGGCGCTTCACCGGATGACGCCGCCGAGACGGCGGACTGGCTGGAGGATCTGGGGGCGGTGGATGACACCGCCTACGCAGGGGTCATCGTCCGGCACTACGGCGCCATGGGCTGCGGCGCTGCCCGCGTCCGGCAGGAGCTGCACCGCCGCGGCGTTCCCAAGGAGCTATGGGACGAGGCGCTGGAGCAGCTGCCCCCGCCGCAGGAAGCCATTGAAAAATTCCTCTGCGCCAAGCTGCGGGGTCGCCCGCTGACACCCGAGGACAGCCGCCGCCTGGCCGCCGCCCTCCAGCGCCGCGGCTTTTCGTGGCAGGACATCCGCCCCATCCTCAACGGGCTGGGGCAAGAGATCGATGAAACATGAGGTAACAAGACGTGAAAGTTTCCTTTATTTCCCTTGGCTGTGCCAAGAATCTGGTGAATACCGAGCAGATGATGGCCCTGTGCCGCGACGCGGGCCACACCCTGCAGGAGGAGCCTGCCGGCGCCGATGTGGTGGTCATCAACACCTGCGGCTTCATCGACAGCGCCAAGGAGGAGGCCATTGACACGATCCTCTCCGTGGCGGCGCTGAAGGCGGAGGGTCAGGTGCAGAAAATTCTGGTCACCGGCTGTCTCACCCAGCGCTACCAGCAGGAGATCCTGACGGAGCTGCCGGAGGTGGACGGTATCATGGGCACCGGCAGCTACGGCGAGATCGTACCGGCGCTGGCGGAGCTGATGGCCGGCGGCCGCCCCTGCCGCTTTGCCGACATCCATGGCATGATCGACGAGTTCGATCGCGTCCTCACCACCCCGGGGCACTATGCCTACCTGCGTATTGCCGAGGGCTGCGACAACCGCTGCGCCTATTGCGTGATACCTTCTCTGCGCGGGAAATACCGCAGCCGCCGCATGGAGGACGTGCTGGCCGAGGCCCGGAAGCTGTCGGACGCCGGCGTCAGGGAGTGCATCGTCATCGCTCAGGACATCACCCGCTACGGCATCGACCTGTACGGAGAGCGGAAGCTGGCGGCGCTGCTGCGGGAGCTGTGCAAAATGGACTTCCGCTGGGTGCGCCTGCACTATCTGTACCCCGACGAGTTTACCGACGAGCTGATCGACACCATTGCCGCCGAGGACAAGGTGCTTCCCTATCTGGACATCCCCATCCAGCACTGCAACGACAAGGTGCTGAAAGCCATGAACCGCCGCGGCGACAAGGCGGAGCTGCTGGCTCTGTTCCGGAAGCTGCGCGGCCGTATCCCCGGTCTGGTGCTGCGTACCAGTCTCATCACCGGCCTGCCCTACGAGGACGAGGCCGCCTTCGAGGAGCTGTGCGAATTTTTACAGGAGGTCCGGATCGAGCGGGCCGGCGTGTTCCCCTACTCGCCCGAGGAGGGCACTCCCGCCGCCAGGATGCTCAACCGCGTGGACACCGATGAGGCCGAGCGCCGCGCCGACCTGATCGTGGATGTCCAGTCCCGCATTATGGACGACTTCAACGACAGCCGCATGGGGACGGTGACGGAGGTGCTGTGCGACGGGTTTGACAGCCAGTCCATGATGTTCGTGGGCCGCAGCTATGCCGAGAGCCCTGACATCGACGGCCGGATCTACTTCACCGCCGACCACGAGGTGGAGGCGGGCGAGTTCGTGCCGGTGCGCATCACCGGAGCCATGGACGGCGAGCTCACCGGCGAGGTCGCGGAGTAAAAAAACACTTTTCATTTCCTGCCGCCCGTGCTACAATACGGAAAGAATACAACGAAAGGCTGATACATACCATGACGACCGCGAACAAACTGACGATCCTGCGGGTGCTGATGATCCCCGTTTTCCTGGTGGTGCTGTACTGGGGCTTCCCCGGCTGCCGCTATGTGGCACTGGGCATCTACATCGTCGCATGCCTCACCGACCTGCTGGACGGCTACATTGCCCGTCACTACGACCAGATCTCCGATTTCGGCAAGTTCATGGACCCGCTGGCGGACAAGTGCCTGGTGATGGCGGCGCTGTGCTGGTTCGTAGAGGAAGGTACCTTTGCCGCGTGGGTACTGGCTATCGTGCTGCTGCGGGAGTTTGCCGTATCCGGCATGCGCCTTGTGGCTGTGGAAAAGGGGCGCGTCATCGCCGCCGGTTGGTCCGGCAAGATCAAGACCGCCAGCACCATGGTGTGCATCTGCCTGATCCTGTTCGGCATCCCACAGTGGCTGAACTATGTGTGCCAGGGCGTGATCCTGGTCACCACCGTCTACTCCGGAATAGAGTACTTTGCCAAGAACGCCGACGTGTTCAAGGTCATCAAATAACTTGACACCGGACGAAAATCCTGCTACCATAAGACCCAACCGAATAGCGCGATGATCGGAAAGAGTATGTCCATCCCACGGGACAAGAGAGAGAGGGCCGCCGGCTGTAAGCCCACTCACCCGCTGCGGACAGAAAGTGCGTCTGGGAGCGCGGGGGCTGTGGATGCCCTCCGCATGGCCTGCGTCATGGGCCGCACCTGAGTGATAAACGAGAGTGGAACCGCGAAGCCTTTATTCGCCTCTCATGCCTGCGGGCATGGGAGGCGTTCTGCTTTCTGCGCATACAATTATAATGTAGATCATAGGAGGATCGTCATGTATCTGTATAATTCCGCCACCCATAAGAAAGAGGAATTCAAGACCCACACCCCGGGCCATGTGGAGATGTACACCTGCGGCCCCACGGTGTACCACTTTGCCCACATCGGCAACCTGCGCTCCTACATCATGGAGGACGTGCTGGAGAAGTACCTGCGCTACGTGGGCTATGACGTGAACCGCGTCATGAACATCACCGATGTGGGACACCTGACCTCCGACGCCGACGAGGGCGAGGACAAGATGCTCAAGGGCGCTCGGCGCGAGCATAAGTCCGTCATGGAGATCGCCCAGTACTACACCGACGCCTTTTTCGCCGACTGCCGGAAGCTGAACATCAAGCGCCCCGACGTGGTGCAGCCCGCTACCGGCCTCATCGACGACTATATCAAGATCATCTCCCGCCTGCTGGAGAAGGGCTACGCCTACGTGGCCGGCGGCAACGTGTACTTCGACACCTCCAAGCTGGAGCGGTACTACATCTTCAACGACCACAACGAGGAGGATCTGGCGGTGGGCGTCCGTGAGGGCGTGGAGGAGGACACCAACAAGCGCAACAGGAACGACTTTGTCCTGTGGTTCACCAAGTCCAAGTTCGAGGATCAGGCCCTGAAGTGGGACTCCCCGTGGGGCGTGGGCTATCCCGGCTGGCACATTGAGTGCTCCGGCATCTCCATGAAGTACAACGGAGAGTATCTGGATCTCCACTGCGGCGGTGTGGACAACGCCTTTCCCCACCACACCAACGAGATCGCCCAGTCCGAGAGCTACCTGGGCCATCCCTGGTGCCCTCACTGGTGCCATGTGGCCCATCTGAACACCGACCACGGCAAGATGTCCAAGTCCAAGGGCGAGTTCCTCACCGTCTCTCTGCTGGAGGAGAAGGGCTACGACCCCCTGGCCTACCGTTTCTTCTGCCTCCAGAGCCACTACCGTAAGAGTCTGGTGTTCACCTGGGAGAATCTGGACAACGCCACCGTGGCCTACAACAAGCTGCTGACCCGCATCGCCGCCCTGAAAGACGAGGGCGAGGTAGATCAGGCCGCCTTCGACGAGTACAAGGCCAAGTTCACCGCCGCCATGGACAACGACCTGAACACCTCCATGGCCGTCACCGTGCTGTACGATGTACTGAAGGCCAAAACCAACGATAAGACCAAGCTGGCCCTGCTGGACAGCTTCGACACCGTACTGGGCCTGAAGCTGCTGGAGCACGCCTCCACCGAGACGCCGCAATACACGATCCTAGTGGACGCGAAAGCGGGGGACGACTTTAATGCCAACACCTGGCCTGCCTTCCTGCACTGCCTGACCGAGACCGGCGATACCGACAATCTGCCCGGCTTCAACTCCACCAGCAGCCCGCTGAACAATAAGACCGAGTTCGCATACTACAACTACGGCGGCGTTACTCTGTCGGACAGCATCGAACACTTCAAGACCCGCACACGGTATGCGGTGCAGATCGACGGCAGAAAATATCGCGGCGGCAGTACCTACTGCCCGCTGACCGAGTGGAAAACCACAAACGGCACAATCATAGATGTGCCCCAGAC
>OMAS01001216.1_pt1 | contig 11215 bp, 8 predicted proteins | sample 1674031 | NCBI WGS metagenome assembly OMAS01 (sample SAMEA103958138, study PRJEB25191) | human gut metagenome | biome: human-associated habitat [ENVO:00009003]; feature: intestine environment [ENVO:2100002]; material: feces | place: Germany | collected 2013/2015 | reverse complement strand
TCTTTCCGCTGAGGAAGCGGCTGATTGTACTTTCGTTCACGTCAATCCGAAGTGCCAGCTCTCGCTGTGTCAACTTACGTTCTCTCATTACATCAATGATTCTTTTTCGGACATCGGCAGGTAAATAAGTATCTGCCATTATGCTTCCTTCTGTCTGTCAGCTTTCTGCTTGATATATTTTCCGCTTTTGATGCGGGCATCGGTCGGTTTCTCAGCGTCTGCCGGGATGATCCAGCGGCTTCCTGCCCGCTGTGCGCCCGGTATGCGGTCATTGTTGCAGAGGATACCAACTCTCCGGGGAGAGATCCCCCATTTCTCGGCAACTTCAAATGTAGACAGGTATTTCATTTCTGTATCGTCCCTCCTGATTCATAGTAGCTTCAATTATATTCTATTTACGGAACAATATCAACCAATTTTGTGTGAACACTGCCGTCCCGGACTTGCATTTTTACAAGTTTTCAGAGAGAGTTTTTAACCAGATACGCAAAAGAACATGGGTACACCAACCTGAAAATTCTGGTGGATGACGGCTATACCGGGACGAACTTCAATCGTCCCGGCGTACAGGAGGGCTTCGACCCTGTAAAGCAGGGACTTGTCGGCTGCTGGCTGGTCAAAGACCTGAGCCGCTTCGGGCGTGATTACCTGACTGTTGGACAGTACACAGACATTATCTTCCCCAGCTATGATGTGCGATTTATCGCCGTCAATGACGGGGTGGACAGTGAACGGGGCGACAGCGAGGGTATGGCTGCAATCCGAAATCTGTTCAATGAATGGTATCCCCGTGATACCAGCAAGAAAGTCCGTGTTAGTCTCCACCAAAGAGGAATCAGCGGCAAGCACATGGGCAAGCCGCCCTACGGCTACCGTTGTGACCCTGCGGACAAAGATCATTGGATTTTGGACGAAGATGCAGCTCCTATCGTCAAATATATCTTTGACCTGACTGTTTCAGGAAAAGGACCGGATGCCATAGCCAGAATTTTGGAAGATCAAAAAGTCCTGACGACAAAAGCCCTGTATGCCCAGCGCAAAGGAAAACCGATGCCGGAAAGACCGTATCATTGGGCTGGACAATCCGTTGCTGGTATTCTGGAACGGATGGAATACACAGGCTGTACCTGTAATTTCAAGATCTATTCCAAATCCTATAAGCTGAAACAGCGGATTCCCAATTCCCCGGAGGATATGTTCATCCTGCCGGATACGCAGGATGCTATTGTATCACAGGCTCAGTGGGACAGGGTGCAGGAGCGGTTAAAACTCGAAATCGAAGTGACGGAAGAATGGCTGGAAACGCAGGAAACCATGAGTGCAGATGTGGATGCCTTTGTAGCCCTGACACAGAAGTATGTGGATGTGCAGAAATTGACACCTACGATAGTCAATGAGTATATCAAGAAAATTGAGGTGTTTCCACCGGACAAATCCAGCGGCAAGCGGGTACAGAAGGTAAAAATCTATTTCAACTTCGTGGATGATGTAGAGATTCCTGTGATATCCGAGCCTGTTGTTGCGAAATCTACCCCTGGACGCAGAAAAACGGCGTGACCATTGAGGTCACACCGTTCTCTGCCCCTCGCAAAGCTAAATAGTACCTTATCACTATTAAACCTTGATTTTCCGGGGTTTTTGAACCATTTTGATACGGTTTGAACAGCAGATTATCTCTTGCTGAACTGAGGCGCGCGACGGGCTGCCTTGAGACCTGGTTTATTTTTTCCCCAGCTCCCAGAATGCGACTGCGCTTGCAGCGGCAACATTTAAGGAATCCACTCCGTGGAACATCGGGATACAGACGGTGTCGTCGCAGTTGTCGATGGTTTCATCCAACAGTCCTTCCCCCTCGGAGCCGAGGATGACAGCGAGCTTTTGTTTGGAAGAAAGTTTTGGATCATCAATCGAAACAGAATCACAGCGAAGCGCCATTGAAACGGTGTGGAAGCCGTGATTTTTTAATTCGGAAATCCCCGGAAGCGGCCAGCTGCTGTCCAGGAAGGTCCACGGAATCTGGAAAACGGTTCCCATGCTGACACGGATCGCGCGCCGGTAAAGCGGGTTGGAGCAGTCAGAGGTCAGCAGTACGCCGTCCATGCCGAGAGCGGCAGCGGAGCGGAAAATTGCGCCGATGTTGGTAGGGTTCATAATATTTTCCAGAATAACAAGACGGCTGGAAGCCTGACAAAGCTCTTCCACAGAGGGAAGCTTCGGACGTTTCATAGCGCAGAGCATACCGCGGGTCAGGGCAAAGCCTGTCAGCTGTGTGAGCACCTCAAATGGGGCGGAAAAAAACGGGATATCCGGGCAGCGTTCCAGAAACGGAAGCGCCTGATTTTCCAGATGTCTGTCCTCCGTCAGAAAAGAGATCGGGATGCAGCCGGCGTCCAGCGCGCGTTCGATGACCTTTGGGCTTTCAGCAATAAAAATTCCATTCTGCGGGTCGCAGCGGTTTAACAGCTGATTTTCGGAAAGACGGGCATAGATGTCCAGCTGCGGGTCAAGAAAATCAGTGATCGGTAGTATGGTCGGCATATGTTTTACATTCTCCAGCTTCTTTGAGCGCCCGGTTCCATTTGCGGAGCGTGTCGGGGTCAATTTTACAGATTTCTCTGTCGTAAGTATAAATTCCGTTTGTTTCCTCTTCAATGTCGGAAAGCTGTGTATACACGGTCGCGCCGATGCCTTTCTTGACAGCGGGCAGAATCGTCTGTCGGATCAGGTCGATATAGCCGTAGGTCAGTGCACCGGTGGAGTTGAATTTTTTGTAGCCGTATACTTTTTTACAGCAGCTATGTCCGGGGATCGAAAGGGAATATCCTCCGAATTCGGTCAGCGCCGCCGCGCGTTTGCTTTCCGGTTTGAATTTTAATTTCAGAAAATAATAATGCAGGCTCAAAATATCGCCTCCCTTCTGGTCAAACCAGCCGCTTGCGTGATCGACCAGTCGGGAGGAATCGAGCGTGCGGATTTGTTCGCATGCCGCGAGCGCGTCGAACTGCCCCCAGCCCTCATTAAATGGAACCCAGACGACGATGCTGGGATGGTTGTACAAAAAGGCGATGGTTTCTGTGATTTCGCGCTGGAATTCGTCTTTTCCCTCGGGATTGAGCCGGGAGAGCAGACCGGCGTGCTTTTCATCGTCGGAAAAAGAAATATGATTCCAGTTCATCAAAGTCGCCAGATAGGTGACGAACCAGTGCTTATAGGCGGAACCGCCGTTTACCATGTCCTGCCAGACGAGCATGCCCAGCTGGTCGCAGTGGTAGTAAAAACGCTCGGGCTCGATTTTGGCGTGCTTGCGCAGCATATTGAAGCCGAGCTTCTTCATCCGCGAAATATCGGCGGTCAACGCTTCGTCCGTCGGTGCGGTGTAGAGACTTTCCGGCCAGTAGCCCTGATCCAGTACGCCCGCCTGGAAATACGGTTTATTGTTTAAGAAAAAGCGCTGTGTGCCGTCCGGCGCGGTCTGGATATCGCATTTTCGCATCGCAAAATAGCTGGATACGCGATCAACGCCGCTTTTTAGGCTGACGAGATATAAAAACGGGTCTTCCGGTGTCCAGGGATGGAAATCGGGCAGAGAAACGATCAGCTCGGAGTTGGTCATACCGTTTATGCAGACCGGCTCCATGTCCTTGCCGGAGATCACGCATTCGACCGGGGCGGAATGCTGTGTCAGCACTTTTAAGTGGACGAGTCCCTGATCATAGTCGGTGTGATAAAAAATCTGTTCGATATAATTGACTGGAACAATTTCCATCCAGACCGTCTGCCACAGGCCACTCTGCGCCGTATAAAACATGCCGCCGGGCTTTAAGGACTGCTTGCCGCGCGCATGCCAGGATGTGTTGCTTTCATCCTGAATCCGGACGATCAGTTCGTTGTCGCCCTCCTGGAGATAATCCGTGATATCTGCAGAAAAAGGCAGATAGCCGCCGCAGTGACGCACTGCAGAAATCCGATTGACAAAGACCTCCGCCGTCTGGTCTGCAGCGCCGAAATGGAGCAGGATGCGCTTATCCTGTTGCGGTTTTGCGAGGGGGATGGTGCGGCGGTACCAGAGATATTCGCCGGGCTTTAGCTGTCTGGAAACGCCCGAAAGCTGACATTCCGGGGAAAACGGAACCAGAATGCTCAAATCGAAGGAAAGCGGGATTTCTGGTGTTTTGGAAAAGGCGCATTCCCAACGCCCGTTTAAATTCAAATAAGAAGTACGAACCAGCGACGGTCGCGGATATTCCGGGAGAACGTTATGTTCATCGACCTGCCGGTTGAATTTTGTCTGAAGCTGTATCATAATGCCTCTCATTCTGTCCTGCAGCAGTGACAATCCCATGCAGGGCAATCCTTGCGGAGTGGTTTTTTATATCTATGATGCCGGATGGGTCCGTGGGCAACATGGCAAAAGCCCCCGACCTTGAGGCCTGTAGATTGTTCTGTGCTGCGCACTCTCATAATCCTGGCATCATCCTATATCAGTATATAGGAATGCGAAATTTTTGACAAGAATCGACCCGGAAAATGTATCGCAGTTCGCGTATTCCTTTTCGTAGGGAACCTGAGCTGCGAATCAGCGGAAGGTATCGTAAAAACAAATATTTTAATGCACAGAACATCAGTTTGTCAATCAGTTTGTAATTGGATGACAGAGGTAAAAATCTGGAATAAAATGATAACAGAGTAAAAAACAGGCTGCCGCAATCCCACTGGTGTAAGGCGATGGGGAGTTCACAATGCAGACAGGGGCGATGATGATGAAGAGCAGGATGACGGTAACAGAGGCGCTGAAGGAGCGCGAACTTTTAAAGAAGCGGATCACGAAGAAGATCGGACAGCTGGGAAGGGAGGCAGGCACGGACGGCGCTTTTGCAGAACGGAGAAGCGCGCGGTTCGACGCGTCCAAGACAGGCAGAAAGCCGGCACAGTCAGCGATGTCTGGCAGCATAGGACATGGTGCAGTATCTGACGGGACAAGTGCGCATTGCGGTGCGCACCTCGATGCCGCCCTGCAGCAGATCCAGGACCTGATCCTCCGGTATGATTCGATCTGCAGCGCGGTTGCCAGATCGAACGGGGAGACATGGCTGGATACCTCGCGCGGCTATATGACCGTCTCGGAGGCAGTCGCTCTGCGCAGCCGCCTGAATGATAAAGAGACAGCCGACACTGCATTTGAGCAGCTGTTGACGAATCGCCTGGAAAGCATTTTGAAAAAACAGAAGGCGTTTTCCAAGCACGGTCAGAATCCGTCTGGACGCCGCCCGGCGCTGAAAGGAAATGTAGTGATCCGCAGGAAGAGGCAGCACTGGGCAGGAGAAAGGCAGCCGTGCCAACGCTGGACAGCTCAAGCCGCCGCAGCCTATCCTTTCTGCACAGGAGTTGTCGAAGCTCCGCAGTCTGACAGAAAGGATTCAGGAGAGCAGGGAAGAATTACTTCTGGAGCTGGACACGAAGCTTGCGCTGTCAAATGCTGCAACCTGGATTGAAGTGTAGCAGCAGGTCTGAATCCGCCGAGCCTGTTTGGAGGTGATGTAAGACTTTGGAATCCTCCTCAATAGGACAGAATGATACGTATAACAAAACGAATTGCTCAGACCCTCCGCACGAAATTCCCAAAACGGACCCCAGACACACTACCCTCCCCGGTAGTTGTGCCCCAAGCAAACAGAATTTAGTCTGGTAGAAAAGATAGAAAGATAGTTTAAATTTTGATTGATGATACAGACCTGCCGGAGTTGCCGGACGGGTTGAAATCCATGAGAACGGTCAGCGCTGTCCGGGCGCGGGAATTCCGCATGGCTGTGCGGTGGGTCTTTTCCAGTAAGCTGTAACGAATCTTTTGGTGCGAGTCCGTACAATGGGACACGCAATGAGGTAGAATAAATAGAAAATAACAAGTAATTGTTCCGCAGGTCTGCGCATTTACTGCGCTGACCGTAAGAGAACTTAGACGAGAAGGCAAAAATCCTATCGGCGCAGCCGATTTGAAATGGATTTTTGCGCGTAACTGCGAGGGTACGGAACAGTTACGAAAAGAGTACGATCGCTGTCTGCTGTGGTCACAGCGCGCAGCGGCAGCGTGTGCATATTTTAGGCAGCGGTTTCATAAGGTATAGTAATTTCTGCTTTGCAGGGAACTTATGGAACTGAGCAAACCGTTTCACCGCAAAAAGATCGTCGTAATTTTTCTGGCGTGCATTCTGATCTTTTCAGGGCTGTCCGCCAGAGTGGCATATCTGATGGTATTTCGGGCGGCACATTATTCTGAGCTCGCGCTGGATTTGCATCAGAGAGAGCGCAAAATCAAGGCAAAGCGCGGGAGAATTTTAGACCGGAACGGGATCGTGCTGGCGGATAACCAGCCGGTCTGTACGATTTCTGTCATCCATAACCAGATTCGCGATCCCAACGCAGTGATTGCGCTTTTGTGCAGCAAGCTTGGAATGTCGGAAGAGACCGTTCGAAAAAGAGTGGAAAAGGTATCGTCCATCGAAAAAATCAAAAGCAATGTCGATCTGGAAACCGGGGAGGAAATTTACCGGACAGGGCTGGACGGCATCAAGGTGGACGAGGATTATAAACGATATTATCCGTATGAGAATCTCGCTTCCAAAGTGATCGGCTTTACCGGAGGCGATAATCAGGGAATTTTGGCATTGGAAAGCCGGTATGAGGAAGTGCTTTCCGGGCAGGAGGGCTTGATTCTGGAAATGACGGACGCACGCGGCGTCCGGCTTCTGGATGAAGGAGAGAGCCGGGTAGAGCCGGTGGATGGAAAAGATTTATACATTAGTCTGGATGCCAACATCCAGCTGTACGCACAGCAGCTGGCGGAGCAGGTCTGCCTGGAAAAAGAAGCGGAAAGCGTTTCGATTCTGGTGCTGCGTCCCGATAACGGAGAAATCCTTGCGATGGCGGATGTGCCGGAATATCAGTTGAATGACCCGTTCACACTTCCGGAGGGGCAGCAAGAACAGCTCATGACCGAAAAAGAAAAGCAGGAAGCCCTGAATAAAATGTGGAGAAACGCCTGCATCAACGATACCTACGAGCCTGGCTCTGCCTTTAAGGTCATTACGGCGGCAGCCGCACTGGAAAACGGCGTTGTCCGGGAAGAGGATTCTTTTCAGTGCCCGGGCTATATTGTCGTAGAGGGCAGAAAAATCCGGTGTGCAAAGGTTCGGGGTCATGGAACTGAAAATTTCGTACAGGGGACGATGAATTCCTGCAATCCGGTGTTTGTGACGGTAGGGCTTCGGATGGGTGCAGATACGTTTTACCAAAGTATGAAGCAGTTCGGGCTGCTGAACAGAACTGGAATCGATGTGCCTGGAGAAGCCGGTACAATCATGCACGCACAGGATCAGATCGGTCCGGTGGAGCTTGCGACGATTTCGTTCGGGCAGTCCTTTCAGATCACGCCGATCCAGCTTGCAGCGACGGTCAGCTCCCTCATTAATGGCGGGACGCGGATTACACCGCATTTGGGACTGTATTGCGAAAAGACGGACGGTTCGGAGCGCATTTCGGTGCAGAAGGAAACGGAGCAAAAACGGATTCTTTCGGAAGAAACGAGCGCCCGGCTGCGCAGCATCCTGTTTCAGGTCGTGGAAAACGGCGGCGGAAAAAATGGAAAAGTCGAAGGCTATCAGGTGGGCGGCAAGACGGCGACCAGCGAGACGCTTCCTCGCGGTACTGGTCGGTATATTTCTTCGTTTCTGGGTTTTGCACCTGCGGACGATCCGAAGGTGCTGGCATTGTGCATTATCCGAAACCCCCAAGGCGTCTATTATGGCGGACTGGTGGCGGCGCCGGTAGTGCGCGAGCTTTTTGAAAATATTCTTCCCTATCTGGATGAAATATGGTATTATGAGAAGAATGAAACAATAAACCGCAATTAATTGCAGGGAAACATAGAACGAAAGTGCTGTCTATGGCAGCGAAAGGAGAGAATCAACATGGATTTACTGGGAAAAAAGGTGCTGGTAGCCGGATGCGGAAAGAGCGGACTCGGAGCCGCCGGACTCTTGCAGAAAGCGGGAGCCGTTCCCGTTCTGTTTGATGAAAATGAAAAGCTGGATGGGAAGGCGCTCTGCGCGCGGGAGGATTATCCAAAAGACACTGCGCTGGTACTGGGAAGCCTTCCGAAGGAGTTGCTTTCCGAGCTTTCGCTGGCGGTTTTAAGCCCCGGTATTTCCATTGAAGAAGCGTTTGTTTCTACACTGGAAGAGGCGGATATTCCGGTATGGGGCGAAATTGAGCTCGCCTGGAACTATGAAAAGGGAAAGGTGCTCGCAATTACAGGTACGAACGGAAAGACCACGACGACAACGCTGGTGGGCGAGATCTTGAAGCGTTATCAGGACAATACGTTTGTTGTCGGCAATATCGGAACCCCCTATACGCAGGAGGTTTTAAAAACAGATAAGGACAGCGTGACGGTAGCGGAGATCAGCAGCTTCCAGCTGGAAACTGCAGTGCATTTCCATCCGACTGTCAGCGCGATTTTAAATATCACGCCGGATCATTTGAACCGTCATCATACGATGGAGAACTATGCGGCGGTCAAGGAATCCATCACGAAGAACCAGACAAAGGACGATTGCTGTGTGCTCAATCATGAGGACAGCTGGTTAAAGGCGTTTGCACCGAAGTGCCCGGCCCAGGTCATCTGGTTTTCTTCCAAAGAAAAGCTGGAGAGAGGCTATTATCTGGTCGGCAGCAAAATCTGCAGAAATCTCGGAAATGGGGAAGAAGTCCTGATGGATGTTGACAAGATGCAGCTGATCGGCGTACATAATTTTGAAAACGTGATGGCGGCGATTGCGATTGCAGCAGCGTACGGCGTGCCGATGGAAACAATTCTGGATACCGTAAAACATTTTCAGGCAGTAGAACACAGAATCGAATATGTAGCGACCAAAAACGGCGTTGTTTATTATAACGATTCCAAGGGAACCAATCCCGATGCAGCGATTCAGGCGATCCGCGCAATGAAGTGGCCCACCGTGCTGATCGGCGGCGGCTATGATAAGCAGAACACCTACGACGAGTGGATTGAAGCGTTTGACGGCAAGGTGAAGCTGCTTGTGCTGATCGGTCAGACGCGGGAAAAGATCGCGGAGTGCGCAAAAAAGCACGGAATGGAAAATATCGTTTTGGCGGACAGCTTTGAAGAAGCGATGGATACCTGTGTAAAGGCAGCGTGTCCGGGCGACGCGGTGCTGTTGTCCCCCGCATGCGCGAGCTGGGGAATGTTCCCGAATTATGAAGTGCGCGGTAAAATGTTCAAGGAATATGTAAACAGCCTGAAGGGGTGAGCAAGTGGCAGGACGGAGAAAATCTCAGAAAACAGAATACTATTTTGATTACAGTCTTCTGTTCATCATCCTGTTTCTGACAGGCTTCGGACTGGTTATGATTTATTCCGCCAGCGCTTACGATGCGACGACGCAGAATCTGAACGAGGACTATTATCTGATGCATCAGGCGTTTGCGGCGGCGCTGGGGCTGGTGGGGATGTTTTTCGTCTCCCACATCCCATATCATTTTTGGGAACGGTTTGCGGTAATCGGCTATGTGGTTTCCCTGATTTTGATTGTACTCGTGCTGTCGCCGCTGGGCGTCGAGGTCAACGGTGCAAGAAGGTGGCTGAATCTAGGTATGTCGATTCAGCCTGCGGAGATCGCAAAGCTGGCGATGATTCTGTTTCTGGCGACGTTTATCTGCAAGATGGGAAGAAACATTCGGACGTCGAAAGGCTTTTTGACGGTTATTGGAGTTTCCCTGCCGCACGTTTTTTGTATCTGGCAAATCACCAACAACCTGAGCTCTGCGATTATCGTGCTGGGAATTGCGGTCCTGATGCTGTTTGTGGCGAGTCCGCAATACAAACCATTTTTCATCATAGGAGGAATTGGAGCACTCGCAGTTATAGGCGTAATTTTCGGTGTCAAGCAGCTGCAGAGCATCGAAGGGCTGGATTTCCGTTTCGCCCGTATCATGGCGTGGCTCGATCCGGAAGCCTATGCATCCGGCAAGGGCTTTCAGACGCTGCAGGCACTTTATGCGATCGGCTCCGGCGGTATTTTTGGAAAGGGGCTCGGGCAGAGTATCCAGAAACTGGGCTTTTTGCCGGAACAGCAGAATGATATGATCTTTTCGATCATCTGTGAGGAGCTGGGGCTGTTCGGCGGCATTGCTGTGATCCTGATTTTTTTGCTGTTGATCTGGCGTCTGATGATTATTGCGAACAACGCGTCGGATCTGTTCGGTGCGTTGTTAGTTGTCGGCGTGCTGGGACATATCGCGATTCAGGTCATTTTAAATGTTGCGGTCGTAACGAACTCAATGCCGAACACCGGCGTGTCCCTGCCGTTTATCAGCTACGGCGGCTCATCGATCCTGTTTTTGCTGATCGAGATGGGGCTCGTCATGAGCGTTGCCCGCGGCATCAAGGTCCGGGATGTGTAATGGTGTATGCGCGTATCGCGCGTTCATCGGGAGCAAAGAAGACGAGCGTTTCGTCAGGGCACGGGTGGCAGCAGTGCAGCTGCATTTGTCACGTATGCGGCATCTTTGCCATAGTATAGGGTAAGGGCAGCGCGGACGGTGGTTTTGTGGATTCAATCTGGATCAGAGGCAAAAGACCTCTTTACGGGGAAATGACAGTGCAGGGGTCGAAAAACGCCGTGCTGCCGATTCTGGCGTCGACCATTCTGATCGCCGGAAAGACGACACTGCGAAACTGCCCGGATATTTCGGATGTGGACTGCATGTGCCGCATTTTGCAGAAAATCGGCGCAACAGTGACAAAAAAAGGTCACGAGATCTGCGTAGACACTTCCGGTGCGCTGCAAAGCAGGCTTCCGGCAGAGGAAGTGGTTCGGATGCGTTCCTCCATCGTGCTGACGGGCGCGCTTTTGGGGCGGCTTGGGCAGGCATCCTTCTGCGATCCGGGCGGCTGTGTCATCGGCGACCGCCCGATCGATTTGCATCTGAAAGCCTTTGCGCGCTTCGGTTGTCAGATAAGGCGGGAGGATGACAATTTTTTGACGGTATTTGCAAAGCGACTGAACGGCGTACAGATCCGTTTTCCGTTTTCGAGCGTCGGTGCGACGCAGAATGCGATTTTATGCGCGGTCTGTGCAAAGGGAGAAACAGTGCTGACAGGTTGTGCAAAGGAACCGGAGGTCGTTTCGCTATGCCG
>OMAS01001212.1_pt1 | contig 11260 bp, 7 predicted proteins | sample 1674031 | NCBI WGS metagenome assembly OMAS01 (sample SAMEA103958138, study PRJEB25191) | human gut metagenome | biome: human-associated habitat [ENVO:00009003]; feature: intestine environment [ENVO:2100002]; material: feces | place: Germany | collected 2013/2015 | reverse complement strand
GTCGAAGTTGGTGCGCCAGCCACGCAGATATTCAGCGCCTACCTGCATGTTCGGGGTTACGTTCCAGAATACGTTGGCTACGAAATACTGTCCGTAGCGGTAGGTACTTGGCAGGTCGTTGGGATAACCGTCTTCAGAGTAAAGGCGGGACATGCTGTAAGTGCTTGAAAGGAATATCTTTGGAGAAATGTTATATTGTAGACCTGCATACCAGCCCAGCATGGGCAATGCCTGCATTTTGCCTTCCTTTTCGGGATTGGGGACAATATCGACGTTCAGATTACTGATGTCATTCAGGTATTGCCCGATACCTTTACCATAGTTGACTTGTCCGAATGCCTGCCATTTTTTACCGAGGTTGAAGGTCGTTGAGGCTTGTACACCGTATCCGGTGACGCTGGAAGCCTTGTCCCTTTCCGTGCTGGTATATGTCATGCTGCGGATGATACCTCCTACACGCAGATGACTGCTGCTGTTCCAACTGTATTGTGCCGAAGCTGTGAAGTCCGGCATGCGTTGCTGGGCAATTTCGAATTGGCTGCTTGTTGTGCCGTCAACGGCAGGCGCCTCGATGGAAGCTTGGAAACGAAAGTCTTTCAGCCCTTTATAAGTATATGACAATTGTGTAGCGCGGTAGAACGTGGCACCGTTGGGCCCCTGGAAGTCAATGGTGGAGGGGAGGGCGCCTAAGTCCATGAAACCGCCGTAAGTATATCCCACCGTTATATTTCGGAATGACATATAAGCATTCCGTAGCTGGAATGTTTTGTCTCCTCCTCGGAAATTTCCGGCTGTATAGACTGTGAAGTCACCCAATAGCCGGGTGTGTCCGACTAATTTCAGAAAGATAGTGGCCGTACTGGCATCCATTTGAAATTGATTTTTGATTTTACTAATGCTTGGAATGTTGGCAGGAACAAAGTCAATATCATCCACAATACCTCCAAAATCATACTCGCCGGTGGCACGGACATACCCTCCGATACCCAGGGCGAATTTGCCTTGTTTGTCCATCAATAGGAAGCGGGGAGCTTTCGGGTCATGGATGTAAGGCAATTGTGACTCATTCATGATGCGGATAATCTCGTCGCCCGCTTTGTCGATGGTAACTATGACAATGCCGTTGGGGGCTTCGTCATCGATGATCTCTTTTTTTTGTGCATGGATAGTGGACAAGGGAAGTCCGGCTACGCACAACAGAAACATTGCTTTTAAGATTGTTTTCATTTAAGTTAGGTTTTGATGAATGTGCTTTCAACAACTTAAATGAAAAAAGGTTTTGTAGTCTTGGAGGAGGAAAGGAGGTTATTCCGTCAGTATTCTTGCCTTGAATGAAGATCGTATGCAAAATTACCCTTACCCTAATTTCCGGAATAACCTCCTGAGAATGTGTGTTAAGTTACTTATTTTTTCATGACGGCATTCCACAGCGCTTTGCGTAGAGTTCCCATGGTGTCATCGCCTTCATAATCCCAGAACATCATGCCTTTCATGCCATTTTTTAATATCCATTCACCTTTGGCGGCAATACTGCGGGGATTGTCGTAGCCACAGTAGAAACTGCCGTTTTTGGTGACATAGGGGACATTGCCTTCGGCATCCCAATTATCGATGACATAGCCGTCGTCTTTGCTCAAGTTGAGAATATCCCGATAATTGATACTGCCTCCGGAATTGAAATCTGCCCTTCCATAGAATGGAATCCCCAATACTAATTTGTTGGCAGCTACACCTGCATTCAGGTATTCGTCTACGGAACGCTGGCAGTCCCAGTAATTACTAGGCTTGTTCAATGCTGATTGATGCTGGGGGGCACCAACCAGATCATAGGCCATGATATTGACGAAATCTACATACGGGTCTACAGCCTTTACATCAATATATTTGTAGCCTTCGCCTTGGGGACGCTTGTCCATGCAATAACCTGCATAGGTCAATAGGGTGGACTGCCCCAACTCTGCACGCAAGTCTTTCATCAATAGGGTGAAGTTCTCCACATCTACCAACTCGTCATAGGCATTGCTGCTGAAAGTCATACCGGGAAATTCCCAGTCAATGTCAATACCGTCTATACCCTCACTCAGAACAAAGGCTCTGCAGTCTTGTGCGAATTGCTTGCGCATTTCCGGACTCTTCGCCAGGGCGGAGAAGCCTCCGTCCTGGGAATTGTCAGAATTGGAAACGCTATTGGTAAAAGAGAGTAATATCTTCACATGTGGATACTGGCTCTTTATTTTCTTTACCTTATCAAAACGGGATTTATCACCTTGCAGGCCAAACTTTTCATAAATTCCGTTTTTAACATATAATTCTGCAAAAGCGTAGTTTATGTGGGTCAGGTATTTGGCATCGGGTATGGATGTGCCATAATAAGTGACGTAGCCCAATGCAACCCGGCCTGCAACCTGCTCGGCCATTTCGGTCTCGTTGTCTTCATTTCCCGGAGCTGGCAGTCCGGGAATGTAGTCGTCATTGTGACATGCGGCTACTAGAAAGACAGTAGCTATTATAAATAGCAGTTTCTTTTTCATAGAGAGTGCATATTATTCAGAATCGGTTCCTGCTTCAGTCTTGAAGTAAGCATACCAGCCGCTGTCGTCCCAATCCACACCACCGCTATACTTGCCGGGATGATAGATTGTGATATAGTTCTCATCCAGTGTCAGCAGCCAGAATTTGTTGCTGCCTACGCTTTGTCCGTTGTCGTCATAATTCCCTCCGATGGTGGGGATGCTCGTTATCAGTTCACCCAGTACTCCGTCTTCCGGTTTTTCGTGTGTGAAGGAGAAAGTACCTTCTGCCTTTAGGTTTCCGCTGGCATCATAGGTTTTCATCTTGTTTCCGTCGAATTCGAATACCATGGACTGGTCTCCGGCTTCGGCGGCAGTGACATTGGCCCACCAGGCAAAATTTGATTCGGGAGTATAGCCTGCACTGGTATATTTCCAGCCTCCATGAGCCCCCATATTGCAGACGGAACCCCAGCTGACTTCACGGAATTTCCAGGTCTTCTTGGCAGATTTGTCACTCTTGTCGGTTGCACCGGTGAAGTAAGTGGACCAATCGTCGAATACATTGGTCACAGTCACTACAACCGGATCTGTCTTGATAATCTGATTGGCGGAAATGCCCATATAGTAGATGGAATAGTCCGCATTGGACTCCATGATGACCGTAGCGTTGTCCGTGACCAGAGTCTTACTTTGTTTACTTCCTTCGCCCCCCCATTCTATGTGCCATGAACCGCCAATGTCCGGGCGGGAGTTTTTCAGGGCTATATACTGGTCGCCTTCCACTACTCCGTCTTGGTTGGGGAAGGGTTGGGTAATGGATATGGCGGCTTGTAATGCCTCTTTGGTTATGGGTGTACCGGCATCAGTCACATATTTGTCTCGCAAGTCTTCGTCTTCGATAGGATCGCATGCAGTAACGATGAAGGCTGAAGCAAGCATTGCTATCAATATTTTTGTTACTTTCATATTGTCTTTATTTATAGGTTAATACTCTTACATATTGTTCCAATCCGAGAACTGGGCAGATGCATCCCAGCCTGGATTCTGCTCAAGGACTCCATTGGAGATGTCGATTTCGTCTTGCGGAATGGGCCAGTAGCCTTGGGTTGCTTGTAGGCGTTTCTTATAGTCGAATTTTACCATCGGTACCACCGTAGCGGCATTTATTATATTGAACCCGGTCTGTTTGTTGAGTATGTCACCGGCTTCTTCGAGTGAAGGACCCGACCAGCGAAGGATGTCCCACCAGCGGATGGACTCGAATGCAAGTTCCCAGCGGCGTTCCTGCTTGATGGCTTCCAGAGAGTAGGCAACCGGAGCCAAGTGGGAGCGGGCACGTACCTTGTTCAGACCCGTAGCGTCTTGTTTCAGCTCGGACTGCATGAGCAGAACGTCGGCAAAACGGATATGAATCAAGTCGGCAATTTGGAGTAGCTGTTGGGATGTCTGCGAAGATATTCCGGGGAACATCTGCTTGCCGAAAGGTTCGATTTTGCCTTCATTGTAGGAATTGATATTGATGTATTTTTTCTGGAAATAGCCGGTTTGTTCATAGTAACGATAGGATACGGTATATTCCGGTTCACCCTCGTCCATGGTGCAGTCCATCAGTACATTGCCGGCAACATTCGGATCAAGTGCTTTGTACGACCATATGGAACCGGTCAGACGGGGATCCTCCTTGTAACCGTCCGTATAGGTCTGCTTGGCGGCCCAGTCTTTCCATTCGTTGACCATAGCCGGAGATACAGGGCCAGCTCCCCAACCGGTGCCGAAGGGATAACTGTCTTTGTTGGAATAGTTGTCGGCAGACGGTGAATAGAATTGCGCGCATGTGTTGGAGAACCAGGTATAGGTCCAGTCGGATTTCAGGTTATGCTTGTTGGCGAATAAAGTTTCGTCGGAACTGTTTCCTTCCCATTTCAGGTTATGGTTGATAACGTATTGGTAACGGAACCCTTCGGTATTGTCTTCGGTAGCATCGTTGGTGTAGGCCCAGATGTTGCGTTGGTCGGACACCAGTTTATGACCGGAGTTGTTTACACAGTCATCTATCCAAGAGATGACTTCCTCTTTGGTAGTTCCGTTGGGGAGCTCGTTTTTTTCGTAGCGTCCGGTATAGAAAAGGAATACACGTGCCATCATGGCTTCGGCAGCATATTTTGTAGCGTGTCCGGTCATGTCTGAGCCTTTCGGATAAATCTTTGCCGGCATCATTTCAATGGCGTTTTTCAAGTCGGCTGCAATCTGGGCGTAGATTTCGTCTACGGATGCACGCGGCAGGTTGGTACTTTCCAGTGTGGTGCGTAAAGGAACTCCGCCAAAAACTTGTGCCAGCTCATAATAAGCCATGGCACGCAGGAAGTAGGACTCACCGAAAAGTCGGTTACGTTCGCTCTCGCTGGACCATGATTTCACATTCTCCATTGTGTTGATGGCATTGTTGGCACGGTTGATAAGGGTGTAGCAACGGTCCCAGATGCCGGCAAATGTATTCAGATTGCCACTGTACATAAGGAAGTTGGTGGCACAGTTGTTGGAGTAGGAGAGGTTGCCTCCCAGACAGTCGTCACCTGCCAACTGGGCAATGTAATACTGGGAAGAGGTTTCAGGACTTTCAAACAACAGATGGGCGTATATGGCCGTCACCATCTCTTGGGCATCCTTTTCTGTCTCCGGGAAGTTGGCGGTTGTCTTTTCGGTCAAAAGTTCCGAATCGAGGAAGTTTTCGCATCCTGAAAGAAGAATCAGTATTGTTGATGCTATGAATAATATCTTTTTCATAATTTCTTCGGTTAATTAGAATTTTACATTTAAGCCTATCATATAGGTACGTGCACTGGGGTAGTAGCCCAGGTCGATGCCTGATGCCCAACCATAATCGTCGCCACCGTAACCGATTTCCGGGTCCATACCGGAATAGCCGGTGAAGGTAAAGAGGTTCTGTGCGGTCAGATACAGGCGCAGCTGTTGTACCGGTAACTTCTTGAATGCTTTCTTGAAGTCGAATCCCACAGTGATGTTCTTTATCTTGAGATAGTCTCCATCTTCGATGTAAATGTCTGATACTCTGTTCCAGTTGGAGCTGGAAGCGCTGGACAGTCTCGGGAACTTGTTGGACGTACCTTCGCCGTGCCAGCGTTGGAATATCTCTGCTGTATAGTTATTCAAGGGTGAGGAGGAGAAGTCACGATAACACTTCAGAATCTGCTGGCCGAATGCGCCGTAAGTAGTGATTGAGAAGTCAATGGCCTTCCAGCTGGCATTCAGGGAAAGTCCCATTGTCAGGTCGGGATTCGGGTTACCTATCATAGTACGGTCATTGGCATCGAGCGTACCGCTATTGTCGGTGTCTGCCCAGATTACGTCACCCGGCTGTGTCTTGTCGCCGTTCAGTTTCGGACCTTTGTAGTTGTCTATCTGTTCCTGGTTCTGGAATATGCCGTTACTCTTGTAGCCGTAGAAGTAGCCGATGGGTTTGCCTACTTCAGCACGGAAGCACTCTTCGGCTCCTTCCCACAGAACGCTGCCGCTACCGTGGATGATTCCGTCTTTGTTGGCAATCTTGGTCACTTCATTCTTGTTGTGAGCAAGGGTCAGGTTGGCTCCATATTGGAAATCCTTTCCGATGTTGTCGTTCCAGTGGAGTCCTACTTCAATACCCGTGTTTTTTACATTACCGCCATTGACGGACACTGCATTGGCACCGAAGGAAGAGAGTACCGGAGCCGTAACCAGCCAGTCTCTGGTATTTTTGTTATACCAGTCGAATTCAAAGCCCAGGTGGTTGTTCAAGAAGCGTGCATCGATACCGAAATTCAATTGCTCCTGTGTTTCCCAGGTAAGGTCCGGGTTGGTCAGTCGGTAGGCGTATGAACCGGTACTGATGAGGTCCATGGAGTCGCCGAACGTATAACCGCCATATCCGTTGTTGGAAGTTATCAGTGAAAGATATTGGAAAGTAGATACATTACAGTTACCGTTTTGCCCCCAGGAAGCGCGTAGCTTTAAGAAGTCCAGCCATTTGATTCCTGACATGAAGGACTCGTTGCTGATAACCCATCCTGCGGATACTGAAGGGAAGTATCCCCAGCGGTGTCCGCGGGCAAAAGTGGAGGAACCGTCCGCACGCATGATGACAGAAGCCATGTATTTCTCCTGATAGTTGTAGTTGACACGTCCGAAGAAGGAGGCGATGGAACCTTCCCCGTTAGGTTTGCCAGTCAAGGAGGACACACTGTTGGCGGTCAATGGAACATTGGACAAATAAGCGTGCTTGAAATCATAGAAGTTTGAGCCTATGGCTGAACCGCTCATTTCTTCTCCCATACCCCATTTTTCAATACTCTGACCTACCAGGACGTCGATGTTGTGGTCATCGATATTGAAGATGTAGTTGGCTGTATTGTCCCATGACCAACGGTTATACATAGACATGGATTGGGTAACCTTGTCTTCTGCGTTGTTGAGTGACGCACTCAGATAATCGAATCTCGGCAAATAGGAACGATAACTGGAGGCTCCCATGATGTAACCGAACTGGCTCTTGATACGCAGGTTCTTGATGGGTTGCAGTTCTGCATAGAAGCTGCTCTGCATGTAATGGGACTTGCTTAGGTTCTGGTTCATATAGTAGTCCAGATAAGCTATCGGGTTTTTATTGGCTCCGTTGGAGATATCCCATTTGTAGTTATCCTTTTCCTGGTCTGCATAGAGGTAGTAGCCCCCGTCTGAATTGTAAGGGTGCATCAACGGGCTCATGATGAGCATATTGTGCACTCCGTTCCAATAAATGCCGCCGGTTCCGAATGAACCTTGCGTTTGCGAATATTTGTAGTTGATGGTTTCGCCCACTTTCAGGAAGTCAAGATTGCCTTTTTTCATGACTACGTGGTCCGAGTTGACGCGGAAGTTGTAGCGGTTCATTTCTGGAAATTCGCCGGGAACTCCCATGGTGGCTTCTTGGTTGGTGTATGAAATACCTATGGCATATCTGGAACGGTCTGTTCCTCCGGTGATGTTGACTGCGTGGTTCTGTACCAATGCATCTTCATTCAGCACTTCCTTCAGCCAGTTTGTCCCTTTCCATGTTCCGTTCTGTATGGCCTGCAAATCCCTTTCCGGAATATAGGTCGCCCAGTTGTACGGACTCAATCCGTCCATTACACGGCCTTCATCCTGCATCATCATGTACTCTTGGGCATTGAGGATAGTAGGGATTTTGTAGAGGTTCTGCACGCCGACATAGCCGTCGTAACTGACTTCGGCAACGCCGGTTTTACCTCGTTTGGTGGTAATCAGGATAACGCCGTTGGCAGCACGCGCACCATAGATGGCGGCGGAAGCGGCATCCTTCAAGACGTCCAAAGATTCAATGTCACTCGGGTTCAGCCCGTCGATGCTACCGTTGGCAACTCCATCTACCACATAAAGCGGGGAGAAGGTTCCGGTAGTACCGATACCGCGGATATTCACCTTAAAGCCCGAACCCAGGAAGCCGTTGTTTTGCGTGATGTTGACACCCGGTGACTGGCTCTGCAAAGCGCCCAGGGCATCCACAGTGTTCAGCTTGGCTATGTCTTCTCCTTTCACTTGTACAGTGGCGCCGGTGACAAGTTTCTTTTTCTGTACACCGTAACCGACAACAACTACTTCATCCAGTAGTTCGGAATCTTCTGTAAGGGTGATTTTCATGTTGGCATCTGCTTTGGCTTCCTGCGTCTTATAACCGATGTAGGAAATGACCAGGGTGGCACCTCTTTTTACGTTTAGCGAGAATTTACCGTATAAGTCGGTGGTAACTCCATTGGTAGTACCTTTTTCCAAGATACTTGCTCCGATGATAGGCTCTCCATTCTGGTCGACAACAATACCGCGGGCTGTTTGTGCCTGCATCTGTTCTGTCACTCCGAATGAATTTTCCGAGTAGGTCTCTATTGCCATGATTTTGCTGCTTCCTATAAATAGGGAGGCGATGGCAATTGCTGTGAGGATTTTGTTGTTCGATGTTCCTCGTTTACGATTTTCATTCATAATAGATGTTTTTTGTTTAAGCTAATGGATCTCAAAATAAATAGGTTGAATAGAAGATGACACTAATAGTGTCTTGGGGCTTTCGGGTAAATCATAGGCATTCATTGTTTTTCTAAGGTTACTATATATAATATGGTATATTCTTGGTTAATATCAATGTGCTTTCCAGAGCTTCCGGATTGTTGTTATCAAATATAATCCTAATTTTCATTATTTAAAATATAGAATCGTATGTATTAAAATATGTTGTCCATTATTTTATTTGCTTAAGAAATTTGCGTGAATGAAATCTTGTTTGAGAGCAAACTTGGTTGCATGTTTTTGATTTTGTGCTAAAATCAGTTAATATATTGATTTTTATGCTATTGGTTTATGTTTTTTAAAACTATTGTAAATAATATTCTTGGTTTGGGAAATCTTATTTAAGTCTCGTTAACTAAATATGCACTGTCTGTAATTACTTCGAATAAAAAAAAGGAGCTTTGTCTTGCTTGAGTTTTAGTTAAAATATATGTTGTTTGTTCATTTGCAAAACTTGTTGTACCTTTGCAACCGGATTTAAAATGTATGATGCCGTGAATAGCGGTCGTGTATTCTAGAACACCACGTAAAAAACAGGAGTATGAAACAAAAAGTATCTGTACCTTTTATGTTGCTGGGCATTCTGTTCAATGTATGCCTGATTGCAGCCAATCTTCTTGAGACTAAAGTTATCCAGGTTTTTGGTATTACCGTAACAGCCGGATTGCTGGTCTTCCCGATTTCTTATATTATCAACGATTGCATTGCCGAGGTTTGGGGCTTTCGTAAAGCCCGCCTGATTATCTGGAGCGGTTTTGCCATGAACTTTTTTGTGGTAATGCTGGGACTGATAGCCGTGGCGTTGCCTGCCGCCCCTTTCTGGGATGGTGCCGCGCATTTCAATTTTGTTTTTGGAATGGCGCCCCGTATTGTCATAGCCAGTCTGACGGCATTCTTGGTGGGCTCTTTTCTGAATGCCTACGTAATGAGCCGCATGAAACTGGCAAGCAACGGGCGTAATTTCTCCGCACGTGCCATTTGGTCGACGGTGGTTGGTGAGACGGCAGACTCGTTGATTTTCTTTCCGGTGGCGTTCGGAGGAATCATTGCATGGCGGGAGTTGCTGGTGATGATGTGTATCCAGATTCTGCTGAAGTCCATGTACGAGGTATTGATACTGCCTGTGACTATCCGTGTGGTAAAAGCTATTAAGCGGATAGACGGTAGTGATGTCTATGATGAAGGCATCTCCTATAAAGTATGGAAAATAGGCGATATTTAAAGCCCCTTACCCGTAGTGAGGGGAAATCAGTTATTATGTCAAACAAATAATTAGCAATGCCCTCTCTGTTTCCCTCCCTACGGGGGAGGGCAAGGGGAGAGGCTTTTAACAAGATGAATAGGGACACTGCTTTGGTGGTATTCAGTGGCGGGCAGGACTCGACCACTTGCCTCTTTTGGGCAAAACGTGAATTTAAGAAAGTGTATGCGCTGAGTTTTCTGTATGGACAGAAACATCAGAAGGAAGTGGACTTGGCGAGGGCCATTGCCCGTAAGGCAGGTGTGGAGTTCGAAGTAATGGATGTTTCCTTTATCGGCCGGCTGGGACGTAACTCATTGACAGATGCCGGCATGGAGATGGACCAGGAGAAGCCGGCAGACAGCTTTCCGAATACTTTTGTGCCGGGACGCAATCTGTTTTTCCTGAGTATAGCCGCCGTTTACGCCCGCGAGCGGGGGATTAATCATATTGTGACGGGGGTGTCGCAGACCGATTTCAGCGGTTATCCCGATTGCCGGGATGCTTTCATCAAGTCGCTTAACGTGACGCTGAACCTGGCTATGGACGAGCAATTCGTACTGCACACACCACTGATGTGGATTGACAAAGCGGAGACCTGGGCGCTGGCAGACGAGCTTGGAGTGCTCGAACTTATACGTCACGAAACGCTGACTTGTTATAACGGTATCCCGGGAGATGGTTGTGGACACTGCCCGGCATGCACGTTGCGCAGAGAAGGATTGGAAAAGTTTTTGGCTTCTACTAAATGAGGCACACTTGTATCACTAAAAATATATGGCTATGACAGAATTGAAAGACCAACTTTCCCTTTTGGGGAGAAAGACAGAATACCGTCAGAACTATGCCCCCGAAGTATTGGAGGCATTTGATAACAAGCATCCCGGCAATGACTACTGGGTGCGTTTCAACTGCCCCGAATTCACCAGCCTCTGTCCCATCACGGGGCAACCGGACTTTGCAGAAATCCGTATTTGCTATATCCCCGATGTCAAGATGGTAGAGAGCAAGAGTTTGAAACTCTACTTGTTCAGCTTCCGCAATCATGGTGCTTTCCACGAGGATTGCGTGAACATCATAATGAAAGACCTCATTCATTTGATGAACCCTAAGTATATTGAGGTGACGGGTATCTTCACCCCGCGCGGAGGCATCTCCATTTATCCGTATGCCAATTACGGACGTCCCGGCACGAAGTTCGAGCAGATGGCAGAGCATCGTTTGATGAACCGTGAATGAGGACTGTTTTTGAAGGCCTCCGTAAATAATAAAGGGAGGCTTTGGGAGCAAATGATTGTTGCGCCGCTATATTTTATATTCTTGCTTACTAAAAACTATTCGTCCGACATATGTTTAATTATCGTCCGACAGCTGTCGGACGATAATTAAACAT
>OMAS01001194.1_pt1 | contig 11363 bp, 4 predicted proteins | sample 1674031 | NCBI WGS metagenome assembly OMAS01 (sample SAMEA103958138, study PRJEB25191) | human gut metagenome | biome: human-associated habitat [ENVO:00009003]; feature: intestine environment [ENVO:2100002]; material: feces | place: Germany | collected 2013/2015 | reverse complement strand
CGATACCTTCCACCTCGGTCACATAAGTACCCCAGCCGTAAGCCTGCGCACCTTCTCCCTCGCCCATGTGCGAGTGGTCGAAAGCATCGAAGTCCGCTCCGCTGCCGTGGTACACACGATGCTCACGGACTGAACCGGTGTACACCTCTCCGCCTGCTGTCCGTGTGTCCGTCTCCGCATCGGGGTATGAGAACTTGCCACCGAAGTCCTTCGTGTGGAGCTTCATATCAGCGTCTATCACTCTGACATTGCCTTGCTTGTCTTTTACGATGTTGCTCTTCTGCAAGTCGGAGGCGATAATCTCCCCATTGGAGAATGCCGTGTTCTCCTTATTTATCGGTTTGAAACCAAGTTTTTCCATATAGGCAACACGTTCTCCTTCCGTCAGCGGTGTGCTGCTGGTGAAGTCTACTATCGGTTGCTTGAGGAATCTTACAAATTTGCCGTCTATCTCGCCGTAGCCTTCAATGGTGTATCTACTCCCTGGGAACACGGTGTTGAACAACGCTACATTGTCAACATCGGGGCGGAAGCGTTTGCCGTAAGGTTTCCCTTTAGACACTTTGATTACGCTCTTACCATCTTTGCCGAGATACACATCGGAGTCCGTGCCGCTGCCTATAGGCTCACGTTGGTCGGTGAAGTCCGCTATGTCTGTGTGCCAATTGCCTGTCGCTATTGCCCACTTTTTGAGGAGTTCTTTTTTCTTCTCCTCAATCGCTCTTTCTCGCTCTGCTCTCGGCAGAGCCTTTCCATCCTTTCCGACTGCGCTTTCAGATATTCGTGAGAAAAGCGCATCGATGCTACCCGTGCGTTCTCCTCCTCGCATTTTTTGTCCCACTCTCGGTGGAAGTCGTTTAGATAAAGGTCGTCCATAAGGATTGTTCGGTGTTGATTTGTCAATAAATTCGTCTATCAGACGCAAAGTTACATCATCGAAATTGCCCGACAAAACTCTTCCGTACAATTCTTTCGTTTCCTCCTTGAATTTTCTCTCCCACTCGCGGCGCATCGCCCTCGCTTCCTCCTTGGTGAGATGCGTAGCTGCAGCCATAGCCTCGTCTATCGTGTTGCCCACACGCAGTCTTTCCTCTGCCACCGCGCTTCTGCGCTTTCGGCTTTCTCTCGTCCGCTCGTTCTCGGTGTCTATGACTCTCTGCATTTCTTCCGAATCAGTCACCACGTCAAGTCCACCCTTGCGCATACGCTCCACAAGGTTGTCCCTCAGTTCCCGCTCCTCCGCTGTCAACTCCGTCTTCTCGCTTCGGCTCTCCCTTACGCTGCGGTCGATGCCTTCGTTCGATGACTCAAAAAATTTATCTGAATCGCTATTATTGTCAAACTGCTCACCTCCTTTCCTAACCAAGTCTTCCACCTTCGCCTTGCCGTTGAGTATCAGCAATGCTTTCTCCGCAATCTCCTTCTTGTTGGCATCGGCATTCTTTATCGTGTTCTCTCTGTTGGCGAGCATTGAATTATCGTCAACCTTTCTGCCTTCAGAGTCAACTCCGAGAACCATTCCGAGTGTCTTGTCATCCATTGAAAAATCGCCCGTCACGGGTCTGTGCGGTGCCGGTTCCTCTCCTATCGTGTTGCCGTCCTTGTCGAATATAGGCTTGTACGCAGTGAAGTCGGTGATCACTTTGTAGTACTCGTCATAGACTCCGTCTGTGGTGTGCGCGTCCATCATATCAACAATCTCTTGGTTGGGCTGGTAGCCTTTCTTCTTGCACCAAGCCTTGTAGTTGTCGGAATTGACCGCCCACTCGAATCTCGGAACGAGTCCGTTCTCTCCACACCACTTCACATAGTCACGGCAACGCTGGCGCATATCCCAGCCTTTCTCGTTCTCGCCTTCGTAGAAGTCGAAGTCTGACGGCACATCCTTGTTGTGGATGGGTTTGCCGCCCCCGTCAAACTGCTTCACCCTTCTTCCGTTGACTATGATGCCGGTGTTCTGCTCCGAGGTGAAGTCTCTGTAGTATTGGCAGTCCGTGGCACGCCTTGCTGATATCGGCATGCCGCTGAGATGGAACGGAATCACTTGGCGGATGTAATCTTGCCCCATAGCATACAAAGCGTGGTTAACCGAGATTCCAACCATTATGGCTCCGCAGTTGGCATTGTAGTCGGGATTATGGTAGATTGATTCTGCAAACTCTTTAGAAACAGAGTGTGAGTCGGACAATTGTATTCCCACGATATGCCCTCCTTCCATATCCAATCCTGCATTCTCCCTTATCTTTTCAAGGACATATTTCCTTGCACTGCCTTTGGCCTCTTTATATTCCTGCACAAGGCCCTCCGACGGTCGTGCTTCGGGCAACATAGACATATTTATCTTCACTCCGCTTTTGCCGAACATCAGGATGTAGGGTATCTCCTTGCTGTAAGACTGAACCTTTGCCTTTCTTGCGGCGCAATCCCACATAATCTGCATTATGTCGAAAGTCTTCGTCAAGTCAAAGTCGGAGAACGAGAACAATCTCGCTCCGCCTATCTCTGCCGCCTTGTCAAACTTGCTCTGTCTCACGTCAAGGATCTCTCCGCTGTAAGGCTGTGCGTCCTGCACTATCTTGGGCGTGCCCGTTCCGTTGGCGCATACTATCAGAGAATACATCTTGGCGAAGCCATCTCCGCTCTGCCCGCGTATCGCCATCAAGCCTTTCGAGCCTACAAGGTCTGAGACATCAAGCGTATGCTGAAGCTCCGGGTGGGTGGCTATAATATCCACCATTCTGTCCACCACGTTGCTCGCACCTTTGCCTCTGAGTTTGGCAAGCTCGCCCAACTGCGCTTCGCTGAGCGAGAACCCCTCTGCACTGCCGTGCTTGGCTACATAGTCCTCATAGTACTGCTGAAGCAACGCCTCCATAGCTTTCGTATTCTCCTGCATCCTCGCAAGGTCTTTAGGAAGTGCTCCTTCTCGGCTTCCCACTATGCGCGCCACCTCGTTTATCTGGTCTGTCACTTCCTGCGGAGTGGTTCTCTCATTGTATGGAGTGGCTGGCACATACGTCCCCTTGCCGAAACCGAAAGGTGTCGCCTCGTCTCCTACAACCCTTCTCACAGCTTCGTTCCATTTGTCGGTCACGCCTGTCGCCCATTTCATTATGTTCAGTCGCTTGCCTTCCACAAAGCACAACGGACAAGCCACCTGTATGCCGTAGCTCTGCTGAAGTGTGCGCAGTTCTTGTATCTTGGCTGGAGTAAGGTTCTTCCATATCGCTCCGCCCAAATCAACCATCTCGTTCAGTATCTGAGTGAACGCCTCACGCTTGATGCAGTCCGTGGACAACTCGAAATTCAACGGGTACTCCCCATTGGAAACCAACGTTGACACCGCACGGACAATATTGCCTTCGTACTTCTTGTACAAAGGTGATGTCTGCGACCACTCGTGGAATGCAGGGAAGTCAAAGTGCCCGTCCTTGTCCACAAGGCTGGCGACCTTGCCCGTCAAATCGTACCAATAGTCCATATTGTCCACAAACTTCCCGATATCGGATTTCTTCATCCCGACATTGTTAAGGTATTCTATTATTTTCCCCCTTGTGCCTCTATGCTCGTTTCCGTCATCATCCTTGTGGTCGTGGTACGTCCTATGAGAGAAATCGATATTGCCCACATTGTCTGTTGGCACGTCCGCCTCTCTCGCGCTCTCGTTGACTCCATCTCCATCCTTCAGCGCACTCTCAAACTCTGCGAGAAGTCTGTCGGCAGCCTTCATCCTGCGCACACCCTCCTTGTCGCCTCTGTTCTTGAAATACTCGACCATCCTCGCCACTGCGTCACGCAGACGGGCAAGAATGCCTTTCTCTCCTCTCAGCGACTCGGCAAGACGCTTCAACGCATCCTTGTCGTTCAACGCCTCTCCAACGATGTCGCACGTCATCTCCTCAGCGAGTTTCCCCTCGGCATAAGCATTCAACTTGCGCTTCTTCTCGATGCGTTCATTCCATTCCTTCTCGCCGACGACCTCCATAGCCGCCTTCTGCAAAGCCTTGAACTTGCCACCGTCCATCCGCCTCACTCCGTGCGCCACCTCGTGTCCCAGCACCTGCACCAACGGGTTCTCGGCATCCTTTGCGATACGGATCACTTTCTTGTCCGCGTCTATCGTTCCGTTCTCCTCCATCGTGTCCACCCATTCCACACGATAGCCCAACGCACCTGCAACCTCCTCGGCGTCCTTGCGCTCCGCCTCGGTCAGCGGTTTTTGCTTTGGCTTGTCAGCCTCAGCCTTGCGTTTCTTCTCCTCCTTGTCGGCAATCTCCTTAGCCTTGTCAAAAACGCTCTGCTTTTCTTGTTTCTTCTCCGGCTTTTCGCTACCTTTGTCAGCGGAAGTTGTAGGAACGTTCATGCGGGAAGTCGATTGTGTGCCGCTATGCTCATCGGCTTGCGATGTTTCAGCAGTTTCGGCAGACTGCTTAACCGTAGTATGGCGGTTATACACTTCCTTTTTATCTTTTCCGTAAGATTTCTTGAAAACTCCAGCTGTATTTACATTCCAATAAGAACCATCTTTCGACAGTTCAATCATTAGTGTGTTATTGTGTTTGTCAGTCAGCAAAAGCCTGTATGTCTTATTTCCGTTTCTGTCAGAACCTTCTTTTATGACATCATAATTCTTTGCGACTTGTTCAATGAACTCCTCCACCGAGGAGAATCCTGCCTTTCTGATTTGGTCTCCGTGGCGTGCCTCTATGTGGCGCAGTCCATAGCCGTTTCCCTTCTCGTCAGCCACACCCTCGCTCAGTTTTATCGGAGCGACGGTAAGACCAGTGTCCTCCGTTATCTCTCCGAATGTTGTAGTTCCGTCCGACGAGACAACGAAAGGTTGTCCGTTCTCGTCACGCTCCTTTCTTTCCTCCTCCTTTGGTTTTGCGCTCCTCCTCTGCCTTCCTTTCGGCTTCAACACGAGCTTCTTCCTCTGCCTTTTCTGCAGCAATCCTCTCCGCCTCTTTCTTCTCTGCCTCAATGCGAGCCTTCTCCTCTTTCTCAGCACGTTCACGCTCTTCAGCGGCTTTCCTTTCTATGCGCTCCACTTCCGCTTTGGAGGCTTCCTCCCTGCGTGACTTCTCTCCTACGATGGCTTTCCAAGCATCGACTGTCCTCTGTGCCTCCGCCACTGCCGCCTCGTTTTCCTTGATTGACCGCAACAATTCTTCCGGCGTCTCGCCTTTCTCCTTCAGTGCCTTTGCCGCCTTCAGTTTTCTCTCGGCATTGGCGAGCGATGCTTCCGCCACCTTATGTGCGGTTTCCTCGTTGCCCGACATCTCCACGAGACCGTCCCAAGCGGTTTCGGTGTCAACATCGTGGAATTGAGCGTTGCCTTTTTCATCTCTCGGAATACGCTCAAGCGCAGTCGTGGTGTGTTCTTCTGTCGGTTGCGCTCCTCTCTCCAATGCCTTATCCGAGGAATCCTCGGTGGCAAGCCTTGTTTCTTCCGCCTTTGGCGATGGCTCCTCTCTGTATTCCATCGCAGCCAACTCCTCCGGGGTGACATACAGAGTGCGCATAGACTCACCATCATCCACATTGACGACGAACCTGCCGTCTGCGTCCTTTGGTGACACTATCTCTGCGTGCATCTTCTGCCCGCCTACAACGACATCAAACTCGTCTCCTTGTGCATACTCTCTGCTCTCCTCCTCTTTAGGGGAAGCCTCCTCCGGCAATGGCTGTCCGCCTTCCGTGGCTGTCTCCGGTGCGCTCTCGGTGCTTTGCTCTGCCTCTCGTTTGCTTGCCTCGGCATCTCTCCTCGCTTTGTAATCCGCATACTGCCCGTTATTGACGATCCTCTGCAACACGTCATTCGGCACCAGGAACTGAGTGCCGTCAGGGAGTGTCGCTATGGCTGACTTGCCGTCCTCGTGCATCGCCTCTATGGTGGCGATACGTCCGTCACCCAATTGTATCTGCATACCGACAGGGTTGGCTACGTTGCCCTCCAACCAATCCTTGCTTCGCTGGATGGTGTCCTGCATATGTGCGTTTATCTCCGCCTCTCTCTGCTCTGCCGTCTTGACCTCGCCAAGCGACTCTATGCCGTCAACCGCAGTCGGTGACACCATCTTTTTCTCTCCAGTAGCCGGGTCGTACACGATGACGCTCTTACTGCTTGCGTCTTCGTCAACACCACTGCCGTCTCGTTTTCCTTGATTGACCGCAACAATTCTTCCGGCGTCTCTCCTTTCTCCTTCAGTGCCTTTGCCGCCTTCTCCCTTGCGATAGTCAGCGTGTCGCTCTGCGTCAACACTCTCACGTATGACTTCGGGCAATACCCTAAGCACTGCAAGATGCACATCCTTGCTCTCGCTCTTGCCGACTGCCTTCTCCGACAAGAAGTTGTTTGTCAGCAGTTTTACATACATCTTATGTCAACGATTCTGGCAATTTTGACAAAAAAGCACCTTTGCGGATGTTTTTTTCAGTAAAACGCATATATTTCTAACTCAAATTTTATACCTTTGCATCGTTGTTGAATGTCAGGGAGACTTTCCTATGTGTCATCCCGGGTTCACTTATATTGTTGCATCAATTAAGATTTAATAAGCATGAAGGCTAAACCTGATTTAAGTTTTTGGAAACTATGGAACATTAGTTTCGGTTTTTTTGGCGTGCAAATTGCATACGCACTTCAAAGCGCCAACATTTCCCGCATCTTTGCCACTTTGGGCGCTGACCCGCACAGTTTGAGTTATTTCTGGATTCTCCCGCCTCTGATGGGAATCATTGTGCAGCCAATCGTTGGATCACTGAGCGACAAGACTTGGTGTCGGTTCGGACGTCGAATCCCGTATTTGTTTATTGGCGCTACCGCGGCAGTACTCGTCATGTGCCTGCTTCCAAACGCAGGATCGTTTGGTTTGACAGTAAGCGGTGCGATGGTTTTCGGATTGGTGGCTCTTATGTTTCTCGACACAAGCATCAATATGGCAATGCAGCCGTTCAAAATGCTGGTCGGCGACATGGTTAATGAGAAGCAAAAGGCAAAAGCCTATTCTATCCAAAGCTTCCTGTGTAACGCAGGCTCTGTGGCTGGATATATTTTTCCATTCTTGTTCACGTTTATCGGCATTAGCAACACAGCCGAAAAAGGCGTTGTGCCTGATTCTGTAATTTGGTCATTCTATATTGGAGCAGCCATTTTGATTTTATGTGTGATTTACACAACTATGAAAGTACGGGAATGGAACCCGAAGCAATACGCAGAATACAACGGCGCAGTCATAAACGAATCTGAATCCGACAAAGACAGCGCATCTTGGATTTCCTTGTTGAGCAAAGCTCCATCCACATTCTGGAAAGTCGGGGTGGTTCAATTTTTCTGCTGGGCAGGATTCCTATACCTTTGGAACTACTCAACAGGCGCTATCGCCGAAACCGTATGGGACACAACCGACCCTACTTCCGCCGAGTTTCAAGAGGCAGGCAACTGGGTTGGAATCCTTTTCGCCGTGCAAGCTGTAGGAAGCGTGCTCTGGGCCATTGTCCTTCCTCAATTCAAAAACGCCAAAATGGCTTACGCTTTAAGTTTGGCTATCGGTGCGATTGGCTTCTGCATGATTCCGTTCCTGCACGACCAGTATATGCAATTCATTCCGTTCCTGATGGTTGGCGCCGGATGGGCAGCTATGCTTGCTATGCCATTCGCATTTGTAACCAACGCCCTGCAAGGATACGGACATATGGGCGCGTATTTAGGCCTCTTCAATGGAACAATCTGCATTCCTCAAATTTTTGCAGCAGTCTGCGGCGGTGGCGTCCTCAATTTGATTGGATCTCACCAAAGCAGCATGATGATTGTTTCCGGCGCATTGCTCTTAGCTGGAGCTATATGCGTTTTTGCAATTAAAAACAATAGATAACAGGATTCGGCTTTTTCGAAACAAGAGTTTCCAAAATGTCAAAACTGCGCTATGGAAGTCATTCATAAAACTTCCATAGCGCAGTTTCTTTTCAACGTTCTTCTAATAAAAAACAAGAACGATTTTCAGAGGAAACACCCCATAGTTTTACCGGATATCTTTCTGAATATCGAAAAACTTCACTACATTTGTAGAAAAATTTAGCATTATATGAAAAAACGCATTCTTGTCACAGGTGGAACAGGCTACATTGGCTCTCACACCGTAGTTGAACTGCAAAATGCAGGGTATGAAGTGGTCATCATTGACAATCTGTCAAACAGCAACATAGATGTCCTTGATGGAATTGAGAATATAACACACATCCGTCCGGATTTTGTAGAAGCGGACTGTACCGACATAGCTGCTCTCCGAAAATTGTTTGACACATATCCCGACATCTGCGGCATCATAAATTTCGCAGCGAGCAAGGCTGTCGGTGAATCTGTACATAAACCGCTGCTCTACTATCGCAACAATCTGAACACTCTCACCAACCTGCTGGAGCTGATGCCCGAATATAACGTCAAAGGAATCGTATTCTCTTCATCATGCACAGTTTATGGTGAGCCCGACAAGAATCCTGTTGATGAAAATGCCCCTATAAAGAAGGCGACTTCTCCATATGGCAACACCAAGCAAATCAGCGAGGAAATAATCACTGACGCAATCAATTCCGGCGTGGGATACAAGAGCATCATCCTCCGCTATTTCAATCCTGTGGGAGCGCATCCGAGTGCAGAAATCGGAGAGTTGCCGAATGGAGTGCCTCAAAACTTGATTCCGTATCTCACACAAACGGCGATAGGTATCCGCAAAGAGCTCAGCGTTTTCGGCGATGATTACGACACTCCCGACGGGTCATGCATCCGCGACTTTATAAATGTCGTGGATTTGGCAAAAGCCCATGTCGTTGCAATCAGCAGAATGCTTGACAATCCCGACACCGACCCGATTGAAATATTCAATCTTGGCACAGGTTCAGGCGTTTCCGTACTTGAGCTTATCAACACATTTGAGACTGCGACCGGAGTGGCTGTGCCTCACAAGATTGTTGGACGTAGAGAAGGCGACATTGAAAAGGTTTGGGCAGATCCGCACAAAGCCAACACTGTACTTGGCTGGAAAGCTGAAACTCCGCTTGCCGACACTATGAAGTCTGCATGGAAATGGCAATTGCGCCTCCGTGAGAAAGGAATTATGTAAATAATACTTTTTATTTAACCGAACAAGCCTTCATCCATTTGCCGTTCCCAAGGATGAAGGCTTTTATAAAATTGCACTATACGGAATGATTGACAAAGAGACAGTAGACAAAATACTTGACGCAGCCGACATTGTAGACGTTGTTTCCGACTTCGTGCATTTACGACGTCGCGGCTCCAACTATGTCGGGCTTTGCCCTTTTCACAATGAGAAGACGCCGTCCTTCAGCGTCTCCCGATCAAAAGGCATCTGCAAATGTTTCAGTTGCGGCAAGGGTGGCAGTCCAGTCAATTTCATTATGGAGCACGAGCAGATGTCGTATTATGAGGCACTGAAATATCTTGCAAAAAAATACAACATCGAGGTAAAGGAACGGGAGCTTACAGACGAAGAGAAGCAGGCACAGTCAGAACGTGAGAATATGCTGCTCGTGAATGATTTTGCACTGAAAAATTTTGAAGACAATCTTTTCAACACCGACGAGGGACGAAGTGTCGGCCTTTCTTATTTTTACGAACGCGAGTTTACCGACTCAACTATAAAGAAATTCCATCTTGGATACTCTATGGAAGGCCGATCGGAACTCTACAATGCCATCAAAAAAAATGGCTATAATCCGACGTATGCCATAGAGTCCGGACTGTGTATCAAGGGAGAGCACGGCGTATACGACCGTTTTAAAGGCAGAGTCATGTTCCCGGTGCTCAACATTGCCGGAAAGGTAATAGCGTTTGGCGGTCGCACATTGAAAAAAGACCCCGCTAAATACGTAAACTCTCCGGAATCAATTATCTACAAGAAAAAGAACGAGCTTTACGGATTGTACCAAGCCAAACAGGCAATTGTAAAAAAAGACAAATGCTTCTTGGTCGAGGGCTATACAGATGTCTTGTCAATGCACCAAGCTGGCATCGAGAATGTTGTGGCGTCTTCAGGCACATCTCTCACCGAAGGACAGATAAGACTGATTCACCGCTTCACAGACAATATCACCGTATTGTACGATGGCGACTCGGCCGGCATTAAAGCCTCCCTGCGAGGCATCGACCTGCTTTTGGCAGAAGGACTGAATGTCAAAGTGCTTTTGTTGCCTGACGGCGACGATCCCGACAGTTTCGCCAAAAAGCACAACGCTTCAGAGTTTCAGGGATTTATTGACGCCAACGAGACTGATTTCATAAAATTCAAGACATCCATTCTTCTGGAAGGACTTGAAAACGACCCTATAAAAAAATCCGAGGCGATACAAGACATTGTAAAATCCATTTCTGTCATCCCCGAAAATATCACACGTGCCGTTTACATAAAAGAATGCAGCAAGCGCTTCGAAATTGACGAGAAGATACTTGCCGAAGAGGTGAAAAAAACGGCAAAGGGCATCAAGGCAAAAGACCGTTCTGGCAAAAGTACCACAGAACCCGAGACAACATCCTCTCCAACCGTACGCACAGAGCCGTCGGATGCGGCAACCGTCAAATCCAAATCGCTGAGGATGTACGAGACAGACATCATCCGATATATTGCCAAATATGGTATGTGCAATGAGTTGTTTGAGATTGAAAACCCAGATGGCGGATTCTCCAACGTCACGCTTGTGGAGGCTGTAAACGTCGAACTGACATCCGAGTCAATATCTTTCAGCGTACCGGCATTTAAAAAGATTTTTGACAGAGCGTTGTCTTTCCTCCCCGACTTCTATGCAGACCTGCCCGGCGAAGCAGATCGTCTGGACAAGGAAATGAGAGAAAAAGTGCAGATAGCGCAATTGTCAGACACCGTAGTTGGAAAAGCGAAAGAACGATTGGTCGAGTCAATACAGAAAGATTTCAAAAACAAACTCATTGATTTTGAAAAAGAATATCTTGAAAAAAGACTGTGTTCAGACCAGGATGACGAAATCAGGCAAACGACGTTGGACCTTGTCATAGAAAAAGAGCCACTCAGCAAAGTGCACACAAGACTGTCCGATATGGAATCGGAATACGACCGCCTTCGTGACCTGGTGTCGTTGTCTCTCAACGTGTGGAAAGACGCACTGTTGTCTCAGCGCATCAAGGAAATTCAGGAAGAAATAAAGCTTCTATGTCAAGCGTCAGGCGACATCAACAGAGTCGAGCAATTGATGCAAGAGCTGTCTCAACTCAGAGCAATTCGCAAACAATTGATAGGAGACCGTGTGATTATTCCATAACCTGCGCCTTGATATTTAATTTATTTAGTATTTTTGCATAAAACAAAAAGATT
>OMAS01001188.1_pt1 | contig 11407 bp, 6 predicted proteins | sample 1674031 | NCBI WGS metagenome assembly OMAS01 (sample SAMEA103958138, study PRJEB25191) | human gut metagenome | biome: human-associated habitat [ENVO:00009003]; feature: intestine environment [ENVO:2100002]; material: feces | place: Germany | collected 2013/2015 | reverse complement strand
CCTGTCGGGGGCTACGCCCCTGCGACCCCATTTTTAAAAATTATATAGGTTTTTCTACAAACCGAAAGCACCCCGACACAGCGGGGTGCTTTTTATTATCATAGCATCATTATGCAAATCTCCGGCAGACACACCATAGATCAGAGCGTGTATTTATCACCGTTATTCTTGATTTTACCATCCGTTACCGCCTTATCGACTGCGAACTCGACTGTAGAGGTCATCACCGTACCAAGCCTTGTGTAGCCGAATTTCTTTGCGGTCTCACGGATAAGGTCGGCCCTTGAAAGCCCAATCTGCTCTGAAAGCACCTCCGTCATAGCGGAGATTATTTCTTCCGACGGGATTTCCGTAAGCTCCCTTTTGTTGCCCTGAATATCGGCAGGACGATAAATGTCATAAGTATCGGGGTTTTGCTTGCCGAGCCAGAAGAAAGCATTGTTCTCATCAATCGTTATACGCTTGTCGATCATTCTGAACACATCGGCAAGCACCTTGTCCGTACGGTCGCCGCTTCTTGTTATGCCCCACGCACCTATCAGCTTATGCACAAGAGCGTTACGGCTTATCGGCGCTTCTGCCGACAAAATAAGCACTGCAAGTGACTGTATAACAGGAACCGTTTCGGGAAGATAAAACTGTTCGGGCGTTCCGACAGGCGCTATATCTGCCGTTTCATACAGCGTTGCCTTATTCGGCGCAGGTGTTTTCTCGACCGTTTCAAATACCGGTGCCTGCTTTGTCTTTACTTCCCCGACAGGCTTTTCCTGCGGATGCTGTGCATTTTCAACAGCCTGCTTTATGTGCTGTAAAACTCCGTTGCTGTCGTCAAGCCAGTCGAGCGTCCATACACGCATTACACTCCAGCCAAGCCCCTCAAGCACGCCAGGCTGAACCGCAAATCTGTCCCTTGCGGTTGCGCTTCTGTGGCAGTTTTCACCGTCAAGCATAATACCGAGAATATATGTTTCGGGATTTTCGGGATCAATTATACCTATATCCATTCTGAACTGCGAACAGCCTATGTTGCACCTCGTCTTATATCCGAGCGTTTCAATGCCCTTCGCTATCTCGCTTACAAGGCTGTCATCCGCTTTTGCAAACATATCCGTGCGTCCTGCGATAACATTCGTACCTCTCGTTGCAAACTCAAGGAAGCCCTTAAGCCCCGCAACACCCTCCGAGCGTGTTCTCGTAAGGTCTATCTGCTCAGGACGCAGAACGGAATAAACTATCATTTCCTTCCTTGCCCTTGAGATTGCAACATTAAGTCTTCTCCATCCTCCGTCACGGTTAAGCGGACCGAAGTTCATCGAAACCTTTCCGTTTTCATCAGGACCGTAGCCAACCGAGAACAGTATAACGTCACGCTCGTCACCCTGCACGTTTTCAAGATTTTTAATAAACACAGGCTCATCACACTTTGCGTCAAAATCAGCTATATCCGGGTTCTTTGCAAATGCATCAACCAGCATATCGTCGATAAGATTCTGCTGAACAGAGCTGAACGTTACTACGCCTATGCTGTCATTCCTCAGCTTTTCATCGCTCAGCCTGCGGATGATTTCATTGACTATAGCCTCCGCTTCAGCCTTGTTCTGCTTTGTCTTGCCCTTGTCATAGAAGCCTTCCGGACGGATAAGCCTTACCTGCGATACAAGGTCGTTCGGTGACGGGAAAGTATACAGCTTATTGTCATAATACTTCATATTGCTGTATGCGATAAGGCTCTCGTGCCGTGAGCGGTAGTGCCACTTGAGATACATCTGCGGCATAGAGATTGCAAGGCAGTCGTCAAGCAGGCTCTCCAGATCCTCAAGCTCGCTGTTGTCCTCATCAATACGGTTGCTTGTAAAGAATGACGTAGGCGGAAGCTGCTTCGGGTCGCCTACTATAACGACATTCTCGCCCCTTGCTATAGTACCGACAGCCTCGCTTGTCGGAAGCTGTGACGCTTCATCAAATATCACAAGGTCAAATTTCGGGAATGACGGGTCGATATACTGTGCCACTGAGATAGGGCTCATAAGCATACACGGGCAGAGCCTTCTGAGCAGTGTCGGTATCTGATCGAACAGCTTTCTGAGCGGCATCATTCTGCCGTTATTTTTTATAGCCTTCTTCAGTATTCCCATCTCGGAGGATGCGGCGCTCGTACCGTCTGATACGGGTATATTTGCAGACAGCCTTGCCGCAAGCTCCTGCATAGTGAGCCTCTGATATTCCTTTATCGTTCTTCTGTATTCGTCAATCAGAGCGTCATACTGCTTTCCGTTGAAGGAGGCAAGCCGCTTGTCTGCGGCGATAGTCATAAGCGCCAGCTGATAATAAAGCTCGCAGTGATAAGCCGGTCTTATATTATCTGCCGATACAGTGCCGTTTTTATAGGCACGGCTCACAGCCGCAAGCCCTGCGTCACAAAGCCGCTTATCCGCCAAGTTGAACGCCGCCTTGCTCTTTACAAGCGAAATATTGTCCGAAATCGCCTTAAATACCGAGTTGACGCTTGTAAGCCAATCGGCGCTTTCTTCAAATTCCGTGTTCACCGAATAAAGTTCAGCAAGTCTGTCGGATTTTTCCGTATAGCTTCTTACCGCCTCGAGATTTTTCGCACATTCGGCAATTTCCTGCGGTGAACATTTCACGAACACGTTCATAATATGCTGTTTTTCGCTGTTGCTGAATCTGTCTGAAGCCGCCGCCCCATAAACTGCCTCTGTCTTATGCACCGCCCTTGAAAGCATATCCCAGTCGGTCGCCATACCGGACAATATTCCGCCCGTTATATTCAGCGCCGGGATTATCTGCCCCATCTGCTCCGATTTTTCCGCCAGTTCAATCAGCCTGTCATATACTCCGCATACATCACTCTTTTTAAATGCGGCAGGATTTTTACTGTAGACTTTAAGCTCCTTATACAGCCTGTTCTGACCTATCAGCTTCGGTAAAAACCACTTAGCCTCCGCCTGTTTCCATTTCACCCTTGCACTTTGTGCAGGATATGAAAGCACAGCCTTGTCAAAGCCGTTCTCGATTTCGGCACAAAGCGCATTGTATGCTTTTCCCGTTTCACACAGCGTTTTCAGCTTTGAAACGACAGCGTCAAAATCCGCCGTACCCAATATCTCGTTTATTACAGGTGCGTCCTCGCCGCAAGCGTCTATTAGACCCGATACGGCGTTCAGCTTTTCACGGCTGATATTTCCGTCAAGGCCGACAGCAGATGCTATAAGGTTCAGTGCCTCGTCTGCCCTGCCGTATTCCTCTGCAAGTCTGTCAAGGCCGTTTTTGAAGCTGTCACGCATTTCTGTGGAATAATCACATCCGCCGTATCTTATAAGCGGATGCTGTGCATAAACGCCTATCTCGGATATTGCGACAACATATTCCGATATAATTTCCTCAAATCGTGCGATAGTGCCTTCGTCGGCATTTTGCAAAGCATCTCTGCCGATAGATATTTTTCCCTTTTCAGCCATACACTGCTCATAGCGTTCGATAGCCGTATACAGCGATTCACCGAAATTGCGCTTTTCGTGCAGAGCCTCTATCACAAAGTTCAGCTTTGCCTTTTCCTGTGCCAGCTTCTGTGCAACTGCGGCGTGTTGTTCGGGAGATTTTACCCTTGCCGTTTCAAGCGACTTGTTAAGTTCCGCTAAAACAACGGATTTACTTGTCTTGTTGGAGTGAAGCTCAAGGCAGAACGGGTCAAGCCCGATATTAGCAAGACGCTTCTGTACAACGCTCAGCGCCGCCATTTTCTCCGCCACAAACAGAACGCTTTTTCCGTGATAAAGCGCATTCGCTATCATATTGGTGATGGTCTGCGATTTACCCGTTCCGGGAGGGCCGTGAAGCACAAAGCTCCTTCCTGCCGATGCTGCAACCACCGCACTCAGCTGTGAAGAATCTGCGTCAACGGGGACAGCAATATCCGTAAGCGATATTTTGCTGTCAATATCGGTATCCGCAATAAAGTCCCCCGTCAGTGCGTCGCTTGTCGCACCTTCCATAAGGCAGGATACCACCTTGTTGCTTTTAAGTTCGTCACTGCGGTTTCTTATATCGTTCCACATTACAAACTGACCGAAGCTGAACAGCCCGATAAAACTGTGTTCGATAATATTCCACGTTTTTTTGCCCATTATCGCCTGTCTTACGGTATTGAAAACAAGCGGCAGGTCAATGCCATGCTCGTCTTCGGGCAGAGGATCAAGACCGTTTATCTCAATGCCGTGATCCTGCCGTAAATACTCTATCATCGTTACGTTTATCTGAGCGTCTTCCTGACGGCTTCTGATTATATAACCTTTGTCACGGACATTTCTGACTATATCTATCGGTATAAGCACAAGAGGCGCATATCTCGCCTTTTCCGACATTTCACTTTCAAACCACCTGAGCATTCCGAGCGACAGGAACAGCGTGTTCGAGCCGTTCTCCTCCATGCTCACCTTAGCCGCACGGTACAGCTTCTTAAGGCTCTCCTCAAGCTCTGCTGCGTCCATGAACGTCCTTATCCTCTTGTTTTTCAGTTCCTGTTCGGCTATATTCCTTACAAGGTCCTTATCGGTTTCTATCTCAAACGTTTTAGCATCTCGCATAGAAACCGTCCACTCTGACGGTGCCTCAAGGATTCGGAAATCCGTTCCGTCAGACAGCTTATCTTCAAGAAGCGACAGATCCGACACCATAATTTCGACCGTGCTTTTATTTATTCTGAAATTCAGCAAAGAATTTCTCAGCGAAAAATCAAGCAGCTTTCTTTCCCATATTTTCTGCTTTGTCATAGGCTCGTTACTGCCCTGCGCCACTTTTCCGTACAGCGACATATCAAGCTCGCTCGGTGCGCTCATTCTTATACGCCTTGTGCCGTCGCTCTCTGTGTTTTCAGCCGTCAGAGCCTGTTCGAGTCTCAGCGGTATCGGACGGATACCGCTTCCTCTTGTACGGGCAATATCTACCGCACATATAAAGCCGCCCGGTGTATTCATATGATCCCTGCCGTGCTTCAGCGACTTGTCAAAGTCAACATTCTCCTTTGTCATATCCGTGCATTCCACGAGCAGAAGCTCCTCCGCCCCTGCCGCAATACGCTTTTCTATAGCCGACACATCATCGGTAGCGCAGTCCGCAAAGGTTTCCTCCTCAAGATGACAGCCGCAGAAAGCGTGACCCTCTATGAATATAATGATAGGGTTAAGACCTACAGCCTCAAGGCAGGACGCATACAGCACCGCAAGATCAAGACAGGTGCCTTGCTTCTGCTCCAGCACGGTATTCGCAAGACGTATCTTCTGCCCTATATATTCAAAGCTGGCAGGCGGCATATTGTACGCTATCCTTCTTGCGCACAGCGCCGCATATAAAGCCGCCATCTGCTGTTTTACGAAGTTCGGATTCTGCCGCTGATATGCGCTGAAGGCAGTAGTATCCGCCCACTTTTTAAGGTAGACCGATGCCTCTGATATGACTTTCGCTATCTCCGGGTGATTCGGTGTCACAAATGCCGCAATAAGCTCCGGGTCAAACGCAATACCGCTCCATTCGTTGAACGCAAGAAGCTGAACGGGAATATCCTTTTGGTAAAGCTCTTTTTCGTCTTTTGAAAGCGAAAAGCTTACAGTACCCGACACCGCCTCCGTCAGTGAAAACAGCATTTCCGTGCTGAGAATTATCCTCAGCGGCGAAATTTCAACCGACTTTCCCGACGGCACACAGCTTATATCATATGTGAAGGTCTTTGCAAAAGCCGGGTCAAAAGCGATAGTAAGCCTTACATCGCTTATATCCTCATCGCCCTCGTTGCCGACGGTAAGGTTTCTTATGAAAGGTATGTAATTCTGTTGCATTGCGAAATTGATTTTCGGTATCATATCGCAGCCCAGTGTCAGTACAGCGCCCATGTAACACCATCCTTGATTCAAAATAGTTTCCGCTGTTAACGGTATCAGTTAAATTATACTACTATATTCAATACCTGTCAATAAAACATCGACCCCGACAGAAAACTCTGTCGGGGTCGTGCTATGCCAAAAAAAACAATTATTATTAAAGTTGAACATCTAAACGTACTGCCAACACCGTTTAAAACATTTTCCGTACCGATAAGGCATTAATATTTTCGTGAGTGTATCAGTGCAACTGCTCTGACATTGACCTTTCAAAAAAACGCCACTAGCCTTAGATATATGTACTAACCTGCGGACGTGTAGCGTTAAACGTACCTGCACTTACAGGATATACAATGTTCCGGTGGTCATACGAGTTCCGCCGACACCCCGACGGGGTGGGGGTATGGGTAAGGAAAGAGGGATGCCACGCTGAGCATTGCTTTAGCAATGCTCCCGCTCCTCACGTCGCTCAAGAGGAATAACTGATTTGGGAGAAAACCTAAGGGATATGGTTAGGGGGTGCAAGTCCCTCACCCTAGTCCCTTTGGTTGTCTCCCGCATGAATAGCAGCAACGTTATTAAATGGAATAGCGAACCCGAGAAGTGCTACCCGACAAAAAGAACTATCGGTAGCTTGCTATCATAGCCTGAGCTGAATGATATAACAGAAGCATCTCAAATAACAGACTTTTTATACAAACTATAACAGCCGCAAATCTGCGGCTGTCGGAATATATTTACTTACGCTGTCGTTTTACTTTGCTTAGTGTTGATGAACTTGTATCCCAGTATGCACACCGCACTCACCCCTGCGGCAACAAGAAGGTTGAACGGCAGAGCCGAAGCAAACCATTCCATATGCGACGCAAAACCGCCGACATTCATTACGTTGTACGGGTACTTATATGCGTGGAATATGCAAATAACGGCATTCACAGCAACAGTAATGCCGATAAACCGTCCGAAGCTGTGCTTTATAAATGTAAATATGCCGAAAGCGACAGCCAATGTAATCAGTAGCGATGAGCAGACCGAATAAATATAGAAGTCAAGTCTGTCGAGCGTAGTGTCCTGTGCCACGCAAAGCCATACTCCTGCGGCAGCAACTATTGCCGAAACGACTGTTCTGAGAATTTTCATAGCGGTACCTCCTGCAATATTGTGGAAAATAATTTTTGTTCACATCTTGATAATTTGACAAAGTATAGTTACCTTATCTATTATAAGTATATCAACACTCGGCTATATCCGCAATTGACATATTCCACAAAAAAACTATAACGGTTTAGTAATATTCACAGTGCAGAAAAGCGGCACACCTTCTCAAAGGCATACCGCTTGATAATAATTGCGTTATCAGCTTTTAAGGCAATACCACATAATTATTGTCGTGCGATTGTGCAGTCAGATTTTTCGTCAGATTGTATAAATTGAACGCAAGCAGGCTTGGTGCCTGTCAAGCGAAATTTGTGCAAGATGGCGGAAAATATGCAAGCAAGCGTGCGGCAAAGGCGATAGCCGTTAATTGTGCGGTGTTGCCTTAAAGTAGCTGTACAGCCTGCACATAAGCATACCGTTATACAGCTTTCTGTTCTTATCGGCTTTCTTTCCGAACAGCTCCTCAAACTCACCGTCCGGGGTGATTACAAATAATCTCCTGTTTTCTGTTGGAAGCAATCTCTTACCCATAACTTTATACAGCTCGTGTGCCTGTTCTTCGTCAAGCATTCTCTCGCCATATGGCGGATTGCAAAGTACAACGGTACAGCCCTCCGGATATGTAAAATCCGCAATATCACGCTGCTTAACCTCAATATATTCACCCACGCCCGCCTTTACTGCGTTGTCACGGGTAAGTCTTACGGCTTCGGGGTCTATATCAAAGCCGTACAGCTTAAAGTTTTCCGGCTTTCTGATATTCGCTCTGAGCGCTTCTCTTTCCTCGTCCCACATTTCCTTGGGCAAGAATTCCCACTGCATAGCGGTAAATTCCCTGTCAAGACACGGCGGTATGTTAAGCGCCTTGAGCGCACTCTCGATAAGCAGTGTTCCGCTTCCGCAGAACGGGTCGCAGACAATATCGTTGTCCCTTATCCTTGCAAGGTCGGCAATTCCCGCCGCAAGCGTTTCCTTTATAGGTGCGGCATTGGAAAAACGGCGGTAGCCTCTCTTGTGAAGTCCCTCGCCCGATGTATCGAGCGTCATTGTGACGTTATCCTTCATTATTGAAAAGCGGAACTGGAACAACGCTTCGGTTTCCTGAAAATAGCCGATTTTATAAACGCTTTTCATTCGCTCGACCATAGCCTTCTTGATTATCTTCTGGCAGGCAGGAACGCTTGTCAGCTTTGAATTAAGGCTGAAGCCCTTGATAGGGAATCTGTCGAACTTTCCGACATATTTTTCAATAGGGATTGCCTTTACCCCCTGAAAAAGATCCTCAAATGTTCTTGCCCTGAACTCCGAGAGAAGTATTCCCACACGCTCTGCGGTCGACAGGCACATATTCGCCCTTATAAGCACACGCTCGTCACCGGTGAACGTCACCCGTCCGTCCGACACGGCTATATCCTCTCCGCCAATCCTGCGTACTTCGAAGGAAAGCGTCTTTTCAAGTCCGAAGTGACAAGGTGCTGTAAGTCTGAATGTCATATATCAATGATCCTTTCACGAAAACAGCGGCTGATGTAAGCCGCTGTCATTGTTGAATTTACTCAGTTCGAGCTTGTACTGCTCGTATCTTCTTCCGCTTTCTGCGTACCCCAGTCGGGTACAAGCAATGTTTCACCGCCGTGCTTCTTTACATACTCGCCGTCTTTATGCGTGGAATCGCACGTCTTTGGCAGATTATCAGCCTTGTAATAGCCCACAGCGGTATTCTTGCATTTTGACGTTGCAAGAAGTCCTGTTTCGGTACAGTATTTCTTTTCGACTACGTTTGAATCCTTTGCAAAGGTCTTTGTGGAATCCTCGTTCACAACATTCACCATAAAGTTGTGCCATACCTGTGCAAGATAAATATAGTTTGTTGTGCCGATGTTCTTGTTATCGTCAAATCCCAGTCTTATAACACCGCAGTAATCAGCAGTAAGTCCCGCAAACGCAAGAACACGCTCATCGTTTGAAGTACCTGTCTTGCCGACTACCTCTATACCGTCGATTTTCGCATATCTGCCCGAGCCGTTTGTAGTATCCGTAACCGCCTTGAGCAGTCTGTTTGTTATATAAGCGCTGTCGCTTTCCATTACTCTGTCACCGAGAGGCTCCTGCTCGATAACCGTCTTATCGTTATAGTCAGTGATAAGGTTGTACAGCTTAGGCTCGTAATATACACCGCCCGAGCCGAATATCTGATATGCACCGGCAAGCTCCATAAGCGTCATACCCTGCGTAAGCTGACCCAGCGCAATGGGCGAATATGCCTTATCATAGGTATAGTCAAGCGTTGTCACGTTCAGCTTATCCGTAAGGAAGTTGAAGCAGGTGTCTATTCCGAGTACCTGTGCCATACGGACAGCGGTAGTGTTCTTTGACTGCTGTACCGCATACCACGCCGGTATATATCCGCCCGAGCCGTAATCGCCCTCAAAGTTACTCGGCCAGCTTGTGCCGTCGGGAAGCGTGATACATTTATCCAGTATCATCGAAGAATAGTTGATTATATCCTTATCTACAGCCTGACCGTAAACCGAGATAGGCTTCATTGTCGAACCGATAGGCAGTATAGCCTGTGTTGCTCTGTTGAAGCAGCCGTCACCGGGCTTATCGCCGATACCGCCTGCAAGAGCCACTACGTTACCTCTGTAGTCGGTAAGAACAAATGCCGCCTGAGCGCAGTTTTCTTCTATTGCAGTCTTATCATAGCTGTAGAAGAAGTTGTTCGGATCCTTGAAGAAGGTTTCCAGCTTCTCCTGTATATCCATATCCATATTGAGATATATCTTGTAGCCGCCCTTATAAAGATCCGCCTTTGCCTCTGCATAGGTCATGCCTTTTGCCTTACTCAGATCCTCGATAACCTGCTGTATGGCAGCGTCTACATACCAGTTCTGAGTTATTTCATACTCGTTCCAGCGATATGCCTCATAAGTATCCTCGTCGTCATATCCGTCGCTGTTCTCGTCCTTGTTTGCGTTGTTTCCGTAATACTCATCATATCTGGGATCCTTATAGCCGTAAGCATCGCCCTCAACGATAAGTCTGAATTTGACCTTCTCTGTCTTTGCGGCCTCATATTCGTCGGTCGTAATAAGACCCTGCTCATACATACACTTCAGTGCGTAAAGCTGTCTTTCCTTCGATCGCTCAAGATTCGCATAAGGGTTAAGCACGCTCGGAGAACGTGTCATACCTGCAAGTATCGCACTTTCGGCAATTGTCAGCTGATCGACCGTCTTTCCGAAATAATAGTAAGCCGCCGAGCCTACTCCGTAAACCGTACCTCCGAGAGGAACACGGTTGAGATACGCTTCAAGTATATCTATCTTGGTGTACTGCTTTTCAAGGTTCAACGCTCTGAATATCTCTCGTATCTTACGTTCGGGAGTTACTCTGTCATCGCCCGTGATATTCTTTACAAGCTGCTGTGTTATGGTCGAACCGCCCTCGCCGTAGCCGTTGAACAGAGTCGATATTGTTACACGGACCGTTCTTTTCCAGTCAACGCCGTCATGCTCGTAAAAACGCTTGTCCTCGACCGCCGTGAATGCGTCCTGAGTGTGCTTCGGTATCTGCTCCATATTTACCCAGATACGATTCTCATCACCTGACAGACGCTTTACCTCCACCTGCTCTCCTGCGCTGTTCTTAGCATAAATAAAGCTGGTATAGCTAAGATCGACGTTCTTGAGATCAACGTCAAACGCACTGTCGGCAAACTGCATTATATATACAGTAAGCGTTACCGCTACTATACAGCAGGTTATAATTACTATCATGAACAGGCTGAGAAACGTTGTTCCGATAACTCCTAAAACGTGCTTTACCGTATTCAATGTCTTGTTCTGCTTTTTCTTTGATTTTTTCTTTACCGCAGGCGTACTTTCCTCAAGCTCAACGTCTGCATTAAGATAATTGGTTTTTTTCTGACTCATATTTACGTCCTTTTAAGGTGTGTTGTTTACAATATTATTGCCGCTGTCGGCAAGGATATATTCTTCCGAAGCAGAGTATACCACGTTGTAAGTATAGCACAAATCGGCACAAATGTTAAGCCTTTTACGGCGAATTTTCAGAAAATATTCAAAAATGATGCCGCTCACACCGTTTTTTCGACGTTTCCGATATATCCCCTGTGCCGTATACACAAAAAGCACACAAAAACGCACCGCAGAAGCGGGGCGTTCCAGTCTGTCGATAAACCGATTATTAAACCCCACGCATTGAAATATATCACCAACACCGCCGAAAACATTTTCAGTGTAGACAGGGTATTAATAATTTCGTGACCTTATCAGTGCAACTGCACTGACATTGACCTTTCAAAAAAACGCTACTAACCTGAGATATATGTA
>OMAS01001187.1_pt1 | contig 11419 bp, 12 predicted proteins | sample 1674031 | NCBI WGS metagenome assembly OMAS01 (sample SAMEA103958138, study PRJEB25191) | human gut metagenome | biome: human-associated habitat [ENVO:00009003]; feature: intestine environment [ENVO:2100002]; material: feces | place: Germany | collected 2013/2015 | reverse complement strand
GCAGATACCGCTTTCAGAGATTCGTCCCTTCAAGAACCACCCCTTCAAGGTGACGGACGACGAGCTCATGCAGCAGACCATCGACAGCATCATGCAGGTGGGCGTCCTCAACCCCGCCATCATCCGCCCCGCACCGGAGGGCGGATACGAGATGGTAGCCGGACACAGGCGGCTCCATGCCGCAGACCTTGCGGGGCTGAAAACCATACCGGCCATCGTCCGCAATCTTGACGACGACGAGGCGGTGATCCTCATGGTGGACAGCAATTTGCAGCGGGAAACCATCAGCCCCATGGAGCGGGCGCAGGCATACAAAATGAAGCTGGAAGCGTTGAAGCATCAGGGAAAACGGGTGGATTTGGAGGGAAAATCAACTTCCCGACAACTCGTCGGGAAGTTGGAAACAGCAGATAAAGTAGGCGAATTAGCTGGCGATAGCGGTCGCCAAGTGCAACGCTATATCCGTCTCACCGAGCTTCTGCCGGAGGTGCAGAAAAAGGTGGACAGCAAGGAGATCGCGTTCAGCCCCGCCGTGGAGCTGTCGTATCTCACCCGTGACGAGCAGAAGCAGTTTCTGGACGCAATGGACTATTCCCAGAACACCCCCTCGCTTTCCCAGGCACAGCGGCTCAAGAAGCTCAGCCGGGAGGGAAAATGCACGAAGGAGGCCATGCGCTCCATCATGTCCGAGGAAAAGAAGGAGGAACAGGAGCGTATTACGCTGAGCAGCGATACCCTCCGCAAATATTTCCCCCGAAGCTACACGCCCCTGCAAATGCAGCAAACCATCATCAAGCTGCTGGAGCAGTGGCAGAAAAAACAGCAGCGCCGGAACGAGCGCTGAGAAAGGCAGGTTTATCCATGAACGTAACCATCAACATCTACGGCGACGTACACATCCACTGCGACTGCTGCGACGGGTGCGGCGTGTATGACGACAATTTCGACGACGCCCTCGAAGCACCGCATGAGGCTGTACCGGATGCGGAGGACGGCGGCGGGCAGACCGGCCCGACCGCCGAAGAAGCGGAAGCAGCGGTAAAGGCATTGGCGGCGTTTTTTCTTCCGCTTTTTTCGGAGGAGACCGGCGAGGGAGGCGGCGCGCATGAAGGAATTTGACGTGACCATCACCGAAACACTGAAGCTCACCGTGTCCGTGGAGGCTTCTTCCAAGGAGGAAGCCCAACAGATGGTAAGCGACCAGTGGCACGCCGGGGATCATATTCTGGATGCGGACAATTTCGTGGAGGTGGAGTTTGAGAGCAATGACGGCAAGGAAATCTCCGCCGAAAGAGCGCAGGACGACACCATCGAGGTGCTCATGGTGGAGCCGGGACAGTACCCGCGCGTGGAGCGCATCGGCTCCGACCTTGCCTCCTTGCAGAAGGCGGTGGACGGCTATATCGAAGCAATTTACCCATATGACGACCCCGTGGCGCTGATCTGCGGGGAGGAAGCCAAGCTGGAGGGCAAGCCCCTGAACCGCGCCCTGCGGGACGGGGACGGCGATATCTACGATATTGTGGCCGGTAAGTTTTTCCTCTGCGGTCTGGGGGATGAGAATTTTGCGTCTCTCCCGAAGGAGCTGCAACAGAAATACGAGGAAAAGTTCCGTCAGCCGGAAGCCTTTTTGAAGATGGGCAGCAAGATCATGGCGATCCCCACCGAGCCCGCCAAGGCTGCGGGCAAGGGCAAGACCGCTCCGGTGACAGAGCGATGATACCATCACTCCCAATGCGAACGGAAGGAGGGAAAACTCATGCAGGAAGAAATTGAAAACAGAACTGTCACTCTGATCATCTCCGCCGTCAAGCTGACCGCACGGGAGCTGAAGGCCGGGATGGATAAATATCTTTCCGAAAAGAAGAGCAAAGCCATGGAAAAGGCGCGTGCCGCGCCGGAAAAGCCCAGCGGCAAGCAGACGGTGAGGCAGCTCATAGGGCAGAATCAGGGTGTATCCAACATTGAGATCACCAACAGCAATATCAAAGGCTTTGAGCGCATAGCCCGGAAATACGGCGTGGATTTTGCCGTTAAGAAAGACCGCAGCGTTTCACCGCCGAAATACTTTGTGTTCTTTAAGGCGAGGGACGCGGACGCACTGACGGCGGCATTCAAGGAATACACGGCATATGAGCTTAAACGCGCCGCCAAAGCGCAGAACCGTCCCTCCGTGCTGGCGCATCTGCAAGCACTCAAGGCGAAGGTTCAGGCCATTACGCCGGGGAAATCCCGAAATCAGAACAGGGGCATCACGATATGAAGAAACCTCTGAATATCAAGAAGTTCCTGCTGCCCAATATCCCGTATGTCTTTATCGCCCTCTTTGCCACCAAGTTAGGGCAGGCGTGGCGGCTTGCCCCCGGCATGGACTTTTCGGGGAAGGCGCTGCACCTCATGGAGGGCTTCGCCGCCGCGTTCCAATCGGCGCTGCCCAGCTTTCACCCCATCGACCTGTGCGTGGGCATTGCCGCCGCCCTGCTCATCCGGCTTGCCGTCTACGTCAAGGGGAAGAACGCGCGGAAGTTTCGGAAGAATATCGAGTACGGCAGCGCAAGATGGGGCAACGCGGAGGACATCAAGCCTTATGTAGACCCCGCCTTTGCCAACAACGTCATTCTCACCCAGACGGAGCGGCTGACCATGAACAGCCGACCAAAGGACCCGAAAACGGCGCGGAACAAGAACGTGCTGGTGGTGGGCGGCTCCGGCAGCGGCAAGACGCGGTTTTTCATCAAGCCCAACCTCATGCAGCTTCATAGTTCCTACGTTGTCACCGATCCGAAAGGCAGCATCGTGGTCGAATGTGGAAAATTACTCCAGCGAAATCAGTATAAGATCAAGATTCTGAACACGATCAACTTCAAGAAGTCCCACCACTATAACCCCTTCGCGTATCTCCACTCGGAAAAGGACATTCTGAAGCTGGTCACGACCCTCATTGCCAACACGCAGGGGGACGGGAAATCCGGCGACGACTTCTGGCGCAAGGCGGAGACGCTGCTCTACACGGCGCTCATCGGGTATATCTACTACGAAGCGCCGGTGGAGGAGCAGAACTTCGCCACCCTCATCGAGATGATTAACACCATGGAGGTGCGGGAGGACGACGAGGACTTCAAAAATCCCGTCGATCTGATGTTTGAAGAACTGGCAAAACGGGAGCCGCATCACTTCGCCGTGCGCCAATATGCCAAATATCGCTTAGCGGCGGGCAAGACAGCAAAAAGTATTCTAATTAGCTGCGGCGCGCGCCTTGCCCCCTTCGACATTCAGGAGCTGCGGGAGATCACGGCGTATGACGAGCTGGAGCTGGACACGCTGGGCGACCGGAAAACGGCACTGTTTATCATCATTTCCGACACAGACGACACCTTCAACTTCCTTGCCAGCATGGTCTATACCCAGCTATTCAACCTCCTGTGCGACAAGGCGGACGACGTGTACGGCGGCAGGCTGCCCGTCCATGTGCGCTGCCTCATCGACGAGTGCGCCAACATCGGGCAGATTCCCAAGCTGGAGAAGCTGATGGCCACCATCCGCAGCCGCGAGATCTCCGCCTGCCTTGTTTTGCAGGCACAGAGCCAGCTCAAGGCACTCTACAAGGACAACTGCGACACCATCATCGGCAACTGCGATAGCTCCGTGTTCCTCGGCGGCAAGGAGCCGACCACATTAAAGGAGCTGTCCGCCGCACTGGGCAAGGAAACCATTGACACCTTCAACACCGGCGAAAGCCGCGGCAGAGAGGTTTCCCACAGTCTGAACTATCAGAAGCTGGGCAAGGAGCTGATGAGTCAGGATGAGATTGCCGTCATGAACGGCGGCAAGTGTATCTTGCAGCTTCGCGGCGTCAGGCCGTTTCTATCCGACAAATACGACATCACAAAACACCCCAACTACCGATACCTCTCCGACGCGGACCCGAAAAACGCCTTTGACATTGAAAAATTCCTCTCCACAAAGCTCAAGCTGAAGCCGGAGGAGGAATTTGAGGTCTTTGACGCGGGCGCGGCCGCAGGTTCAGAATCCGCCTGAACGGGCGGATTTTTATATATACATCAGACACCCATTCCGTAAAGGAGGACGCCGACAGTGCAGCAGACACACGCGAAACGCAAAGTCGGAGGGAAAGCACAACCGAAAATTTGAAAGGAGAAGCCGGAATCGACAGCCGCACACAGCGGCCAGCTCATTCCGGCTTTGCGGTTTCCATCGTAAAAACCATAAAGAAACGATTCCGGCACATAAAATATGGATTTCTTCAATAGCGCAGTCGATGTTTTGCAGACCCTCGTCATTGCCCTCGGAGCCGGTCTTGGCATCTGGGGCGTTATCAACCTGCTGGAGGGCTACGGAAATGATAATCCGGGCGCAAAATCGCAAGGGATGAAACAGCTTATGGCGGGCGGCGGTGTGGCGCTCATCGGTATGATTCTCGTGCCGCTGCTCAAAGGGCTGTTCGGTTAATCCCGTCCATGCTGCAATGTAAAACCCTTCGCCCCTGCCCGCCTGACACGGGCGGGGGCGGGAAAGGAGGGCTGACCCATTGGATTTGATATGGGAAAAATTCACCGAATGGCTAAAGGAGCTGCTGGTCGGGGGCATCATGGACAACCTCACCGGCCTCTTTGATAACGTCAACGCCAAGGTCGCGGAGGCGGCGGGACACATCGGCAGCACCCCGCAGGCGTGGAACGCCAATATTTACAGCATGATCCGCTCCCTCTCGGACAACGTGATACTGCCCATCGCCGGCGTGATCCTCGCCTTCGTCATGACGCTGGAGCTGATACAGCTTATCGCGGATCGCAATAACCTCCACGACATCGACACATGGGTATTCTTTCGCTGGGTGTTCAAGACGGCGGCTGCCGTGCTTATCGTGTCCAACACATGGAATATCGTCATGGGCGTATTCGAGGCGGCGCAGGGCGTGGTCAACCGCGCCTCCGGCCTTATCGTGGGCAACACCTCCATCAACCTTGCCGACCATATCGCGGACCTTGAGGCGCGGCTGCTGGAGATGAACGTGTGGTCGCTCTTGGGGCTGTGGCTGCAATCCTTCGTGGTGGGCTTCACCATGTGGGCGCTGACCATCTGCATTTTCATCATCATCTACGGGCGCATGATCGAGATTTACCTCGTCACCAGCATCGCGCCCATCCCCATGGCCACCATGATGGGCAAGGAATGGGGCGGCATGGGGCAGAATTATCTCCGCTCCCTGTTGGCTTTGGCGTTTCAGGGCTTTCTCATCATCATCTGCATCGCCATCTATGCGGTGCTGGTACAGAATATGCTCATAGATGACAACATTTCCACAGCCATCTGGCTGTGCATGGGCTACACGGTGCTGCTCTGCTTCACCCTGTTCAAAACCAGCAGTCTCGCAAAGTCAATTTTCAACAGTCATTGACGGAGGTAAACCAATATGGCATACGTCCCCGTACCCAAGGACCTGAACGCGGTCAAGACCAAGGTGCTGCTGAACCTGACAAAACGGCAGCTCGTATGCTTCAGCGCAGGGGCGGCGCTGGGCGTTCCGCTGTTCTTCCTGCTCAAAGCCCATACCGGCGTCAGCACGGCGGCGATCTGCATGATCCTGCTCATGCTGCCCTTTTTCCTGCTGGCCATGTATGAGAAGAACGGACAGCCCCTTGAAAAGATCGTCCGCAACATCGTACAGGTCTGCTTCCTGCGCCCCAAGCAGCGCCCTTACGCAACCAATAATTTCTACGCCGTTCTGGAACGGCAGGACAATTTAGACCGGGAGGTGTATCGCATTGTCCACCCGCACAAAACTCACCCGCGCCGAACGCAGGCAGATCGAGGCCGCCATCGCAAGAGCGAAGCGGCAGGATAAGAAACAGAAGTCCGCACAGGACAGCATCCCGTTTCAGCGGATGTTCCCCGACGGCATCTGCCGCGTGACGGACAGCTACTACACGAAAACCGTCCAGTTTCAGGACATCAACTATCAGCTCAACCAGAACGAGGACAAGACCGCAATCTTTGATGGTTGGTGCGACTTCCTCAACTACTTCGACAGCTCCGTGCGCTTTCAGCTCTCCTTCGTGAATATGTCTGCCAACAAGGACAATTACGCAAGGTACATCACCATCTCGCCGCAGGGCGACGATTTTGACAGCATCCGTCTGGAATATACCCAGATGCTCCAGAACCAGCTTGCCCGCGGCAACAACGGCCTCATCAAGACCAAGTACCTGACCTTTGGCGTGGAGGCGGACGGGCTGAAAGCGGCAAAGCCGAGGCTGGAGCGCATTGAAACGGACATCCTCAACAACTTCAAGCGCCTCGGCGTGGCGGCGGAGCCCATGAACGGCATGGAGCGGCTGCGGCTGCTGCACGGGATGCTGCACATGGACGAGCAGGAGCCGTTCCGCTTCTCGTGGGACTGGCTGGCACCCTCCGGGCTTTCGGTGAAGGACTTTATCGCCCCCAGCTCCTTTGAGTTCCGCACCGGGCGCTCCTTCGGCGTCGGCAGGCGCATCGGCTGCGCCAGCTTCTTGCAGATTTTAGCGCCAGAGCTGAACGACAGGATGCTGGCGGACTTCCTCGACATGGAAAGCTCCCTCATCGTCAGTATGCACGTCCAGTCCGTGGATCAGGTCAAGGCCATCAAGACCATCAAGCGCAAGATTACCGATTTGCAGAAAATGACCATCGAGGAGCAAAAAAAGGCCGTCCGCGCCGGATACGACATGGACATCATCCCCTCGGACCTTGCCACCTACGGCACGGAGGCGAAGAAGCTGCTGCAAGACCTGCAAAGCCGCAACGAGCGTATGTTCCTGCTGACCTTTATTGTGGTCAATACGGCAGGCAGCCGCCAGCAGCTTGACAACAACGTATTTCAGGCGGCCAGCATCGCCCAGAAGTACAACTGCCAGCTTACCCGCCTTGATTTCCGTCAGGAGGAGGGGCTGATGAGCAGCCTCCCGCTGGGGCTGAACCAGATCGAAATACAGCGGGGCTTGACCACCTCCAGCGTCGCTATTTTTATCCCCTTTACCACGCAGGAGCTGTTTCAGGACGGCAAGGAAGCCCTGTACTGCGGGCTGAACGCCCTCTCAAACAACCTCATCATGGTAGATCGCAAGCGTCTCAAGAACCCCAACGGCCTCATCCTTGGTACGCCCGGAAGCGGCAAGAGCTTTGCCGCAAAGCGGGAGATCGCCAACGTGTTCCTCGTTACCGACGACGACATCATCATCTGCGACCCCGAAGCCGAGTACGGACCGCTGGTGGAGCGCCTGCACGGACAGGTCATTAAAATCTCCCCCACAAGCCCGCATTACATCAACCCCATGGACTTAAACCTCAATTATAGCGACGATGAGAACCCGCTGAGCCTGAAATCCGACTTCATCCTCTCCCTCTGCGAGTTGATAGTGGGCGGCAAGGACGGCCTTATGCCGGTGGAAAAGACCATCATCGACCGCTGTGTGCGCATGGTGTACCGGGATTATCTCAGCGACCCTGTGCCGGAGAATATGCCGATTCTGGAGGACTTGTATAACGAGCTGCGGCGGCAGGAGGAAAAGGAGGCGCAGTACATCGCCACGGCTTTGGAAATCTACGTTTCCGGCTCTCTCAACGTGTTCAACCACCGCACCAACATCAACATCGCCAACCGCATTGTGTCCTTCGACATCAAGGAGCTGGGCAAGCAGCTCAAGAAGATCGGGATGCTCATCGTGCAGGACGCAGTGTGGAACCGCGTCACCGTCAACCGAGAAGCCCACAAATCCACCCGCTACTACATTGACGAGATGCACCTTTTGCTGCGCGAGGAACAGACGGCGGCCTACACCGTGGAAATCTGGAAGCGCTTCCGCAAGTGGGGCGGTATTCCCACCGGCATCACGCAGAATGTCAAGGACCTGCTCTCCTCCCGCGAGGTGGAGAACATCTTTGAAAACAGCGATTTCATCCTCATGCTCAATCAGGCCAGCGGCGACCGGCAGATTCTCGCCAAACAGCTCAATATCTCCCCGCATCAGCTCTCGTATGTCACCCACAGCGGTGAAGGCGAAGGGCTGCTTTTTTACGGCAACGTCATTCTTCCCTTTGTAGACCGTTTCCCTCGCGGGGAACTCTATGACCTGCTCACCACCAAGCCACAGGAGCAGACTGCATAACAAAACAAGAAAGGAATTGCACGATGGAAAACAAACTGATGATTTTTGAAAACGAAGCCTTTGGAAAGGTGCGAACGCTGAACCTCAACGGCGAGCCGTGGTTTGTAGCCGTCGATGTGTGCAGCGTCTTAGACCTGAGCAATCCCACGATTGCAGTAAGCCGCCTTGATGAAGATGAACGGGCTAAGTTCAACTTAGGGCGTCAAGGTGACGCCACTATTGTCAACGAGCCGGGACTTTACACTTTAGTCCTTGGCTCCCGCAAGCCGGAGGCAAAGGCGTTCAAGCGCTGGATCACCCATGAGGTCATTCCGGCCATCCGCAAGCACGGCGCGTACATGACGAAATCCGTGTTGGAGCAGGTGCTGGAAAACCCGGAGCTGGTGCTGCTCATGGCGCAGCGGATGCTGGAGGAGCAGCGGAAAAACGAGCTGCTTCAGCAGGAGCTGCGGTTGACAAAGCCCAAGGCGGACTTCTACGACGCATTCATTCACCCGGAGTGCTGCACCAATCTCCGCGCCACCGCAAAGGAACTGAAGGTGCCGGAGAAAATGTTCACCGCGTTCCTCATCCGCAAGCGCTATCTCTACCGCGCGCCCTCCGGTACGCTCCTTCCCTACGCCAAGCCCGCCAGCGACGGCCTGTTCTTCGTAAAGGACTATATCGCCGTCAACGGGCATCAGGGGGTATATACCCTTGTCACGCCCAAGGGCAAGACCCTGTTCCTCTCCATGCTGGACGAGATCGCCTGACCTGATTCTACTATAAATAATGTAAAGGAGAGCATCACAATGGAAAAAGAAAATCTGTACCTGATCCACGGCGAGGACTACCTGCGCCACATCGAGGAAAAGCTGGAGCTGTTCTGGATGGCGAATGTGCTCATGTGCTACATCAAAGACAGAGCCGACGCGGATAGCTACCTGCGCCTTGCATATAAAGGCGTCCGCGACTTTGACGAGCGCTGCGGCGAGCTGGTCAGGAGCTGGGGCAAGGCCGTCCGCTATATCAAGTCCCACGACCTGGCGGACCTGTCCGACCTTGTGGAAAACGAGCTGATCGAGCCGGAGCACGCGGGCTACGTCCCTGCGGATAATCCCTGCTGCCCCGGCGAACGCTGCTGCGAGTATGCCGAGCGCATGGAGCGCGAATACGCCGCAGAGCGTGAGGCGGACGAGGACAATGAGGACGCCGACGTATTTGAGTATGACGGAGAACCGGCCATATCTGAGCTGACCGGCGTGTGCAGGGACATCCTCACGGCTGTCGAGGGGCTTACCACGCTTCTAAGGGATGAGTTCGACTATGCAGGCTGACCGCATCTACTGCGGCGACGCCCTGACCGTGCTGAAAACCCTGCCGGACAATTCCGTGAACTGCTGCGTGACCTCACCGCCGTACTACGCACTGCGGGATTACGGCGTGGACGGGCAGATCGGGCGGGAGGAAACCCCGGCGCTGTATGTGGAGCGCCTGACTTCCATTTTCCGGGAGGTCAGGCGCGTCCTCACGCCGGACGGAACACTCTGGCTCAATATCGCGGACACCTATGCCGGAAAGGGCAATCAGGGCGAAGCCCTCGACCCCAAGTACCCCAACGGCAGGACGGGGCAGGTCGTTGCCCTCAACGGCAAGGTGGAGGGCTGCAAGGCAAAGGATATGATCGGCGTGCCGTGGCTGCTTGCCTTTGCGCTGCGGGCAGACGGCTGGTATCTGCGCTCGGACATCATCTGGCAGAAGGCGAACCCCATGCCGGAGAGCGTCACAGACCGTCCCTCCCGCTGCTACGAGCATATCTTCCTGCTGTCCAAGTCCCGCAGATACTACTACAACGCCGCAGCCGTTGCGGAGCCGGTGGCGGAGTCCACACCCGCGCGGATGAGGCGGGGCTTCGGCGCAAGCAACAAGTATTCCGCCGACATCCCCGGCCAGAAGCATCAGCGCATCAACGACCACCGCCCGGACGGGTATGCAGCGTCTGAGATCCCGCAGCTTCGCAACAAGCGCGACGTATGGCAGATCAACACCGTGCCGTACCGGGGCGGGCATTTCGCCGCTTTCCCGCCAAAGCTGGCGGAAACCTGCCTGCTGGCAGGCTGCCCGCCGGAGGGCGTCGTGCTCGACCCCTTCCTCGGCTCCGGCACCACGGCGGCGGTGGCAAGGCAGCTTGGACGGCACTACATCGGCATCGAGCTGAACCCGGACTACTGCAAGCTGGCAGAGAAACGGATCGGAGGTGTCGCGGTATGAACGCCTACACCCGGCAGGATCTGAGCGTCATGCAGGCGTGGCCGCTGAAGCGGAAAATTCGCGTGACGCAGGCGAAGATCATCGAGTGGTATCACCACTACGGCGGCAAGGTCGCCGTTTCCTTTTCGGGCGGCAAGGACAGCACCGTTCTGCTGGACCTTGCACGGCGGGCGTTCCCCGACATTCCCGCCGTGTTTGTAGACACGGGGCTGGAATACCCGGAGATACGGGAATTTGTGAAAACCGTTCCCAATGTAACGTGGCTGCGGCCTGAAATGCCCTTTTCAAAGGTCATATCGGAATACGGCTATCCCGTCATATCCAAGGATGTGGCGCGGCGTATCCGCTACGCCCGAAAGGGCGGCACATGGGCGCTATGCCATCTGAACGGATTAAACCGTAACGGTACGCCCTCAAAATTCAATGAACGATACATGAAATGGCGTATCCTGCTGGATGCGCCATTTCCCGTTTCTGACGCCTGCTGCACCGTGATAAAGGAGCGTCCCCTGCACAGATATAACAGGGAAACCGGTAGAAAGCAGATCATTGCGACCATGGCCTGTGAGAGCGCACGCCGCCAGAGCGTCTATCTCAAAATCGGATGCAACGCCTATCATAAGCGGGACCCCACCTCTCAGCCCATGTCCTTCTGGACAGAGCAGGATGTGCTGGCCTATCTCAAAATGACCGGTATCCCGTATGCGTCCGTCTACGGCGAGATCGTGGAGGAAAACGGCAGGCTGACCACCACCGGCGCGAAGCGCACCGGCTGTATGTTCTGTATGTTCGGCATCCATCTGGAGAAGCCGCCGAACCGCTTTCAGCGCATGGCGCTGACACATCCCAAGCAGTACGATTTCTGCATCCATAAATTGGGCTGCGGCAAGGTGCTGGACTTTCTCGGCGTACCGTATGCCCCGAACGGAGGTGAAACCCCATGAGCAAACGCTCGCCCCGGCTGCTGTTTACCGACGAGGAGCGGACAGCGCCGGAACTGAAAA
>OMAS01001185.1_pt1 | contig 11434 bp, 7 predicted proteins | sample 1674031 | NCBI WGS metagenome assembly OMAS01 (sample SAMEA103958138, study PRJEB25191) | human gut metagenome | biome: human-associated habitat [ENVO:00009003]; feature: intestine environment [ENVO:2100002]; material: feces | place: Germany | collected 2013/2015 | reverse complement strand
TGGGCTAGGAGCTTCTGCCCTTTCAGGGCGTGTGGGGTAAAACTTGCGAAAGTTCAGTAACTGATTATCGGATAATCGAATAGAAGATATTAATCGAATAGAAGATATAATTAGAATAGAAAATGTTAAGATTTGAAGATCCTATATTTCTCTGGCTGTTGTGGATAATACCAGTACTGATTCTGATCAGACTGATAGGGTGGAGAAGAAGAAAGGCGAAATTGAAGAAGCTCGGCGATCCGGAACTTCTGAAACAGCTCATGCCCAACATCTCCAAATATCGCCCTACAGTGAAGTTTGTGCTGATGCTCGCAGCCTTGGCGCTTCTTATTGTGATGGTAGCTCGCCCGCAGATGGGCAGCAAGATTTCTCACGATAAGCGACATGGTATTGAAACCATCATCTGCCTCGATATTTCAAATTCCATGCTCTGTCAGGACGTGGTTCCATCCCGCTTGGACAAGAGTAAGATGCTTATCGAAAATCTGGTCGACAACTTTAACAACGACAAGATTGGACTCATCGTCTTTGCAGGCGATGCTTTCGTGCAGTTGCCAATCACCACCGATTATGTTTCGGCAAAGATGTTTCTCCAGAACATAATCCCTGGTCTTATCCAGACCCAGGGAACCAATATCGGAGCAGCCATCGATTTGGCTTCCAAGAGTTTCACCCAGCAGGAGAATGTGGGCAGAGCCATCATCGTTATTACCGATGGCGAAAACCATGAGCCTGGCGCACAGGAGGCAGCGGCTGCTGCCAACAAGAAAGGAATCAATGTCTTTATCCTGGGCATAGGAAACACCAAGGGAGCACCAATCCCTATGGGCGACGGCTCTTATCTGAAGGACAATGCGGGCAACACCGTAATGACCGCCCTGAATGAGCAGATGTGTAAGGAACTTGCCCAGGCAGGCAGGGGTCAGTACATTCATGTAGATAATACCAGCGATGCGGAAAGAGCATTGAATGATGATATTGCCAAATTGCAGAAAGGCGATGTAACGAGTGTGGTTTACAGCGCCTATGATGAACAGTTCCAGGCTGTAGGTATTCTTGTCATCCTGTTGCTTATCATCGAAATCTGTCTGCTTGAGGTAAAGAATCCTCTGCTCAGAAACATCAAGTTTTTTAAGAAAGACATCAGGAAGCCTTTCTGATAAACGTTTATACATAACTGAACTTTCGCATATCAGGAAGTTAAAGGAGTTAAGGAAGTTAAGGAGTTAAGACGTATGTCTTGCTGCTTAAAAACAACGCCAAAAAGACTGTTGTCTTAACTCCTCAGCGACCGTAGGGAGCGATAACTCCTTTAACTCCTTTAACTTCTGAGCTTGCGAAACTTGAATACATTATTATATAATAAGAATGAGATATTTAAGATATATATTGGTTTTTGCCCTAATGGTGCTGGGGGTGGCGAAGGTGGGAGCACAGAACGACCGCAACTTCATCCGCCAGGGAAACCGCGCCTATCATAAACAGAAGTGGGCTGCAGCCGAAACGCAATATCGCAAGGCTATCTCCAAGAACCAGAAGAATGCGCAGGCTGTCTATAATCTGGGTTGCGCCCTGATGATGCAGCAGAAGGATTCAATGGCAATGATACAGTTTGAGAATGCTTCGAAACTGGAAACGAACAAGATGCGACGCGCCAGAAGTTACCACAACATGGGTGTGGTCATGCAGCAGCATCAGCAATATGCGCAGGCCATAGGATGCTATGAGAACGCCCTGCGCTGCAATCCGCAGGACAATGCAACCCGATATAATCTTGCCCTCTGCAAGAAACTGCTTAAAAACCAGAAGCAGAACAAGCAGAACGATAAGAACAAGAACAATAAGGATAAAAACAAGGACAAGAACAAAGACAACCAGAACAAGAATCAGAACAAAGATCAGAATAAAGGCAAGAACAAGAACGATAAAAACAAGAACAACCAGAATAAGAACAATCAGCAGAATCAGAATAATCAGGACAAGATGAGCAAAGATAATGCTGAACAACTCTTGAACGCTGCCATCCAGCAGGAGAAGGATACGAAGCGAAAGATGCAGAAAGCGATGAGTCAGCCTCGCAGAAAGCAATATGAGAAAAACTGGTAAAAAGTAAAATAGTACAACGAGTATAATAAATTTAGAACATGAAACATATAGGTTGGTTTATTATTATATGGGCAATGCTTCTGGGCTTCAGTTTGCAGCTGAAAGCCCAGCATATCAGTGTGTCGGCACCAACACACGTGGCGGCGGGAGAAAACTTCCGTGTGGCCTATACCATCAATACACGTGATGTAGAGGAATTCCGCCTGGGCGGAGTAGGAGAAGGACTTGAGGTAATCGCAGGTCCTTACACCTCATCGCAGTCCAGTTATCAGATGATCAATGGCCATACTTCCTCTTCATCGTCTGTAACCATTACCTATACGCTCTACGCAGCTAAGAACGGAACCTTTGGCATTGGTGCCTCTCATGCCATCGTAAATGGTAAGAAACTCTCTTCCCATCCGGTTAAGATTACGGTTTCTGGCCATGCTGCACGCAACAACGGTGCACCTTCCATGCACGGACAGAATGATTATAATGAACCACGCATGCGAACTGCCGGATCAAGAATATCAGGCAGCGACCTATTCATCAAGGTTACAGCCAACAAGCGACGTGTTCACGAACAGGAACCGGTGCTCCTTACTTATAAGGTTTACACGCAGGTAGACCTTACCCAGCTGGAAGGTAAGATGCCTGACCTGAAGGGATTCCACAACCAGGAAGTTCCGCTGCCTCAGCAGAAGACCTTCCATACTGAAACCGTAAACGGCCGACCTTACCGATGCGTTACATGGAGCCAGTATGTCATGTATCCGCAGATGACGGGAAGCCTCACCATTCCTGCCATTACCTTCAAGGGAATCGTGGTTCAGCAGAACAGAAATGTTGACCCGATGGAAGCTTTCTTCAATGGCGGTTCTGGCTATGTTGAAGTAAAGAAAGATATTATAGCACCTAGTGTGAAAATTCAGGTTGATCCATTGCCTCAGCGCCCTGCCAACTTCTCGGGCGGTGTAGGTAAATTCAATATTACTGCTTCCATCGACAAGAAGGAAGTGAAGGCTGGCGAACCAATCACCATCCGTGTGGTGGTAGGAGGAATCGGAAACCTGAAGTTGCTCAAGCAGCCTGTCATTACCTTCCCTAAGGATTTTGACAAGTACGATGCGAAGGTGACAGACAAGACCCGCCTTACAGCCAATGGCGTAGAAGGCAATATGATTTATGACTTCCTGGCTGTGCCTCGTAATCAGGGAAATTATACCATTCCTGCGGTAGAATTCACCTATTATGATACTTCGGCTAACAAGTACAAGACAATTAAGACCCAGCCGTTTACGCTGAATGTAGAGAAGGGCGATGGAACTTCAGACAATGAAACATCAGATTTCAGCAACAGGGATAAGGACATTCATGCGCTGAAACTGGGCAAGTCTAAGCTCCATGATATTGACGATATGTTCTACGGAAGCTTCGGCTACTGGACCAGTCTGCTGGTTCCATTGGTAGCCTTCTTTGCCCTGCTCATTGTTTTCCGCCGCCGTGCTCTCGAGAATGCCGACCTGGTAAAGGTCCGTTCCAACAAGGCAAACAAGATAGCAACCAAGCGCCTGAAGAAGGCGCATCTGCTGATGCTCGGTGGCAAGCAGGAAGAATTCTATGATGAAGTGCTCCGTGCTTTGTGGGGCTATGTAAGCTACAAGCTCAACATGCCTGCCGAAAAGCTCTCACGTGAAAACATTCAGGCTATGCTCGAAAAACATTGTGTAGTGGAGAGAACTATCGAGAAGTTTACAACTGCGCTCGATGAATGTGAGTTTGAACGCTATGCGCCGGGCGACCCTGCCGGCAATATGAACCGTACATTCGAATCAGCAATGACTGCTATTATGGATATAGAAAATGCTATCAATGCAACGCGTAAGCAGCGCAAGAAGAGTGCAACCGGATATTCGTTCGTCATGATGATCATGGTGATGTTGGGCAGCTCTGTTTCTGCAGGCGCTGTAACCAAGAACAATGCTGATACGGAATATCAGAAAGGTAACTATCAGCAGGCCATACGCGACTATGAGGAAATATTGAACAACTATGGTGTTTCTGCCGAAGTTTACTATAACTTGGGCAATGCTTATTACCGTACAGACAATATTACCAAGGCTGTACTCAATTATGAGCGTGCCCATCTGCTCTCGCCAGGCGATGAAGACATCAGCTTCAACCTGCAGTTTGCACGTAGCAAGACCATCGATAAGATTACTCCGGAAAGCGAGATGTTCTTCGTAACATGGTGGAAGGCGCTGGTTAACCTTACGAGTGTTGACTGTTGGGCTAAGACAGGCATCATAGCCATCATCATGGCGCTGGTTCTGGTTTTGGTTTATCTCTTCGGTTCGCATATCGTGTTGCGCAAGATTGGTTTCTTCGGTGGAATCTTCTTCGTGGCAGTCTTCCTGCTGAGCAATCTCTTTGCTTACCAGCAGCGGCAGATGCTCATCAACCGTACGGGAGCCATCATCATCGCTCCTTCTGTCAATGTGAAGAAGACTCCAGCCAAGACGAGCGTTGACCTCTTCCTGCTGCATGAAGGAACCCGCGTTGACATTACCGATAAGGCGATGAAAGGCTGGCGTGAAATCAAGGTAGGAGACGGCAGAGAAGGCTGGATTGAAACCAAGGCAATTGAGGAAATCTGATTAAGATAAAATCTGACTAATATAAAGAGAATGGATTTTAGTAGGATACAAGATTTTGACATGCAGCTGTTGCATGTGTTTAACGGCAGCGAGAATGTCTGGCTCGATCAGATGGCGATGGCGCTTACGTCGGGCTGGACATGGATTCCGCTTTATATCGTCCTCTTCGTTGTTGTGATAAGAAACAACGAGATGATGGGCCAGATTGCTCTCGTGGTTGGTGGAGCGGTGCTCTGCATCTTTCTGGCTGATGGACTGGTGGATGGAATCATCAAACCGCTGGCTGAAAGATGCAGACCTTCCAGCGACCCGATGTTCAAGTATACGGTTCAGGTGGTTGACAATATGCGCCTCAAGAGTTTCAGCTTCTGTTCGGCTCATGCGGCCAATACGCTTTCTATAGCCATCTTCTTCTCGTTGCTTATCCGCAGCAAACTGGTTACGTGGACCCTGTTATTATGGTCGCTCGTGAACTGTTGGACCCGTCTTTACCTGGGTGTTCATTATCCGGTCGACATTCTTTGTGGTCTGGCTATCGGAGCTGTGGTGGGAGTTGTCGTTTATCTTATCTACATCAGGATGTATTACCGCATCTCCCCAAAGATTAAGTATATTTCCAACCAGTATACGAGTACGGGTTACGACTATGATGATGTAGATAAAATCATGACCGTAGTGATATTTACCCTTATCATGGTTGTGTTTTATGCCACCTGCCAGATGGCTCATCTTTAGTACAGAAATAAAAGTTTAAAATAGAAAGTTCACAAGTAAAATAAATAATGGATACAAAACACATTAAAATTAGTGATTATAACTATGATTTACCGGATGAGCGCATCGCAAAATTCCCTATCGCCCAGCGCGACCACAGCAAACTGCTGGTCTATAAGCACGGCGAGGTAAGCGATGATGTTTTCCATCATCTTCCCACATATCTCCCTCAAGGAGCCTTGATGATATTCAACAATACCAAGGTGATACAAGCGCGTCTGCACTTCCGCAAGGAAACAGGTGCGCTTATTGAGGTTTTCTTGATGGAGCCTGCAGAACCTACTGATTATGAACTCATGTTCCAGACCACCGGACATTGTTCCTGGCTCTGCATGATCGGTAATCTGAAGAAATGGAAAGAGGGCAGCCTGAAGCGTGATTTCGAAATCAAGGGCCACAAGCTTACGCTCAGCGCTACCATGCGACGCGGAGATGCTCTCGGTTCTGAGGCGCAGAAAATGGTTGCCAAAGGCGGAGGAACCAACTATTGGGTTGATTTTGATTGGGACAACGACAAGGTGTCTTTCGCTGAGATTCTCGAAGCAGTAGGTGAGTTGCCTATTCCTCCATATCTCAACCGCAAGACTGAGGAGAGTGACAAGACCACCTATCAGACGGTTTATTCTAAAATCAAGGGAAGTGTGGCTGCTCCAACTGCCGGACTCCATTTTACCGATGCGGTTCTCAAGGATCTTGATGCGCATGGAATCGACCGCGAAGAAGTAACCCTGCATGTAGGAGCCGGCACATTCAAACCGGTGAAGAGCCTTGAAATCGAAGGCCATCAGATGCATACGGAATACATTGTTGTTCATCGCCGCAGTCTGGAAAAACTCATCAAGCACGAGTGCCGGGTCATTGCCGTAGGAACCACCAGCGTCCGTACCATAGAGAGTCTCTATTACATGGGCGTTCATCTGCTGAAGCATCCTGAGGCAAATGAAGAAGATCTGCATGTAAACCAGTGGGATCCTTACGAGCTTTCTGAAGATGGCAATCTGGTAGATGGAATCACTCCGATGCAGGCTATTCAGGCAATCATCGATTATCTGGACCGCAACGGCTTGGAGGCTCTCCATTCCAGCACGCAGATTATCATTGCTCCTGGCTATCAGTATAAGATTGTGAAGATGCTGGTCACCAATTTCCATCAGCCTCAGAGTACACTCCTGCTCCTGGTGAGTGCTTTCCTCAAGGGCGATTGGAAGAAGGTTTACGATTATGCTCTTTCGCATGATTTCCGTTTCCTGAGCTATGGTGATTCATCCCTGCTCATTCCGTAAAAGGAGTTAGGAAAACTATAAATTATTCAAGTTTCGCAAGTGAGCTCCACACGCCCTGAAAGGGCAGAAGCTCCTAGCCCAGGGCAACGCCCTGGGTAATCATGGACGCAAGTTTGTCGCCCTGAAAGGGCAAAAGCTTTCAAGTACCAGGCAATTTACAAAGCTTTTGCCCTTACAGGGCGCCTTGCTGATTGCCATTATACCCAGGGCGATGCCCTGGGCTAAGAGCTTTTGGGCCTTCAGCCCGTACTTGAACCACGTGCGAAAGTTCAGTAAATTATTAATTGTAAATTATAAATTAGAAATAGATGATTTCAGTAGAAGGACTGAAAGTAGAGTTTGGCGTCAAGCCTCTCTTTCATGATGTAAGTTTCGTCATCAACGACCGCGACCGCATTGCCCTGGTGGGTAAGAATGGTGCGGGAAAATCTACTATGCTCAAGATTCTCTGCGGTTTGCAGAAACCCACTGATGGCGTTGTGGCTATTCCTAACGAAACCACTATCGGCTATCTGCCACAGGTGATGAAACTGCAGGACGATACGACCGTGAAAGAGGAAACCCGCAAGGCTTTCGCCCATAATACCGAGATGAAGGCGCGTCTGGACAAGATGCAGCAGGAAATGGCCGACCGCACCGACTATGAGAGCGAAAGCTATGCTCAGCTCGTAGAGAAGTTTACCCAGGAACATGAACGCTACATGATGATGGGTGGCGAAAACTATGAGGCTGAGATAGAGCGCACCTTGAGCGGTCTTGGCTTTACGCGCGATGATTTCGAGCGCCCAACCAAGGAGTTCTCTGGCGGTTGGCGAATGCGTATCGAACTTGCCAAGATTCTGTTGCAGAAGCCTGATGTACTGCTTCTCGATGAGCCTACCAACCACCTTGATATTGAAAGTATCCAGTGGTTGGAGCAGTTCCTGGCGCAGAGTGCAAAGGCTGTGGTTCTGGTGAGCCACGACCGTGCTTTCATCAACAATGTAACTAATCGTACCCTCGAAATTACTTGCGGAAGGGTAGAAGACTATAAGGTGAAATACGATGAGTATGTGGTGTTGCGTGCCGAACGCCGCGAGCAGCAGCTCCGTGCTTACGAAAACCAGCAGAAGGAAATTGCCGACATCAAGGATTTCATCGAGCGGTTCCGCTACAAGCCTACCAAGGCGGTTCAGGTGCAGAGCAGAATCAAGCAGCTCGAGAAAATCGTGCCTATCGAGGTGGATGAGGTTGACAACAAGCAGATGCACCTCAAATTCCCTCCTTGTCTCAGGAGTGGCGATTATCCTATCATCTGTGATGAGGTGCGCAAGGATTACGGTGCCCACACCGTCTTCGACCATGTTACCTTTACCATCAAGCGTGGCGAGAAGGTGGCTTTCGTGGGTAAGAACGGCGAGGGTAAGTCTACCCTGGTAAAATGTATCATGGGTGAGATTCCTTTCACCGGAACTCTCAAGATTGGTCATAATGTGCAGATTGGTTATTTCGCCCAGAATCAGGCGCAGCTCTTGGATGAGAATCTTACCATCTTCCAGACTATCGACAATGTGGCAACAGGCGAAATGCGTCTGAAGGTGAACGATCTCCTGGGCGCCTTCATGTTTGGCGGCGAGACTTCAGAGAAGTTTGTCAAGGTTCTGAGTGGAGGCGAACGCAGCCGACTGGCGATGATTAAGCTCCTGCTCGAACCGGTGAATCTCCTCATTCTCGATGAGCCTACCAATCACCTCGACATGCAGTCGAAGGATGTGCTGAAAGAAGCCATCAAGGCTTTCGATGGAACTGCCATCATCGTGAGCCACGACCGTGAATTCCTCGATGGGCTGGTAGATAAGGTCTATGAGTTTGGCGGCGGCAAGGTTCGTGAGCATCTCGGTGGTATTTACGATTATCTCCGTGCCCATAATGCCGAGAACATCAATCAGGCTCTTGCCAACCAGAGCATGGCTTCTGCCGGTTCGCCTTCTGCCAATACTTCCGGCTCTTCTGTCGCATCAGGTTCTACAGCCGACAGTCTTGCCTCTGCCACATCCGGCAAGCAGAGCTACGCTGAACATAAGGAGCAGCAGAAGAAGATCCGTAAGGCTGAGAAAGCCGTGAAGGAATGTGAGGCGAAGATTGAAAAACTGGAAGCGAGAAAGAAGGAGATTGATGAACTCCTGATGAAACCGGAAAATGCAACCAACATGGAACTCGTGACCGAATACACTGAACTCATGAAGAGTCTCGATGAAGAGAACGAGCGCTGGATGCTCCTTTCGGAAGAACTGGAAGAAGTTTCGAAATAATAGTAACATTAATATAAAATAAAGAGAAGAAAATGAAAATGAAAATGATCTTACCGATGATGCTGATCGCAGCTCTGCCATTAGGCGCTGATGCTCAGAATAAATCGGGTCTTGTCATGAGCAATCTCGACAAGACAGTGAAGCCAGCAGACAGTTTCTATCAGTTTGCTACAGGTGGATGGCAGAAGAACAATCCTCTTCCTGCCGCTTACAGCCGTTATGGCAGTTTTGACCAGCTGGCTGAGAACAACAACAAGCGCATCAACACCATTCTTTCTGAACTCCAGAAGAAGACTTACAAGGCAGGAACTATTGAGCAGAAATTGTCTGATTTCTACAAACTCTCTATGGATGTTGACAGCCGCAACAAGGCTGGAATCGCTCCAGTAAAGCCTCTGTTGGATGAGATTGAAGCTGCCAAGACCAAGGACGAGCTTCGGAAGCTTCAGGTTAAGTATGCATGGATGGGTCTCGGTTTGGGCTATGTCTCAGGTTTCGATGCCGATGAGAAGAACGTAGCCATGAACATCTACATCCTGATGCAGGGCGGTCTTACTCTCGGTGCCAAGGATTATTACCTCAACAACGATGCTGCAACTGTAGCTATCCGTGAGGCTTATAAGACTTACCTCAGCAAGATGTTCCAGCTCTACGGTTTCTCTGCTGATGAAGCTGCCAAGAAGGCTTCTGCCGTATTCCTTCACGAAACAACGCTCGCTACTTTCTCAAAGAGCCGTACCGAACTTCGTGATCCTCAGGCCAACTACAACAAGATGACCTTGGCAGAATTCAAGGAGAATTATCCTAACATTCCTCTCGAGGCACTTGCCAACGCCGAGGGAATCAAGAGCGAATATCTCAAGGAGATAATCGTAGGTCAGCCTGCTTTCTTCGCCGGTTATGACAAGGTGGCAGCTGCAGAATGTGCAGGCACATTGAAGGCTTTGATGGAGTGGGACATCATTAATAGTTCTGCTTCTTACCTCAGCGATGAGATTCGCGAAGCCCGTTTCGAATTCTTCGGCAAGACTATGAGTGGCCGTATGGAGGATTATCCTCTTTGGAAGCGCGCTACTACTCAGGTAGAGGCTCAGTTGGGCGAGGCGCTCGGTCGCATCTACTGCAAGCGCTATTTCCCAGAAAGCTCTAAGAAGATGATGGAGACACTCGTGAAGAATCTTCAGATCAGCCTCGGTCAGCGTATCGATGCTCAGACCTGGATGAGCGATGTAACAAAGAAAGCTGCTCACAACAAGCTCGACAAGTTCTATGTAAAGATTGGTTATCCTAACAAGTGGACTGATTTCAGCAAGCTCAGCATTGACCCATCCAAGAGCTATTATGAGAACGTATTGGCTTGCCGCAAGTTTGCCAACGATAAGGAGATTGCAAAGAAGGCAGGAAAGCCAGTAGATAAGGATGTGTGGTACATGACTCCTCAGACCGTGAATGCTTACTATAATCCTACTACCAATGAAATCTGCTTCCCAGCAGGTATTCTCCAGTATCCTTTCTTCGATCCTAAGGCTGATGCTGCATTCAACTATGGTGCTATCGGCGTAGTAATCGGTCATGAGATGACTCACGGATTCGATGATCAGGGTCGTCAGTATGATGCTAGCGGTAATCTGAAGGACTGGTGGACTCCTGCTGATGCAGAAGGTTTCAACAAGCGTGCTGATATGTATGCTGATTTCTTCAGCAACATCAAGGTGTTGCCTGATCTGAATGCCAACGGCCGTTTCACCCTCGGCGAGAACCTTGCCGACCACGGTGGTTTGATGGTTTCATACAATGCCTTCAAGAATGCTACAGCCAAGAAGCCATTGAAGAACAAGGATGGTTTCACTCCTGACCAGCGTTTCTTCCTCGCCTATGCAGGTGTTTGGGGACAGAACATTACTGATAAGGAAATCCGTAACCGCGTAAAGAATGATCCTCATTCTCTCGGCAAGTGGCGTGTTGATGGTGCGCTTCCTCACATCGATGCATGGTATGAGGCATTTGGTGTAAAGCAGGGCGACAATCTGTTCATTCCTAAGAACCAGCGCCTGGAGCTTTGGTAATTCCGGAAGGAAGTTTTTCCGAATAGAATTTTTCGGGAATGGGTTTTTCCGAATAGATAGAAAAAATAAAGTACTGATGTTTCGTTTGTTTGAAACATCAGTACTTTTTGTTTCTTTAAGCAACTCCCCAGAATGCCCCGTTCCTGCCGTTTTCGGGGTCTTCATTGATGACCAGCGCCTGCCATCATTTATGACCCGTGCTGGTCTTAAGAGAAGACCTGAGCAAGGCACAAAAGGCTGTTCTTTCGATTGCCGGTGCAAAGATACAACATTTT
>OMAS01001182.1_pt1 | contig 11445 bp, 7 predicted proteins | sample 1674031 | NCBI WGS metagenome assembly OMAS01 (sample SAMEA103958138, study PRJEB25191) | human gut metagenome | biome: human-associated habitat [ENVO:00009003]; feature: intestine environment [ENVO:2100002]; material: feces | place: Germany | collected 2013/2015 | reverse complement strand
CCTGAAAAATATCCGCAAGTATATCGACATGGTGCTGAATAAGCAGCAGCTTTCCACACCGGGCGGCAAGCCCCCGGAGAAGGAATCGGTGCTGAAACAGCTGGAGCAGCTTCAGCAGAAAAAGTCCAACTACAAAACGATTTCTACCACCCCAAACCGCGAAGAATCGCTCTAAACGATCTTTCTGTCACCGATATGCCGTTGCAATCAGTGGCAGAAATACATAATTCATTTGTTTTTTGCTGGCTTTTGGCTATTCTCGCTGGCTAGTGAGTAGAGGCGTACTTTTAAGGCAGAAATTTTCTCCAACACCCCCCATTTTAGGCCACTTTTTCTGTTAATAGTAGAAGCGCCTCTTTGAAAGCCGGTCATTTGTGACCTTTTTGTTAATTCTCAAAAAGATGGTTGTCTTTGGGCTGTTTTCGTTGCCTACCTATTGAGAGGATTTTTTCAAAAGCGGAGATTTGGTCTCAAGAATTACAATTCAATTACAAGTTTCTCACCAATGCTACGAAACAGGCGTTCTCGATGCCTACCAAGTGTAGGGCATCTTTTTCAAGACCATTCTCGGACTATTATGACGTTTTGTTTACAAAATTGCTTGCAATGCTACGAAATGGCCTTTTTCATCGGCTACCAAGTAGAAGGATGTTTTTCGTCCGTCAAAGTCCAGAAATCTTCCATATGTTCCTTGACAAGTGAATAGTTCAATCGTCCGGTACTTCACAAAAGGTACTTCTGTAACTCGCAGCCCGGTCATAACGAAGACGGGGTGGCTGAAATGCCAATGGTGCGGTGCAAGCCCGCCGCCGGACGATTCCCCACTCCTAGGGAAGTCGAGGACCAATATGGGAGACCTTAACTTATTAACGCAGTTGAGCACTTGTTTCGTGCTTTTCTGCGACTGGAGAATTGGAACCCACCAATTCTCGTTACATACTCTTTGTTCCTGATTTCTGCTTCAGCTGGAGGTGATCAACATTTCAGAATATCTTACCACGCAAACTCCGCTGCCGCCGTTTCTCCCATACCCACGCTTCCTTTTGGAACTTGACCTGAGTCAGACTGCAAAAATGACTTATGTGTTGCTACTCGACCGTGCCACACTCTCGCAGAAAAATCTCTGGATAGATGAACGTGGATTCGTGTTTGTCATTTTTACGATTTGCTCTTTGGCTGAGCAGCTAGGGCGCAGCACTGTCAGTGTTTCCAGTGCGCTTAAGGAATTGGACGCTGCGGGATTGATTGAGCGCAGACGAACGCGGTTTTCTTCGCCCAATCACATCTTTGTGAAAATTCCAAATGTTGAATAGTTCTGCGTTTTTCACGATTCAAGAACCGCCAAAATCACGATTCTGTGATGCAGATTCTTAATGGCATCTGCAAAAGATATTTTTCCTATGCAGTATAGCAGCCTTTAAGACTGTATCGAAGAAAACTTTCACCTAACCAACGTAATAAAACAAAAAGAGAAAAACGAATAGAATCCATCCATTCCTTTCCGTATTTGCACCACATGAATGAGGAGGTCTGCCCTTGAACAAAGAAAAATCTGAGAAGAAGCCCACCACACGCAAACGTGCGCCGAGAAGTCCGAAGTCCGTGCGCCTGATCGTGGAACGCCATTATATCGGCAATGTGCCGATGAATACGCTTTTTCAGCGGCTTGTGGAAGAAGAAATTCGTAAAACTGCCGAATCGTATCTCGCCGCTGGCTAATTGGACGTTTTACTGCGGAAAAGGGCTTGCATCGTCACGCAGCATCCGCTACAATGTGATTGATGAGGTCTCTTTTCCATTATGGAGGTACACATGGAAAAGGACAAAAAAGTAACTGCTTTATACTGCCGACTGTCAAAAGATGACGGTTCAAACAGCGAAAGCCTGAGCATCCGCACTCAAAAGGCGATGCTTATGGAGTATGCCACACGCAACGGTTTCGGGAATTGCCAGTACTATGTTGATGATGGTTACAGCGGTACGAACTCTGACCGCCCTGCCTTTCAGGAACTTCTGGATGATATCCGGGAAGGAAAGGTGGCAACAGTCATTACCAAAGACCAGTCCCGACTTGGACGCAACCACATCGAAACCGGAACGTATATGGAAATCTTCTTTCCTGAACACGGTGTCCGCTATATTGCAATCAACGATGGTTATGATTCCAACGAGCAATCCCAGATGGATATTGCCCCGTTCCGAAACATCATCAATGAAATGTACGCCAAAGACACTTCCCGAAAAATCAAGAGTGCCCTTCGGACACGCAAGAAAAGCGGAAAGTATATCTCCAGCGGCGCACCGTTTGGCTACCAGAAAGACCCTGCCGACCACAATCACCTTGTGATCGACCCGAACACCGCCCCCGTTGTTGAGTATATCTATTCAATGGCAGAGGAAGGGCTGGGGCTTCACCGCATCGCCAAGCGGCTCCACGATGAAAAAGTCTTGAAGCCGTGTTACTACAAGAAAGAGATGTTTGGCCGCTTTATTGATGATGAAAAGATGTATGATTGGGACAGTGCCTATATCAGTCAGGTTCTGCACAGCCCAGTCTACGCCGGACACATCATCTACGAAGCCAAGCCCACCGTGTCCATGAAATCCAAAAAGCGGCGTTATATTCCGTTTGAAGAACGCGCTATCGTTCCGAATACACATGAAGCAATCATCCCACAAGACCGTTGGGAGAACGTGCAGCGAATCCTTTACAGCCGTTCCAGTAGTTTTATGTGCGATAAGACCGACTACGACAATATCTTCAAAGGCATCGTCCGCTGTGCAGACTGCGGCAGAACGATGTTAGTCAAGGTCGAGCACAGGCGCAAACGTAACAGTGTTCTGGATCAGACCTTTTATTGTTGCAGCACTTATCGGAAATATGGTGCGAAAGCCTGTGACTCGCATAATTTGGAAGCCCGTGTTCTGCATGAAGCTGTCTTTGCGGACATTCAGGCACACGCAAAGGCCGCTGTGAGCAATCGGGAAGCCCTTGTGAAGAAGATTGCAAATCAGATGCACCTCCGGGTGTCCTCTGACCGGGCGCAGCACAAACGGGATTTGAAGCAGTGTAAAGCACGAATCGCAGAAATCGAAGACCTGTATGCAAAACTTTATGAGGACGTATCAAAGGGACTTCTCCCGGAGAAACGTTTTCAAATGCTTGCAGATCGCTACGACAAAGAACAGGCTGAACTGACCGAGAAGATTGAGCAGTACGAGCGGGAAGGCCGTGCTGAACACGATCAGCTGGACAAGATTCAGGATTTTATTGATGAAGTCAGCAAGTACGCTGGCATCACCGAACTGAACTATAAGATTCTGCATCAGCTGATTGACAAGATTCTGGTATCCAGAGCGGAAAAGGTCGATGGCGAATACGTCCAGAAAATCCAGATTTTCTACCGCTTTATCGGCCCATTGGATGCCATCGAGTAACAAAGTCAGAAAAGTCACCTCCGAGAACTATCCTACAGATTCCGGACGTGAGGGCGAACTCATCTTCCGGCTGGTGTACCAGCAAGCGGGCTGCAAAAAGCCGTTCTCTCGCCTGTGGCTTTCCAGCATGGAGGAAAACGCCATCCGGGAGGGCTTCGCCCATCTCAAACCGTCAACTGAATACGATGCGCTGTACAATGCAGCACTCTGCCGGGAACGTGCCGACTGGATGGTCGGCATCAATGCGTCCCGGCTTTTTTCGTGCCTGTACGGGCAACCGCTGGCGGTGGGGCGTGTTATGACCCCGGTGCTTGCCATGACGGTGGTGCGGGAAGCCGCCATTGCCGCCTTTGTGCCGGAGAAATTCTACACGGTTGCCCTGACCCTTGCAGACGGCGGCACCGCATCCAGCAAGCGGTTTGCCCAGAAAGCGGATGCCGAACTGCTGCTTTCCAAATGCCGAAAGGAGGGGCGTGTCACGGTGCAGAAGATGGAACGCAAGGAGAAATCCGAAAGCCCGCCGCAGCTCTATGACCTTACTGCATTGCAGCGGGATGCAAACCGTCTGCTGGGATTTACGGCGCAGCAGACATTGGATTATGCCCAAAGTCTTTACGAAAAACGGCTCATCACCTACCCCCGCACGGACAGCCGGTTTTTGACGGAGGATATGGCGGCTTCCCTTCCGGGACTGGTGACGGACACGGGCAGGGCGTTTGCCGTGGAGGAGCCGATTCCCATCCATGTGCAGCAGGTCATCAACGGCAGCAAGGTCACCGACCACCATGCGCTGCTGCCCACGAAAAGCATGGCAAACGCAGACCTTGCCGCCCTCCCTGCCGGGGAGCGGAACGTCCTGCGGCTGATTGCCGCACGGCTGCTCTGTGCCGTAGGTGAGCCGCACCGCTATGCGGAAACCACACTCACCACCATCTGCGCCGGGGAGGAGTTCTCCGCAAAGGGCAAGGTGGTGCTGTCCGAGGGATGGAAAACTGTGGAACGGAAAATGCTGGGGGATCTGCTTGGCAAGCAGAAAGAAGCGGTTGTTCTGCCGGATGTGAAGGAGCAGAGCCAGTGCAGCGTTGCCGGTGCCGAACTGAAAGAGGGTCAAACGTCCCCGCCGAAACCCTACACGGAAGATACTCTCCTGTCAGCTATGCAGGCAGCGGGTGCAGACAGTATGCCGGAGGGCGTGGAGCGTCAGGGCATCGGCACTCCGGCAACCAGAGCGGCAACCATTGAAAAACTGGTGCAGAAGGGCTTTCTGGAACGGAAAGGCACCAAGAAAACCAAGGTGCTGCTGCCCACCGACAAGGGCAAAGCCCTCATCACCGTGATGCCCGAAGAAATCCAATCGCCGGAAATGACCGCCGATTGGGAAACAAAACTGCTGCGAATCGAACGTGGCGAAATGGAGCCGAGCGAATTTATGACCGAGATCAATACGATGATTACCGAACTGGTAAAGAACACGGAAATGAAAAAAGGAGCGAATGCGCTTATGAAAAACAAAATTATTGGTGTCTGCCCGAATTGCGGTGCAAAGAAGCCGGAAGAATCAAGTGGTTGGACGTGCCCGGAATGCGGCACAAAAGATATTCTGAGCAAGTTCTGCCCCAACTGCGGCGCACGGAAACCGGAAGAAAAGCGCGGCTGGATCTGCCCGGAGTGCGGTACAAAGAATATTATGACGAACTTCTGCCCGAACTGCGGACGGAAGAAAGATGAATCCTGCTGATTGGAGGGATGGATGATGAAACTGAGCAAAGGGAAATTTCAGGCGATCCTGATTCTTGCCATTGTGCTGGCCGCATATCTGTTGCTGGCATTCGTGATTCCGTTCACAAAGACCGCTGTGTTCTGGCTGGCGCTGGTGTTCACGCTGGCAGCGTTTGGTTTGCAGCTTTATGTGCTGAAGCTGTCGTTTGAAAAAGGGCTGGATGCGCGCAGCAAGTTCTATGGCTTCCCGATTGCGCGCGTCGCCTCTGTGTACTTGATCATACAGATCGTGCTGAGCTTTCTGTTCATGGCGCTCGCCGCATTCTGCCCGGCTTGGATCGCCGCGGTCGTTTTCGTGCTTCTGCTGGCTGCTGCGGCCGTTGGTGTTGTTGCGGCAGACGCGATGCGCGACGAAGTCGAGCGGCAGGACAGACAGCTCAAAACCGATGTGGCTGCCATGCGTGCGCTGCAATCCCGTTCGACCGCGCTTGTTTCTCGCTGTGAGGATGCAGCGCTGAAGGCAGACGCGCAGAAGCTTTCCGACGCGTTCCGATACAGCGACCCCGTGACAAATGATGCAACAAAAGACGCTGAGCATGAGCTTTCTGCCTGCATGGACGAGCTGGAGCGGGCTGTTCTCGACAATGACACCGAAAGTGCGAGGGTGCTGATCAAACGCGCAGCAGCGCAGCTGGCAGAGCGGAATCGCCTGTGCAAGCTGAACAAGTGACGTTTCTTGCCAGCCTTAATACCAACCAGCCGAATAAAAGCAGGAGGCGGCCCATAACTTTGGGCTGCCTCCTGCTTTTATTCGGTTGTCAGTCAGAAATACTCATTGCACAGCAGACGGTACGGCGGTTCGTCTTCTTCGATCTTCGGGAAGCGGCCGACAGGCGGGTTGAAGCGGTTGTCGGTGTTGTCGTCGCTGCACTGGCTGACCTCGCCGAGCAGAACGGGGCCGGTGTCCGCCTCGACCGCGAAGTCGTGGTACATTCCTTGCGCGACCCAGAGGCTTTCGCCCGGACGCAGACGGATCTGCGTGCCCGCGGGAACCGTGCGCTTCAGGCCGTCGCAGTGGACGGTCACGTCGGACTCATAATCGATTTCTTCATTCGGCAGGCTGTTGTACACGCGGATGAGGCAGTTACCGCGGCCGCGGTTGATAATGTCCTCGGTCTTGTACCAGTGGAAATGGTTCGCGGCCATCTGGCCCTCCTTCAGATACAGCAGCTTCTCTGCGTAGACCTTCGGATATTTTTCCGGCTGCGTGCGGCAGCCGTTGCGGATGGTGATAAGAGAGAACCCGAATTTGTCAAAGTTACCGAGGCCGTAATCAGTAATATCCCAGCCGAGCATACAGTCGCGGACTTCATTGTACTCGTGACCCTTTTCCTGCCACTTCTCCGGGGTAAAATTGCAGAACGGCGGCAGATAGCACTTGTATTTCGCGCACATGGCTTCAAGTTCTTTTAGTGCTTTGTTAATTTCAGAGCGTTTCATTTTTATGCTCCCGTTGATAAAGCAATCAAAGCAGATTACGTTCTAATTGCAATGTGTCCAGCCCGAACCGCACAAACGCATAATCCTCCCGATATCCCCCGCTTTTTCCGTTGTGCCAGCTTCCGTAGAGCGAAAACAGCGTCGGATCGACGAAAAGCGGCTCAGGCTCCGCTGCGTTGTGGTGCGGGCCCAAAAGATTGCGGTTGCTTGCCATCAGCTCCAGTTCCAGCACATTTTCACCCGGATGCAGATACGGTGAGAGATCGAGCGTATCGCTGAACAGAAGCGTTCCGGCCTTCTGGCCGTTTACAAATACGCGCGCATACTGGACGCGGCCCGCACAGCAAAGCTGCCAGTTTGTGCTCTGCACGGTGATCGTGCGCTTCAGGCGCATGGCCCCGTGGAAGAACGGGAAGCCCTGCACCGTAATATCCTGCAAGTCAAGGTCTGTGGCCGGAGCACAGAGACGGAAGCGGTCGCCGAAGCGAACGCCGTTTTCACCCGCCTGCCAGCCGGAATCCGGCCGCACGGAGAAGCTCCCGAACAGGTACATGGCTTCGATATTCGTCTCATAGCTGACACAGTTCATGAGCGTCTCCGTGACCTCGCCGTTTCCGTAATAGAAGCCGTCGAACACGTCATAGGTCTGCTGCGACTGGAAATAGTCCAGCTCTAAAACGATCTCGTTTTCACCCTTTCTGGCAAGCGCGGCAATGTTTCCACGCACAAACGAGCGATCAAGGACCCCCTGACCGGTCAGGCTGATTTCTGTACCGTTCACAGACAGTTTTGCGTTTTGGAGCGTTTCCAACTCCAATGTCAGATCATCCGGCAGGAAATCCGCCGTAAACGCATAGCGCAGCCAGAGCTTCCGGTTCGTTTTCTCCCGCAGCAGCCGTTCCGAGATATACGGAACCGGTAGCGGCTCGGTGTAACTGACACCGTCATAACTCAGCGCCGCCATATCCAGCGTCAGGGTGTTCTGCACCGGCGCGGACCGCGTCCATTTCCCGCCCAGCTCCATTGTTTCGGCAATGGGGCTTTTTTGCGCCTGCGGTATCGCGGAATCGTTCTGCATGAGAAGCACAGACTCACCGGGTGCGAGATGCAGCTTTGCTGCGATCCTGTCTGTCGTCTTTTCAAAAGCAACGGATTTCGTTTTATGTGTCAGCAGATCGTATGCCTCCACGCCCGCAAACGGAAGTTTTACAGACATGTCAGCTGTGTCCGTCTCAGACAGATTGACTGCAAACAGGAAATTTCCATTCTCCGCAAAGCGGAGCGTGCAGCGCACGTCGCGGTTTGCCTCCGGCAGAAGCGCACGTTCCCGCACAAGCTCGTCCCACGTCAGGTTACCTTGCAAGAAGCTGAGATCGGCAATTTCGCCGTCAATGCGCGTGGGCTTCCGTCCCGCCAGCATCAGCCGTCCGCCCTGCGAGAGATAGTCCTTCAAAAGCGCGGCGGTACTGCTGTCCAGCGTGTCGCAGTCGGGAATCACAACGAAGGAATAGGTACACTCTCCAATGGTCAGCCTGCCGCCCTTGACGCTGCCGTACTTCTCCATCAGCCGCTCGTCGCCGTAGTGATGGCCGATGCCAGCCGCGCCGAAGCGCTCAATGAGCACGTTGAACGGTTCGCCAACGCTGCGCACGGATGCTTCATCGTTCGCACGGTCAAACGTCAGATATGCCGAATGTATCGGATGGACAATCAGCACGTCCGCCTGTTCGCGGCTGTTGGCAAGCAGATAGCCCAGTTTCGTGAAATAGTCGTCGAATGTCTTTAATTCATCCGTCCACGGATTGTGCTCCGAATAAAACGCCGGATAATCCCGCTTGCGCTGGCCGCGGATGGAATACGGGTACAGATGCTGGCACATGAGGTTTACGCCGTTCACATACTGCCATTCGGCGATGCGCTTGAGTTCTTTCGGCGTCACGTCCCAGCCCGCACAGGCAAACGTCTCCGTCAGCACCTGCTTTTTGCCAAGCTGCTGCGCGGCGGACGAAACCTGCCGCGGGGCCAGCTCCGTGCCGATTTTGCGCCCCAGCCAGTCTACGCCCGGAATGCTCTCATACTCGTAAAACGGCATCACACCCGCACAGCACCACATCTGCGTGTAAAGCTGGCTCTCCTCGACTGTGTGACCAGTCAGACGGCAGTTGTGTTCTATGCACCAGCGGTAAACGCGGCCCATGAAGTTTTCGGTATAGAGTACATTCATCAGCCGCCAGTAGCGGAAACGGAAGCCGGGCGCTTCCTCGCAGTCCACAAACAGCGCGCCCAGCAGATCAAGAACATCTGCGCCGTAGGCTTTTTTGTACTCTGTCAGCAGCACCGGCGTGTAGGCCGTCTCATAACGGAAATACTGCGGCTCATCGGTGAAGAAGCCCGCAATGCCCTTGCCGAATTCCGCACCGAAGCGTTCAAAATACTTCTCGTGCGTCAGAGCAAGAAACGCATCCGTGATGCGCGGGTCAAGGATATCGACCGTGGAGGAATTCTGGCAGTCGTAGACGCAGAGATACTCTGAAATGCCGTTCGCCGCGCCGGTGATGCGGCGAATATGACCGTTTTCCAGCGTGTAAACGCCAAGCGCAGCTGCATCAAAGCCCGGCTTTTTCTCAAAGCGCAGATAATGCGCCCGGTTTTCCGGCTCTTCCAGCAGCTTGCCGCCGGCGAAGCCGCTCGGCCAGCCGTTTTCATCGTAGCACCACGCCTGCATCCCGCGCTTTTTCGCCTCGTCAACGGATGCCTCCACCGCACGAAACCAGTCCTCGCTCAGATACTCGGTTTCAAGTCCGCCCCGCGCGTGCATAAAGAATCCGCCCATGCCCGCGTCCTGCATCGCACCGATCTGCCGCCGCAGCTCGTCCGGCTCTAATTTGTCGTTCCAGCTCCAGAATGGAACAGGGCGACAAAAGACTGAAATCAGGTCAGTTGATTTCATTGTTATAGGCCTCCTTTGTGTCCGCTCGGTTCAGACGGTTTGCGCGATATTCACTCGGCGTAACTGCGTAGTGGCGCTTAAATACGGTGTAGAAATAGTTGGAATTTCCGAAACCGGTTCGTTCTGCAATTTCACTGATCGGCACGTCGGTCTGCGCCAAAAACTCCGTCGCCTTATTCAGACGCAGACGGCGCAGATAGGCCGAAATGCTGCTGCCGGTGGCAGCCTTGAAAATATTCTGAATGTGCGACGCGGACAGACCGACATGATCGGCCAGCGCATCAATATTCAGCTTCGGATCGGCATAATTGCGCTCGATATAGCCGATGAGCGCGTCGATATAGTTGCTGCGGTTGTCAATGCTGGCAAATGCACAGGAGACGTCCTGCACCAGATCCAGAAACAGCCGCTTGACTGCGCGGGAAGATTCCGCACGCAGAACCTCCGTGCGGAAGCGCGAGGGGTTATATTCCATCGTCACGGCATAGGCACGCTTGAACGTTGCGATATATTCAGAAACGCCTGCAATCAGCAGATCCAGCGTATACGGCACATCTGCTGTCGGTTCGAACCATGCGTCAAAGAAGCCCGCAAGCGCTGCAGCGGCATCGTCAAAGCGCTGGGTGCAGAGAGCTTGTACTGCCTCACTGCGGATCTGCTCTGCCTGTGCCTTGCCAAAGGCCGGACGTGCATCCAGCTCTGTGCGGGAAACAAAGTGACCGGCGGGATAGAAATACAGCAGATCCAGCCGCTCGTTCAGTGTACGGTAGGCTGCGGGAAGCTGATCAACGGCAGAAATTCCATTGCACCAGACGCCAGAGACGGAAAACTGTGCGGCTTCAGAGAACGCTGCGCAAAGCGTTTGGGCAAGCGTCTGCGTGTCTACCGTATCCGGCTGCTCACAGACAAGGAGGAACCGGCCCTGCAGCATATCGACCAATTCATAGCGTGTCCCCTGCGGCAGCGTCTTGTCCAGCTGCTCCTGCAACAGAAAATGCGTTCTGCGGTACGACATATTCTGATTGTCATCCGAAAGCTCCCGCTGCCGGAGCTGGAGCAGGAACAGCGCAAAGCCGGAATATTGCTCCAACTCGATGCCATTGTCGGAAAATTGCCGCCCGATGACAAAATCGCTGCTTCGGAGCGTAAAAAAGCTGCGGAGAATGGTAGCACCAGATAAGAAAACATTGAAGAAGTCAGTAAAATCAATGTTTTTCATGGTGCAAACACGGTGCGAAGTCGAAACAATCAAATACTGACAGGCTCAAAGGGCGTTGATATGCAAATATCAGCGCCCTTTTCCTGTTTTCACGCCATAGGCAACCGTCCCATGGCGTTTTTTCATACCCGCACCTGTCCCTGTCTCAAAACTGTATCACTTAGGGTGCGAAAGCCTCTGTTTTTCCCTCTCAGACTGCTGCAAGCAGGCGGGCGTGGATGTTTTCCTATGGAACACATCCGAGAGGCAAAACGGAGGCTTTTTTCATCGAAATCAACACTTTTATCTTCACAGGAAGGAGGTATCGAAGATGGCAGTTTTCCGTATTGAAAAGACCCGTGATTACACGGTCATGTCAAACCATCATCTGCGGGATATGTCCCTGTCGCTGAAAGCAAAGGGGCTTCTTTCCCTCATGTTGTCCCTGCCGGAGAACTGGGACTACACCATGAAGGGGCTTTCCCGTATCTGCAAGGACGGTATCGACAGTATCAGTGGCGGCATCCGGGAGCTGGAGGAACACGGCTATCTGATCCGTGAGCGCGTCAGAGGCGCAAACGGTCAGCTCGGCTCGATTGAGTACACCATTTTGGAGCAACCTAAAGAGCCAACGCCCGCA
>OMAS01001178.1_pt1 | contig 11468 bp, 12 predicted proteins | sample 1674031 | NCBI WGS metagenome assembly OMAS01 (sample SAMEA103958138, study PRJEB25191) | human gut metagenome | biome: human-associated habitat [ENVO:00009003]; feature: intestine environment [ENVO:2100002]; material: feces | place: Germany | collected 2013/2015 | reverse complement strand
AATTTTTGTGCAACAAAAATAGCATGAATTTCCGATTTACTTCCGGTTGATTCCCGTTTATTTCCGGTTTTGCTCTTCATGATGAAGAAATTTCCGGCTCAGAACCACTTCTTCCGCTTGAAATACCAAATCAGAAGAGCCACCACCAGCGCCGACACCGCCGCCACCGTGATGTAACCATAGCGCCAGCCCAGCAGGGGCATGTTGGGGAAGTTCATGCCGTACCACCCCGCGATGAGGGACAGAGGCAGGAAGATGGCGGTGACGATGGTCAGCACCTTCATCACCCGGTTCTGGTCGATGTCTACCTGCGCCTGATACTCGCTGCTGATCTGGGTGGCGTATTCGTGGAGCATCCGTGTCTCGCCCCGCAGGTTCTCCACCTTCCGCAGAAAGTGATTCAGCCGCTTCTTGCTGTGACCGGAGAGCTGCTCCTCCGCGTCCTCCAGCAGGGTGGAGGCGAAGTCGCACAGCTGCGCATAGTAGCGGTTGGTACGGTTCAGTTCCTTGCGGATCACGCTCATCCGGTGGAGAAACCGTCCCGTGTCGTTGTCCAGCACCGCTTGCTCCAGATCGGTCAGCCGCGTCTCCAGCTGCTGGATGTAGGGCAGGTCGTCCCGGATCAGGTACAGCAGCAGCGCCACCAGAAAGCTGTCCGGGCTGTCCGGCAGCGGCGCGCCCTGCTCCGTCAGGCGGGCGGCGCAGTCCGCTGCCGCCTTGTCGTGGTCCACCACCGCCAGACCTCCGCCCGCCCACGTGAAGCCCAGACGGCGGGCAGGCTGATTGGAACGCGGCGGCGTGCGCAGGTGGCCGGTGACGCCGGTGCGGTCGATGTGCAGCCAGCAGAACTGAGACTCATGTGGGTCGGCAGGCGCAGCCGGCACGGACAGTCCGGTGGGCAGCGCCGCACTGTGGGCCTCCTGCGGCGCAAGGATGGCCAGCACGCCCCGTCCGTCCGCCGGTGGGGCGGATTGGGGCTGCAAGCCGCCGGCAAAGAGATAGTACATGGGATATCTCAGCTCCTTTTCAGGTTCAGGCTTGCAGGACAGCAGGACAGTGCGCCCTCGCGTCCCGCAGGGCAGCGCCGCGATGATTTTGCGGCGCATACGTCTCCTCCGGATAGCTTTGACGGTTACTTTTTGTGTTCTATTCCCCATACCGTCGGCGGTACAGCAGCTGCTTGGCCGCCTTCTTCGCCTCCGGCACGTATCCCTTTCCGTCGATGACCTGCTGCAGCTTCTCGTCAGAATACTCCCGGAAGTTATATATGAACCTCTCCACCGGGTCGGTGATGGCCTGTTCCTCCGCCTGCCGCTTTTCAAATTCCTCCAGCGGCGACGGCGGCGCAAACATGGCCACATACCGGCACGTCTCGCAGGTGTAGATCAGCACCTTCATGTGCCGCTCCATGATGGGCAGGCCGGGGTCATCCACCGTGGTCAGATAGCTGGCGCAGCGCGGCGGCATCATCTTCCCGCCGCACAGGGGACACTCCTTCGCAAGAATGGCCATTTCCCGCTCCTTTCTCCGTCAGAACTCAGGGGCGTCGGGGGACTTGCGGTACAGGAGGGGCTTGCCCTCGCTGTCCACCAGGACGGTCAGGCCGCCGGAATTGCCGCTGGCGTGATAGAGATACTGCACACCTGTTTGGGTGTCGGCCCAAATTTCGTTGCAGGTGATGATCCCGCTCTCGTCCAGCACCTTCACGAAGCGGTCGGTTTCTTTCTTGGCCATAGCGCCTTACGCCTCCGGCTTATCATCGGACAGGATGGTCTTGGCGCTGGCGGCCAGGCCGGCCAGACCCTGGATCTCGCTGGGGATGATGAGCTTCGTGGCCTTGCCGTCGGCCACCTTCTCCAGCGCCTCCAGCGCCTTGAGCTTGATGACCTGATCGTTGGGGGCGTTCTCGTTCAGCAGCCGCATGGAGTCTGCCATGGCCTGCTGCACCTTCAGGATGGACTGGGCCTCGGCCTCGGCGGCCATGATCTTGGCCTGCTTGGCGGCGTCAGCCTGCAGCAGGACGGACTGCTTCTCGCCCTCGGCGATCAGCACCTTGCTGGCCTTCTCGCCCTCGGCCTGCAGAATGGACTCGCGGCGCTCGCGCTCGGCCTTCATCTGCTTTTCCATAGCGTTCTGGATCTCGCGGGGCGGCAGGATGTTCTTCAGCTCCACGCGGTTGACCTTGATGCCCCATGGGTCGGTGGCCTCGTCCAGAATGGAGCGCATCTTGGCGTTGATGGTATCGCGGCTGGTAAGGGACTGATCCAGCTCCAGCTCGCCGATGATATTGCGCAGGGTGGTGGCCGTCAGGTTCTCGATGGCGCTCATGGGGTACTCCACACCGTAGGTATACAGCTTGGGGTCGGTGATCTGGAAGTAGATGACGGTATCGATCTGCATGGTGACGTTATCCTTGGTGATGACGGGCTGGGGATCGAAGTCGGCCACCTGCTCCTTCAGGCTGATCTTCTTCACCACGCGCTCGATGAACGGCAGCTTGAAGTGCAGACCCACGCCCCAAACGCTGTGGAACGCGCCCAGGCGCTCGATGACATAGGCCTTTGACTGCGGCACTATCTTGATGTTGAGCACGACAATGACGAGCACGAGCACGATTATGCCGATGATTACTCCGATTGCTACAGGTCCCATAATTTTCCTCCTTAGTGTTTTGAAACCATTAGTTTAACGCCGTCGATCTTGTCAACGGTGATGTTAGAGCCTTTCTCTATTCGGCTTCCGTCGGACGACCTCGCCGTCCAAGTCGAGCCTGCGACCTTCACTATACCGGTGCCGTCGGTGTTGTTGACAGTCTCCTCGACTATTCCCTCGAGCCCTATGTATCTGTCTGCGTTGGTCGGCTGAACGCGCTTTTTTGAAAACTTTCTGACGAGCGGGCGGGTCACCGCAAGCGCAACGAGCGACACTGCCGCGAAAATCACCCACTGAAGCCAGACGGGTGCAGAGCAAAGCTCCGAAATCAGAGCCGCCGCCGCACCTGCGGCAAACCAGATAGTGACAAGCTGAACAGTCACCGCTTCCACAACGATGAACGCTATCAGCAGTGCTATCCACAGTATGAGCATAGTGTATTCCGGCAAAACGGACTCCTCCTTTGATATATTGACCGAAGTAAAAAACCTCCGATTCAATATAATTATATCAAATTCAAGGAAATCTGCCTATGGTCACATTTTCATTTCTGCCCATGCGCGGTTTCCTGCGAAAATTTGTGATTATTCATGAAATTGGAACAAACCGATTGCCGAACGCGTCAAACTATGGTATCCTGAATACAATGGCAGATTTCCACATAGCAACTTCATTCAAGACAAGAAAAGGAGCGTAATCAAATGGGACTTATCAAAGCGGCACTCGGCGCTGCCGGCGGCGTGATGGCCGATCAGTGGCTTGAGTATTTCTATTGCGATTCTCTTCCGGAAAACGTCATGGCCGTCAAGGGCCAGAAACGCACCTCCGGCCGCAGCAGCAACACCAGAGGCTCAGACAACATCATTTCCAACGGCTCTGTGATCGCCGTCGCCGACGGCCAGTGCATGATCATCGTCGATCAGGGCAAGGTCACGGAGTTCTGTGCGGAGCCGGGCGAATTCAAATATGATTCCTCGACCGAGCCGTCTCTGTTCTACGGCAAGCTGGGCAAGAATATTCTCGACACCTTCAAGAATATCGGCAAGCGCTTCACCTTCGGCGGCGAGCCGCCCAAGGATCAGCGCGTGTACTACTTCAACACCAAGGAGCTCATCGGCAACAAATACGGCACGCCCTCTCCCGTCCCGTTCCGCGTGGTCGACCAGCGCGCCGGGATCGATATTGATATCGCCATCCGCTGCTTCGGCGAGTACAGCTACCGCATCTGCGACCCGATCCTGTTCTATACGAACGTCTGCGGCAACGTCGGCGGGGACTATACCCGCGACCGTCTCGACAGCCAGCTCAAGACCGAGCTGCTGACCGCGCTGCAGCCCGCCTTTGCCAAGATCTCCGAGCAGGGCATCCGCTATTCCGCGCTCCCCGGCCACACGATGGAGATGGCCGACGCGCTCAACGAGGTCCTGTCCGGTAAGTGGCGCAATCTGCGCGGTCTTGAGATCGTCTCCTTCGGCGTTTCGTCCGTCAAGGCGAGCGAGGAAGACGAGGCCATGCTCAAGGAGCTGCAGCGCAACGCGGCCTTTATGGACCCGACGAGAGCGGCGGCACATCTGGTCGGCGCGCAGGCGGCAGCGATGCAGTCGGCCGCGTCCAATCAGGGCGCAGGCCCCGCGATGGCGTTCATGGGCATGAATATGGCGGGCCAGATGGGCGGCATGAACGCGCAGGGGCTTTATCAGATGGGCGCGCAGCAGCAGGCAGCGCAGCCCGCGCCGGCAGCTCCCGCAGCGCCCGCAGCGCCCGCTCCCGCTCCCAGTGAGGACGCAGAGAAAATCGCGACGGAGATCTCCGACAACCTTGAAAAGCTGATCGGCAGCGACAGCGGAGCCGAAACGAAGACCGCCTCCGCGCCCGCACTGTCCAAGCAAAGCGCACGCCCCATGCACCCCGAAAGCGCGACGATCAAATTTGAAGATCTCAAATTTGGCCGCAATTACGACCCGACATCATCGAAGTAAGCCGTGCAAAACTCCCCCACCGGCCGGTGGGGGAGTTCTTTATCCTTCGCTGTGCAGTGCCGCCAGCAGCGCGTTCAGGCGCAGCTCTTCGTCCGTGCGGCGGAGATAGACACGCCCGCTCAGCCTTTCCGCGAACAGCGCCTCCGGCGCTGCTTCTCCTGCGGCCAGCATCCGCTTTTTTGCGGGCGGGAGCGTCTTGAGGAACGCTTCCAGCCGTGCGGCGGCTGCGTGATCCTCCGCCTGATAGAGTGCGGCGAGGGCTTCGGGCGGGTGGGCACGCGTGTATTTTGCGCAGGCCGCGCCGCCGGACGCGTGCTGCCGCAGGCGCTTTTCCATGTCGGCAGCAATGCCGGTATACAGACTCCCGCCCCGGCAGCGGAGCATATAGACGAAATACATTACAGCTCCGTCAGCGCGTTCGCGATCGCGGCGAAGCCCGGAATATCCAGCGTCTCCCCGCGCACCGTGGGCGCAAAGCCGCAGTCTTCGATCACGGCGGCAAGCGCGGGCTTGTCAAACTGCGAAAGCCCGGATGAAAGCGCGTTCAGAAGCGTCTTTCTGCGCTGGGCGAACGCTGCGCGAACGACCTTGAAGAACATGGTCTCGCTTTTGATCTCGCAGACCGGCTCTTTCCGCATGGTGAGCTTTAAAACCGCGCTCGTGACCTTCGGCTGCGGGATGAAGCAGCTTGCCGGTACGTCGAACAGCAGCTCCGGCTCGGCGTAATACTGGCAGAAGACGCTGAACGCGCCGTAATCGCCCTTGCCTGCGGGCGAGCAGATGCGCTGCGCGACCTCCTTCTGCACCATGACGGTCACGGCCTCGAACGCACGGCTCTCCAGAAGCGCTGCCAGCACGGGCGTGGTGATATAATACGGCAGATTCGCGCAGGCCATTGGGCGCAGGCCCGCGAATTCCTCCTGCACCAGCGCGGAAATGTCCGTTTTCAGAATGTCGCCGAAGATGATTTCCAGATTTTCATTGCCCGCCATCGTCTCGGCCAGCACGGGCTGGAGCGTCCGGTCGACCTCGACCGCGACGACCTTTTTCGCGTACCGGCACAGCTGCTGCGTCAGCGGCCCAATGCCGGGGCCGACCTCCAATACGCCGCACGTCTCGTCCACGCCGGATTCCAGCACGATGTTCTGCGGCACCCAGCTCTGCGTCAGGAAATTCTGCCCCTTGGCTTTGGAAAAATGGAATCCGTGCCGCGCGAGCAGCGCCTTGATCTCGTTGATATTACAAAGGTCCATAGTCGGCCTCCCTGTCTGATTCTGAGGCTATGATACCAGAAAAAAAGCCGGTTTGCAACGCATTTCCGTGTCCGCGGGGGATTGACAGAACCCCGGAAACGTGCTATTGTAGCATCCAGAAAAGGCTGCGACGAAGACACGTCCCGGCACCGGCAGCGCATCACAGAGAGAGGCTCGTATGCTGCAAGAGCCTTTGCGCGGCCCGCCCGGATACCGCTTCTGAGCCGCGGCGCGGAAATGCGCCGCCGGGTTCTCCCGTTACAGAGACACAAAGCGACGGATGTTTTTTCGTCCGTAAGCAGGGTGGAACCGTGGAGCGTACAGCGCCTCACCCCTGAAACGACAGGGGTAAGGCGTTTTTGTTTTGCCCCAAATCAATTTAGGAGGCAGAAAACCATGTCCGAAAACAATGAATTCTCGTTTGAAAACCCGCAGTACCGCAAAACGTACTGGCACACCTGTTCCCACGTCATGGCGCAGGCCGTCAAGCGCCTGTGGCCGGAGGTCAAGCTGGCCATCGGCCCGTCCATCGACAACGGCTTCTATTATGACTTCGACGCTCCGTTCAACTTCACGCAGGAAAATCTCGACGCCATCGAGGCCGAGATGCGCAAGATCTGCAAGGAAAAGCTGAAGCTCGAGCGCTTTGAGCTGCCGCGCGAGGAAGCCATCAAATATATGCAGGAAAAGGACGAGCCGTATAAGGTCGAGCTGATCAACGACCTGCCCGAAGATGCGCACATCTCGTTCTACACGCAGGGCGAGTTTACAGACCTCTGTGCCGGCCCACACCTCGATTCTACAGGCCGCATCAAGGGCAACGCCATTAAGCTCACGCAGTGCTGCGGCGCATACTGGCGCGGCGACTCCAAGCGCAAGATGCTGCAGAGAATCTACGCCGTCGCATTCCCGAAGAAGGAAGAGCTTGACCAGTATCTGGCCGAGCAGGCAGAAGCCCTCAAGCGCGACCACAACAAGCTGGGCCGCGAACTGGAATACTTCACGACGGTCGACTGCATCGGCCAGGGCCTTCCCATTCTGCTGCCGAAGGGTGCGCGCGTCATTCAGCTGCTGCAGCGCTGGGTCGAGGATGTCGAGCAGGCGCACGGATACCTGCTGACCAAGACGCCGCTCATGGCCAAGCGTGAGCTTTACAAGATCTCCGGCCACTGGGATCACTATCTCGACGGTATGTTTGTCCTCGGCGACCCGCAGGATGAGACGAAGGAATGCTTCGCCCTGCGTCCGATGACCTGCCCGTTCCAGTATCAGGTCTATCTGAACCGCGGCCGCAGCTACCGCGATCTGCCGATGCGCCTCGGCGAAACGTCCACGCTGTTCCGCAACGAGGACTCCGGCGAAATGCACGGCCTCATCCGTGTGCGTCAGTTTACGATCTCCGAGGGCCATCTGGTGCTCCGCCCGGATCAGCTGGAGGATGAATTCCGTGACTGCCTCGATCTTGCCAAGTATTGCCTCGACACAGTCGGCCTGCTTGATAAGTGCACGTTCCGCTTCTCCCAGTGGGATCCCGCGAACCCCAAGAACAAGTACGAGGGCACCAAGGAGCAGTGGGATCACGCGCAGAGCGTCATGGCAAAGATCCTCGACGATCTCGACGTCAAGTACGATATCGGCATCGACGAAGCCGCGTTCTACGGCCCGAAGCTCGATATCCAGTACAAGAACGTCTACGGCAAGGAGGACACCCTCGTCACCATCCAGATCGACATGCTGCTGGCTGAGCGCTTCGGCATGTACTACACGGATGAAAACGGCGAGAAGAAGCTGCCGTATATCATCCACAGAACGAGCCTCGGCTGCTACGAGCGCACGCTGGCCTACCTGATCGAGACGTATGCCGGTGCGCTGCCCACGTGGATGGCGCCGGAGCAGGTCCGCTTCCTGCCGGTCACGGACCGCGCCGTTGACTACTGCAAGGAGCAGGCCGCAAAGCTCACCGCGCAGGGCTACCGCGTGACGGTCGACACCCGCAGCGAGAAGATCGGCAAGAAGATCCGCGACGCGCAGATGGAGAAGATCCCTTATATGCTCGTCGTCGGCGACCGCGATATCGAAGCCGGTACCGTCTCCCCGCGCAACCGCGCAGACGGCGACCTCGGCGCCATGACGCTTGATGCCTTCACCGCCGTCCTCAAGGACGTTGTGGACAACAAGCTGAAAAAGTAATCGACCACACCCTCCCCTGTCCGGCTGGACATGGGCGGGTGTAACGGCCTGCGCTTCATCGGTACGCTTGACAAATCAAAAGTGTCTGGTATCATAAAAATAACCAAGGCTCCTTCCGCAAGAACGGTTTGGCCTCTGGGTAAAGACCCGCCCCGGGCAGCTGCCCGGGGCGGGTTCTGCATAGAAAGGGGATTACTCAATGTCGTGGTTGACGACGGGGGCGGGCTTGTCAAGCTGTTCGGGGTGGGACAGCAGGCGCTTGAGGTGCTTGAGCGTGGTGGCGTAATAGAAGCCGTCGCAGATGCGCTCGTCGGTGTTGACGGTGTAGTCGATGTACTTGCGGCGCACGACGGTGCCGTCGTCGAGCACCTCGTTCTTGTGGTCCTTACAGCCGAAGGCCACGAAGACGGGCATATTGCCGAAGTCGTACAGATGGTGCACGATGGGCGGGATGCCGAGCGATCCCATGGACGTAAAGAAGATCGAGGCGTGGAACGGGCTGACCTCCAGCAGGAACTTCGGCAGGAAGCCGAAGTAATCAATCGTCCTGAGCAGCCAGACCACAAATTTGAACAGCACGCCGGGGATAAACGACAGGAATTTCGCGGTTTTGTCAAAGTCACTGCCGCCGATGGCCTGCCCCTGAATATCGGCGATGCCCTTGTTGAGCTTTTCGTAGATATCGTCGATGGTGTCGGTCGGCTTCAGATGGAGCTTCGTGATCGACTCCGGCGCGGAGGTGTCCATCGAGGTCTTGACGACCATGCAGAACTGGATATCGTCGTCGCGCGAATAGACCTGCTGCCCGGACAGGAAGCGGTTGAGCGCCGGATATTTCGCCACGCACTGGACATAGGCAGCCAGAAATACGTGCGTCACGCCGAGATTCGTATAGCCCTGCTTGCGCTTTTCGCGGATGTAGCGCTCCATGGCGGAGATTTCAACGGACTCGCGGATAAAATTGGACGACCCGCCGCGCGTCGGCATGATATAATTGGCTACGACCGCCATCGGATCGAGCGTGCGCAGCCTGCGGCCGTCGGGCCGGTCACCCCAGGTGGGGTGGTACGCGCCGTCGAGATAGACCTTCGCGCCGAGCAGCGTCAGAATCCCGGCAAGCAGGAACAGCATATCAGGCAAAATCTGCCGCAGCTGCGGCCAGTTTTCCCTCGTGAATTCCTTCTCGTGCATCCCGACCAGAATGCCGAGCGCAGCGATCAGCAGCAGAAGCAGCGGGATCGTGCTTTTGATGTGGCCGGAGACGGTCACGGCGTAAAACGCGGCGATGGCGAGATAAGCGATCCAGAACATGAACGTCAGCCACAGATACGGTGAGACGAGCGTGATCTTGATGCCGTAATAGATCGCAAGCAGAATGACGGGCACGGAGGAGCGGTAGAACCGGTCGCTGCCATTGCACAGGATATTCAGCACATAGAACACACAGCCCACGACCGGCAGCACGACTAAAAACCACACCGTCTTTGCATCTGCGCCTTTCCCGCAGACATTTGCGATGCGAAGCGCTGCCGAGGCCAGCATGACCAGCGCAGCCAGCCAGATAAGCGGATTCTTCCGGCTGACATAGTAAGCAACTCTTTTCTTCATAGCTTTATCATACCAGCCGCAGGCAGAAAAAGCAAGAACTCTGGGGAAACAGGGAAAATTTCCGTGCGGCTGCAACAAAATCGGCCAAACACCCGACATGATAGACGTCAGTATGCTGAACACAATGCAAGTAACCGATCAGCGGTTACAAAAGGAGGAATGCGGCTTGGACGAAAAAGAGCTGCTGCGGCAGCTGCAAAAGCAGCGCGCAGGTGCGCTGGAGCAGGCGGTCGCACAGTACGGCGCATACGTTCTGGCCATCATCCGCAACCGCAGCCGCGGCGTTCTGACGCCGGAAGACCATGAGGAGATCGCCTCAGACGTGTTTTTCGCGCTCTGGAACGGCGCGGCGCGCATCGAGCGCGGACAGCTGCGGCCATGGCTCGGTGCGGTGGCGCGGAACCGGACGGCGGAGGCCATGCGGAAGCAGAACGTCTTTCTTCCGCTGGAGGACGATACGCTCATCACGCTCGACCGGCTCTGGGAGCAGATGGTGGAACAGGAGCGCTGCGCAGCCATTGCGCAGGCCATGCGCGCCCTGCCGGACGAGGACCGGGAGATCTTTTACCGGTTTTACGATCTGTCGCAGACAGCCGCGCAGATCGCGGAGGACTTACAGTTGAACGCATCGACCGTGCGTTCGCGCCTGATGCGCGGACGGCGGACGCTGCGCGAGGCTTTGGAAAAAGGAGGTCTGTTTTGTGAAAACGACGTGGGATGAGCTCATGCGCTATGCGCCGGAGCAGGAGATTCCGCTGCCCCCGCTGCAGGATGGCGAGGGTGCGCGGATTTTGAGCAAGACGATGGGAAAAATCAGAGAAACGAAGCGGAAGCCCGCCCGGCCTGTCCGGACGGTGCTGATCGCGGCGGCAATCGCGGCGCTTTTGTGCGGCAGTGCGTTTGCGGCGCACTCCTTCGGCTGGTTCGACCAGCTGTTTGGCGAAAAAGCCGCGCTGGTCAAGGACCATGTCACCAGCTACGACGAAACTACGACTACGGATATCACACAGCCGACGTACACCGAGGAAGAGCAGGCCATGATCGCCGAGGGCACGATGCAGGTGCCCGACACTGCCGATTTGGCGGATACGGGCGTATCGGCCACGACGGAGAATTTCGTATTCACGCTTGAATCCATGCTGGCCTCAAAGGATTCTGTTCTCGCAATCCTGCGCGTCGACGCGCGGAACGATGAAGCCGCGGCGCAGCTTGCCGCGCTGCCGGAGGCTGACGGCTATCAGCAGGAACTTGAGCGGATGCTGCGGGTTGGTGTGCGCAACAATACCGGCTTCGGCACGGATCACCGTCTGGAATGGAAAAATGGCGGCGTCAAAATGGAAATTATTCAGGTAGATGGAAGCACGGCGTATGCGGTCGTGACGAACGTCGGCGGCGAATTCGAGCCGGGCGACCGGCTGCTGTTCCGGGCGTCGTATCACGACCAGAGCGCAGACCTGTTTGAGCTCCCGGTACCGGAGCAGCTGGAACAGGAGCTGGTGATCGAGCTGGACGGCGATCCATCCTGGAAGACCGCGACAATCACGCCGATCTCCTTCCGGCTTGACGGTATTGATTCCTCGCAGAGCAGCAATTCTGTGACTGTTACATTGAAGGACGGGACGCGCTTCAATCTTGCCAGCAAGGAAAACAACTACGCGGACAGTGCCTACGGAACCTACGGTTCCATGAGTCATTCAGCAAGCTGGATGTACGACTCAGATCACTGCAAGGAGACCTGGCTGTTCTCCCAGCTGATCGCTCTGGACGAGCTTGCGTCCATCACTGT
>OMAS01001167.1_pt1 | contig 11549 bp, 7 predicted proteins | sample 1674031 | NCBI WGS metagenome assembly OMAS01 (sample SAMEA103958138, study PRJEB25191) | human gut metagenome | biome: human-associated habitat [ENVO:00009003]; feature: intestine environment [ENVO:2100002]; material: feces | place: Germany | collected 2013/2015 | reverse complement strand
TGCATGCTTTTCCCAGTCATTTTCCGTCAATATCTCTAGCGGTAGTAATCTCTGTGGACCGTTTTCATCCTCTTCATATCCCCAAGAGTATCCGCCCAGGAATTTCAGTTTATTGCTATTCATGCGGGAGGGCAGATCTACTAGATAGGTATAAGCTGTCCATTTCAAATGTCTACACCCAGCCAAATTACAACAGGGAGCATCAAATATTTCTGCCGGATAACCATACGCAAAATATGGATTCCCTTTTCCCAGATTTTCATCACTGACATCTATGGAAAACTCTCTGTTTTCCCCATGATTTTCAATTCTTTCCACGAATTGAATAAATCCACAGGATCTCCGATAACCGGTCGCATTCATATGTTCAAAGTAACCATGCATTACTGGATAACCTATGCAACATATTTTATCTATCGGAAATCCCTGAAGGGCATCATAGCCAATTTCCCTGGGATCTGTACCTTGCGTGTATTCTACGGTGAGATTTTCTTCTATTCCATGAAGTGTAAAAGGAATTGTTATTCTGCTTTCCAAAGAATTATCCCCTCCTTCTATATATTCTGATAAAACGGCAAAACATTTCCCCATTTCTCCATGTTTTCTTCCTGAATATCAATGATAGAAAATACTCTGTCATATCGAAGATCTAATTCCGCTGACCAATGAATGAACTGTTCCTTTGTTGCATCATCCATTTCATTTTTTATGATAATTACAATATCAATATCACTCTCATCCGTATTATCATTTCTGGCGACAGATCCGTACAATATGATTGCCAAAATACTATCCGAAAAAAGATCTACTACCCCTTGGGTCAAATCCTCTTTCATTGTATTTGTCAGCATACTGTCACCCCTTCGTCTTGAGAATATATTACTGTTATTTGTATACAATTATATTCCTTCTTTTTATCATTCACAATAAAAAATAAGAGAAACACGGCATTTCTACCGTGTTCCTCTCACTAATTAAGTATGCTGGTGGCCGGACTTGAACCGGCACGGGGTTGCCCCCGAGGGATTTTAAGTCCCTTGCGTCTGCCTATTCCGCCACACCAGCGGACGCATTGCGTTATACTCGATTGCATGGACTTACGCGCTAAGCACTGTTCCATTGAGCTCATCAACGCAAATGGATGGAGGTGGATTCGAACCACCGAAGCAATTTGCAGCAGATTTACAGTCTGTCCCCTTTGGCCACTCGGGAATCCATCCATGTCAGGCAAGAGTGCCTTAACAATGTGAAATTGTAGCATATGTTCACACAAATTGCAAGATGTTTTTATTATTTTAGTGTAAAAGTTCAGCCATAGGATGACAGAAGCGACGATTGGGTGCTCGCACACAAAGCGTCAATTCTGTCATCCTATGAGCAGAGCGCCAATCTATGAGCAAAAGTAGTCACGAAGTGACGAAAAAGCGTGCTAACGCAACTTTGCGAATGGCGCAGGCTGAACTGCTTCAATATAATATAAATAGAAAGGATACTGCGACAGCTGCATCAGTCCGTAATCGGTTACCTGATATCCATCCTGCTGCAATCCGGCGATGGCATCTGCGCCAAGTTCGGTCGGTGTAAAATACCAGAACCTGTCGGAATCCGCCTGGTTGTAATCTCCGTTCACGATTTCATTATCCGGATAGTAATAATACAGCACGGTCCAACCCAGATGTTTTACACCATTCGTGACCATATTTACATCCTCATCGGGGGTACCGATCAGATCCAGTGTCTTTTCGGTCTCCACCTTCTGCTGTTCATAGCTGTCATAGCATCCCCGATAGTTCTGAATTCCCAGGCCGAATAATACTACCAGCAATACCGCCAGCACAATTCTGCTTACAGCCTCCAGGCCCTTCCAGGACTTCTTCTCCAGCTCTGCAGCCAGTTCCAGCACACGGCTGCTGCCCACCGCCAGCATGACGATTGCCACCGCGCTTAACGGATACAGATATCTCTGTGCCAGCATCGGTGCCATAACAACACTTAACAAATAAGCAAATGCCAAAGTTCCAAGGATTGTGCAGGCTCCCACTGCCATGGCATATGTCTTGTCAGACCAGTTTCTCACAGAAGGCTTCTGCATATGTACTCCGTCTTTTTCCACAGAGAATACAGAAGAATCCACTGCCAGGGTCACCACCAGAAACAGAATCACCAGCGGGAATACGATACCATTCATCCCTCTGCCGCCCATAACAATCTCCAGGCTCTGATCCAGTCCCAGGATCTCTGTCATCCACCAGCCTCTGCTGACATTTTTCAAGCCGGCATAGAAGAAATATAGCCAGGGTGCATAACCTATGAAAAATGCTACGATGGCCAGAACACCCTTTATCCATGTTTTCCCACGGTATTTGATCCATACGGCCACTCCGGTGAAAAACATCATAATGCCTACAGCCACCAGTGCATAATAGTGAGAATACGCTGCTGCCAGTGCCCACAGCACCATGCCTGCCCAGGTCTTCCTGCTGCCGTCAGCAATGACTCTGTAGGAACAATAGAAGCAACCCATTACACACAGGAAAGCCAGCGCATACATGCGGACTTCCAGATTGTACTCCAGACACGCCTGTCCCAGACCGGAGATCATCAAAAAAAATGTTGCCGCAAGCATTCCGAAATGTTTCCGCACAACGGTCAGTGCCAGTACGATCCCGATCACGAAGGGCACCAGAGAGGCCAGGTGGAATACCGGTACCTTATATCCGAACAGGGTCCCGAATAATTTCAGCCAGTAATAATACAGTGGCGGATGATTGTCCCAGTAATACAATACCTGCAAAATGCCATCCACATCCTTGTGGGCCGTATTCGCAGAAAACGCCTCATCCCCCCACAGTACGCGGTCGGACATCATGCTGAAATTCAGACACACCACCAGCACTGTCAATGCCAGTACTGCCACCGGTCCTATGTATTTGCGAAATACGCTCCACGCCTTGCTGTCGGTAATCTTGCTCAGGACGCTCCGGATCTTCTCATGCTTTCCGGCTTTCGCTTCTTCCACGAACAATTCCGCAATGGCATAGACCAGCATCATGCTGATCTCCAGACATAGAACTTTCACTGCATATTCTCTGGATTCCAACAGCTTTCTCAAGATCGTATTGCCGTCATTGCCGGTCAGCGACAACAGGATCCAGGGAATGACCAGCATACAGAGCAGGCAGGTGAGATAGCGAAGGACATATTCTCCCTTCCCGATCGTGACAGACTGTCCGCTTTTTTTGTTATTTTTTAAAATAGATTGCCGCCAGATTCCAATGGATACCAGCGGCAACAGCAGGGTAATAATGATGGTGAACATCGAATATCCTCTCTGTCTTTTGTATTTGTAACTATTCAGAGCCATGTAAATAGTATCGAATGAGCGTCGAATCCTTGCATTCGTAAGAGCATTTGATACTATTTATAGGGCGAAGTAACCACCATGAGCAAAAAGGAAGCCTCGCAGAGGCGGTTTTGCGAATGGTGTTCTGAATAGTTACATATATTTATTCTTCTACGTATTTCAGGATCGTTGCCGAGGTCTGTGGCATCTCGATCAGAACCTTGCCTGCCCTGATCTCATATTCCGCACCTTCCATGCAATACCCGTCATCCCTGGACTGCAGGATCACTTTCATCTTACCTGTCTTAGGGGTTCCGATCTCCCACACATGAATCTCTTTGGTGATGGGATGATAATTATTGTTGATCAGGATCGCACACTGCCCCTTGCGGTTAAAACGTCCGTAAGAAATAAAGTTGTAGTCATTCTCCAGCATTTTCAAGGAACCGGTCCGCAGCTCCTCGTTCTCCCGGCGCAGACGGATAATGTCCTTATGAAATGCCAGCAGCACCTGATCCTCATGTCCCCAGGGATACGTTCTGCGGTTGTCAGGATCTGTGAAACCACAGACACCGGCCTCATCTCCGTAATAGATTGTAGGAGCACCCGTCCATGTCATCTGAATCACAACGCCTTCCCGGAAGACTGCCTTATTGATACCCTGTTCCGCAGCCTGCGGTCCCAGTGTATTGGTACGTCCCACCTTATGATTTGTTCTCGTCAGAAAACGGGAATGATCATGGTTGGACAGTTCATTCATAGCCACCTGCCAGCTAGGCATGGAAAAACTGGAGGTATGATGCCGCATGGCTCCCCAGAAGCTCTCTGCATTGCCGAGCAGGTCCTCTCTGTAGTCATCGCTGTGCTTCTCCATACCGGTGAGGAACCAGGTCACGGGCTCCATGAACGCATCGTAGTTCATGACAGTATCCCATTCGTTGCCCTGCAGCCAGTCTCTGGTGTTGCCGTAATGCTCTGCCAGAATAATGGCTTCCGGATTGGCCTCTTTTACCGCTTTCCGGAATTCCTGCCAGAAATGATGGTTGAATTCCTGACTGTGGCCTAAGTCTGCTGCCACATCCAGTCTCCAGCCATCCACATTGTAGGGCGGAGATACCCATTTTTTCGCTACATGAAGGACATAGTCCATCAGTTCCTGGGATCCCTCGTAGTTCAGCTTCGGCAATGTGTCATGTCCCCACCATCCGTCATAGGAATTGTTATAGGGCCATGCTGCCTGATTATGGAAATCAAAATAATTCCGGTAAGGGCTGTCTGCGCTGACATAAGCACCCTTGTCATAGCCTTCCGCATTCTCGTAAATACGTTCTCTGTCCATCCATTTATTAAAGGAACCACAGTGATTGAACACGCCATCCAGAATGACTCTCATGTCTCTGCGGTGTGCCTCTGCCACCACCTGAGCAAACAGCTCGTTGCTGGCTTCCAGATTCGCCTTGTTAGTCACACGGTCGATGTAACGGGAAGCAAAACGGTTCTCCCGCTGTCCGTCGGGAAGCAGATCCCCTTCATCACTGACAATCTTTCCAATATGGGGATCAATATAATCATAATCCTGAATATCGTATTTGTGGTTGGAAGGGGAGACAAACAGAGGATTAAAATAAATCACCTCAACTCCCAGATCCTGCAGGTAGTCCATCTTATCCAGCACACCCTGCAGGTCTCCGCCGTAGAACTCACGGACATCCATCTGTGCGGGATAACGTCCCCAGTCCTCTACGCGGTGTACCGGTTCTCCGATGTAGCAATATTCATTGGTCAACACATCATTGGAAGAATCTCCATTGCAGAAACGATCCGTATAGATCTGGTACATGACCGCTCCCTTGGCCCAGTCGGGGGTGTGGAAACCGGGAATGATAATGAAATCATAATATTCATTAACTTCCTGCACCAGGCCCCGCATATCAAAGATGCCGGTAATTCTGCCGGTCTGCACCTCAAAATAATAAGATACCTTCTGATCATCCAGACGCATTACGTAGGCATAATAGTCAAAATCATTTTTGCTCTCCACACGTACCATAAGATGCTTCTGTCCGCCGCATACCAGGAACACTCTGTCTACATTATTTCTGGCGGTCCGGAAGCGGATCGTCACTTCGGAAAAACAGGCCGGCTCTTCCGGAATCACATATTCCGCACTGGTATCTGTAAAAAGTGCTCTCCTGTTAAATACAGGTCTCATGGCCGCAATGTATTGCTGATTATATTCTGTTCGACGTAATCGCTCCAGATCCATCGTATCTACCCTTTCTGAGGCTAATGTCTTACTATCTATATTATGACACTGCTTCTGCCAAAGTGCTTTGTTGTCTTGTGCGCTCCGGCAGTATGACATGTCCCAAGCTCAAAAGCTCTATTTATTATACCCTTTTTCCTTACATCTGACAACTGCCCGCCTCTTTATTCAGCGATTTTTAGACAGTAAAAAGGACAGTCTTGGGAGGACTGCCCTTTTTAGAGAAGGTATTTCTTTCTTATGGGGTATAGCAAAAAACTATATAATGTATTGGGGGGGTTACGAGTATTATAATAGCATGCACTCCTATTTTTGACTATTCTCAAAATTCACAAATATCACAAAAGTGAATATTCATTTTTGTATATTTTTCACAAAATCGGTTTGTACAATACTACCAATTCCACGAAACTCCCGCGAAAACCTTTTCCTATACGAAAAGACCCTCAAATTCTTCTCTGGTAATCTTCTCCTTCTCCAACAGCAGCTGTGCACAGCTATGCAGCACATCCTCATGCTGTAAGATAATATCCTTGGCTTTGGTATAGCAGTCATCTATGATGTGCTTGACTTCCTTATCGATCTCACCGGAAATCTCCTCACTGTGCGCCTTGGCATGTGCCAGATCCTTACCGATGAAGACTTCATCATCGTCATCGTCATAGCAGATGACACCGATATTATCAGACATTCCGTAACGGGTTACCATACGGCGGGCTGTCTTGGTGGCTTTCTTAATATCACTGGAAGCTCCTGTGGTGATATCACCGAAGATGATCTCCTCCGCAATACGTCCTCCCAGAGATACCATGATATCCTGGAGCATACGGCTCTTGGTGGCGAACATCTCATCCTTTTCCGGCAGAGGCATGGTGTAACCGGCGGCTCCCACACCGGTAGGAATAATGGATACGGTGTAGACAGGTCCCACATCCGGCAGCACATGGAACAAAATCGCATGTCCGGATTCGTGATACGCTGTGATCTTACGCTCTTTATCAGAAATAATACGGCTCTTTCGTTCTGTTCCGATTCCTACTTTTACAAAAGCAGTCTTGATATCCTCCTGACTGATAAAGCACCGGTTATCCTTTGCTGCTACAATTGCCGCCTCGTTTAACAGATTTTCCAGATCGGCTCCGGTAAATCCTGCCGTTGTCTGAGCGATCTGTTTTAAATCCACGTTATCACCCAAGGGTTTATTTTTCGCGTGAACCTGCAGGATCGCCTCTCTTCCTCCAACATCCGGCAGTCCAACTGCGATCTTTCGATCAAATCGGCCGGGACGCAGGATCGCCGGATCCAGGATATCTACGCGGTTTGTCGCTGCCATTACGATGATTCCTGCATTTGCAGCGAAACCGTCCATCTCTACCAGCATCTGATTCAGCGTCTGCTCTCTTTCATCATGACCGCCGCCCATACCGGTTCCACGCCGTCTCGCCACCGCGTCGATTTCATCAATGAACACGATACATGGTGCATTTTTTTTCGCTTCTTCGAACAAATCCCGAACGCGGGAAGCACCGACACCGACGAACATTTCCACGAAATCAGAGCCGGAAATGGAGAAAAACGGAACGTTTGCTTCGCCCGCAATCGCCTTTGCCAGAAGGGTTTTACCGGTTCCGGGAGGTCCCTCCAGCAAAACACCCTTGGGGATTCTCGCCCCGACCTTTGTAAACTTGCCCGGATCTCTTAAAAAATCAACGATCTCCTGCAGGTCTTCCTTCTCTTCCTTCAGTCCGGCAACATCCTTTAATGTAACCTTGCTGTCGCCTGCCAGGCTCAGCCGCGCACGGCTTTTGCCGAAATTCATCATCTTATTGCCGCCATTCATCTGGGCATTCTGTGCATTCATCATCATAAAGATCAGAAGCACACCGCCCACAGTGATCAGCGCAGGCAGGATGGACGTTAAAAATATATTATCGCCGGGCACATCCCTCACGATCGTCTTGACTCCTGCCGTTTCCAGCTCCTCCAGCACCGGATTGACATCCGATACCACCAGCACCTTTTCGTCTCCCGAGGTAAGATGTACCTCCACGGAACCGGTTGGCACTTCCCGGTTCTGCACTACTACAGCTCCCGATATTTCTCCGGTATCCAGCATCTGATTGAATTCCGCCTGTGTACAGGTATCCTCCATGCTGCGCAGTATTCCCGAAAACCAGAAAACCAGGAGCACAATAAGCAAAAGGGAAATGACGAGATTCATTCCTCTGCCGTTTTTGTTCACTGCATCCTCCTTCGGCTAAAAGCCTGCATCAATCAAATTTTACCACTCCGATGTACGGAAGGTTGCGGTAACGCTGGTCGTAATCCAGACCATAGCCTACCACAAATTCGTCCGGAATCTGGAATCCGGTATAATCTACCTTTACATCGATCACACGGCGATCCGGCTTATCCAGAAGCGTGCAGAGTGCCATGGACTTCGGTCCGCGTGCCTTTAACATATCCAGCAGATAGCTCAGGGTACGTCCGGAGTCCACGATATCCTCCACAACAATAACATCCTTGTCGCGCAGAGGCTCATCCAGATCCTTTACGATCTTAATAACTCCGCTTGATTTGGTATCACCGCCGTAGCTGGATACCGACATGAAATCCAGGGATACCGGAACGGTAATCCGCTTTGCCAGTTCACATAAGAAAAAGCTGCCGCCCTTTAATACGCATACCAGATGAACCTGTTTTCCGGCATAATCTTTACTGATCTGCTCACCAATCTCCTGAATCCTTCTGTCTACCTCTTCTTCCGACAACATCACTTCAACTCTTTCTGCCATGCCCAAATCCTCCTTGGTTTTTCTGTTCTATTCTTGCTTCTCCATACAGGTAACTTCCAAAATCACCCTCGTCTGCTCCGTTACCCGATAGTATGTGCTGATTCTTCCGCCCGGTACCCAGATAATGTGATTCCCGTCTGCCAGCACCATCATACTGTTCCGCTCATTTGCAGGAATTTTTTCTTCGATCATATATTTCTTTAAGCTTTTTTTTGAAAAATTATCATCGATTGTCAGATAATCTCCGCTCCTGCGCGTTCGAAATACGACAGATTGTATTATTTTATCATAATCCAACCATTTCGTATACTTTTTTTGAGGGATATTTTTTAAAAAAGCACTAACAGCAGCGCCGCTTTCCTCGCCTGCCGCAGTATTTTTTTCGCCTGCTGCGGTATTTTTTTCACCTGCTGTCGGCTCGTCCCGCTGCAGGTATCGCACTGACACCACACCCATCCCCGGAACATGCAGCTCGCTAGAATGCTCTGGGAGCGGAAGCTCTGCGGTCTGAAGCCCAACCTGCCTGCCTCGGTCAAACCGCAGCTCCGACGATGCGTCCTGCTGCTCCGGCGATGCGTCCTGCTGCCGCTCCAACCTTCGAAATACCAGCAGCCTAAACTGCCGCTCCACCTCGATCTGACACGCTGGAATCCGCAGCTTCCTACCGCTCTGGCAGTCCGTCCCTACAAGGTGCCACACCGCTTCGATATGCGCTGCCGTCAGGTCGCGCCCCGTGCCGATCTCCAGCAGACATTCCCGCACGCACTGCTTCTGCAGGAAAATATCTTCCTGTTGCAGAAGTTCGATATTTAATTTTATTATAGTCTGTTTATCGTATCTCGTATGCTCCGCAGTTACTTTTTTTCGCCCCACATGCTCTACTCTCTCTCTGCCGCACACATTCGTTTTCAAAGCACCTGCTTCCACCCTGCAGCGTTCCAGTGCCTGTCGGGTGCAGCTGCGCACAAAATCCGCCGTCTCCGCCAGGAGCTGTGCCTCTTTCGCCAGATGTGCTCCGGCTCCGCTGCAAATTTCCTTTTCCGCATACGGCAGAACCCGATTCCTGATTCGGTTCCTTGTATAATCTTCTCCGGTGTTCGTAGAATCTATCCGCCAGGAAATCCCTTTTTCCTGGAGAAAGCTTTCTATTTCTGTCTTTCCAGTTTCCAAAAGCGGACGGATAATCATGCTTTCCCGTTCCGTCTTTCGCACCGGGCGAATCCCTGCCATTCCGTCCAGACCAGTGCCGCGGAACATGTGAAACAAAAGCGTCTCCGCGCAGTCGTCCCGATGATGCGCCACCGCAATTGCACCGTGACAATCGCCCATCTCCTGTAAGCACTCTTCAAAAATTTCATAGCGTGCCCGGCGTCCGGCTTCTTCGCAGCCGATTCCCCACTGTTTCGCCAGCAGCGCCGCATCAATCCGCATTGCCTTTAACGGCACATCCCACGCCCGGCAAATATCGCGCACATACGCCTCATCCGCATCAGCCTCTACCCCACGCAGGCCATGATGAACATGTACCGCGCACAGCTGCAGTCCCAGCTTCTTGCGCAGCGCAACCAACACATACAGCAGGCAGACGGAATCTGCTCCCCCGGAAAGTCCGACTACGATATTTTTATTTTCCGGGATCATATGATACCGCTTCATATAGAAAAGAATTTTTTCCGTCAGATCCATCCTGCAGTCTCCTTTTTTCCTTTGTGCCCCTATATTATACCTCAGATGTTTGTCCAGTGAAACTTCTTATTCTATATCCTCTATCTCCCGTTCTTCGTTTTTCCAGATTCCCGTAACTAAAACCGTCATATCATCTCGGATTTTGCCGCCGCACTGGCGGATTGCATAACGCAAAATCAGGTTTGCCAGGTCGACCGGTGAGCTGACGTTCAACGAAGCGATTTTCTGCTCCAACAGATATTCCCCGTCCCCGCACGGCCAGTTCTGCACTACACCATCCGAAACCAAAATGACCAGATCGCCGCTGTTTAACTGCCACTTTTTTTCACTGATGTCCTCTGACGCCGACATGCCGAGCGGCAGCTGCCTGCTCTGAATTTTCTCCACACGGTCGCTGCGCTTGATAAACCCTGCTGCCCCGCCAGCTTTCACCGTCTCGCACTCCCCCCGGTAAAGATCAATCCGGCACAGATCAAGCGTCGCCATCCGGTTTTCGTCCCCCTCCGCGCCTGCCATCCCATTTAAAAAAAGCATCGCCATATCCGGTCCAAGCCCCGCATCCAATATCCGCTCCGTCAAGTCTACAATCCTGCCGCTGTCCCGCGCCGCGCTCTCCCCGGAACCAACTCCATCCGACAAAATCATGGCAACGCTGTCGTCCGTTTCCAGAAAAGAATAGCTGTCCCCGGAGACGCTCTCCGTTTCTTCCGTCGCGCATGCCGCCGCTGTCAAACAGCTGAAAATCGGCTCTTCCTCAAAATACAGACTCACGGATTCTTCTCCGACAAAATATGGATTCCTCTTCTGCGGCACCAGCCGGATATCCATCAGCACCGACAAATACCCGGCAATTTCCTCTACCGTCATGCTTTTGTTCTTTGTCAGGCGGACAGATATCGTGATCTGCAGCCTGTCCTCTTTTCCCCGAAGCAGATAAATATCCTCTACTACAATGCCTTCTCCCGCCAGGGCGCGCACAATCTGCTTTTCCTGCCGACCGCCCAGCCGGATCAGCTGAACGGACGTATCCGCTACCGACTGCAGCATTCCCGCCATCTGACGCATATGCGCCGCATATTGTTTCCGGCTCTCCATCGCCTGTCTGCGCCGAAGCAGCTCTTCCCGATCGTCCGGCGCTTTTTCCTGCTCCAGCTCCCAGTTCATCTCACCCATAACCGCAGCAAGATTTTGAAACGTATCCGCACAGTCCAGCATACATCTTCGGTCATAATCCAGCAGCCATGCCGACTGCTGCACTTCGTCATTCCAATATTGAGATTCCATGGCATGTCCTTTCCTGCGACCTTTTTTCTCCAGTATAACTGCTGACATGCGCGCCTTTTGTCAAAGCAGGCAAACCGTAGATTCTTTTTTTCAGGAAAAGAGGTATCCGCAGAACTGTATAAAAAAGAATGTGCCCTGGCACATTCTCGCGCCGAGGCGCGGTTGCTTTAGCAAC
>OMAS01001166.1_pt1 | contig 11556 bp, 7 predicted proteins | sample 1674031 | NCBI WGS metagenome assembly OMAS01 (sample SAMEA103958138, study PRJEB25191) | human gut metagenome | biome: human-associated habitat [ENVO:00009003]; feature: intestine environment [ENVO:2100002]; material: feces | place: Germany | collected 2013/2015 | reverse complement strand
TCGTACCACCAGTGGCTGGGATGAGGAATTCAAGAAAGTACTGGAACAGCAGGGAATCCCTGTCTACATTACATCCAAGACCGGATATTTCGGGGCCCTGGAAGTACAGGAACTGCTGCAGTTTTTACGAGTGCTGGACAACCCGAGACAGGATATTCCGCTGTTCGGCGTGATGCAGTCGATCTTCGGAGGCTTTACCCAGGAAGAGATCGCCCGGATCCACAGCGGAAGCAAAGGGCATTCCCGGAAGAGAATGACACTGTATGAGGCATTGAAAGAAGTGGCGCAGAGGGGACGGATGGCGGAAGCGGGAGAAGAGGCATCAGCGGGCGAAAGTGCCGGGGAAGAAACCGCCGGGGCCGGACAGTACTGGCAGCGCGCATTGGAAGCTGCCACAGTACCGGAGGACATGGAACCGGAGACAGAACTTTCCCAAAAGGCAGATACTTTCTTACAACGTATTGATCATTACCGTGATCTGACTCCCTTCACCTCCATCCGCGACCTGTTGCAGCGGATCCTGGACGATCACGATTATCTGAACTATGTGACGGCACTTCCTGCTGGCAGCAAGCGCCGGGCCAACGTGGAGATGCTGCTGACGAAGGCTTCTGCTTTTGAGAAGACCAGTTATTTTGGACTGTTCCATTTCATCCGTTATATGGAACAGTTGGAAAAATACGATGTGGATTACGGTGAGGCGGATACCCTGGACGAAAATGCCGATGTGGTGCGGATCATGAGCATCCACAAGAGTAAAGGTCTGGAATTCCCCGTGGTATTTGTCTCCGGGCTGTCGAAGCGTTTCAACATGCAGGATGCGAACCAGTCCCTGATCGTGGATATGGATCTGGGCGTAGCGGTGGACTATGTGGATTCCGGCCGCCGCATTAAAAATAAGACCCTCCGCCGGGCCGTTCTGTCAGCGAAAATGAAGGAGGACAATCTGGCGGAGGAACTGCGTGTGCTTTACGTGGCACTGACCCGTGCCAGAGAAAAACTGATCCTGACAGCGGTGTTGGATAAGGCGGAGGAAAAATGGGAGCTGTCCCGGATGACAGGACAGGAGAAGCTGACCTATCTGGATTTCTGTGAGGCGGGGAACTATATGGATTTTCTGCTGCCAATCCTGCCTAAGACAGGAATTGCAGTAACAACGCTGGGAACAGAAGACCTGGCGGCAGAGGAGATCAGGGAACAACTGCGCATGGGAGACCGCAGGGAACTGTTGCAGCGTGTGACGGACGGCGAGACTCCTTTGCCTGGGGACCCGGAGGAGAACGAACGAAAGCTTGCGAAACTGCGGGAGCGATTTGCCTATGCCTATCCGTATCCCGGCCTGCAGAAGCTCTATACCAAGACCACGGTATCGGAACTGAAGATTGCGGCCATGGCGGAGAAGGATGAAGCGGCATTTCATACCTTCGAAGAAAAAGAAGTGGTGCCTTATATTCCGGCTTTCCGCAGAGAACAGGAAAAGGTCAGCGGAGCCGTCCGCGGTAACGCGTTCCACCGGACCATGGAACTGTTGGACTTTTCTTATCTGTTTATGGAATCCGGACTATTTGCCGGATGCCCTGGGACTTATGAGGAATACCGTCAGGGCCTGGATACGGACCGGTTACAGGTACGTCTGAAGGAATTCCTGCAGCGGGAGACAGCTTCCCTACGACTGACAGAGGAGTATGCGCAGGCCGTAAGCCTTCCCAAAATCCGGCATTTTCTGGAACAGGAGCTGGCCTACCGCATGTGGAGAGCTTTCGAACAGGGCCTTTTGTACAGAGAGCAGCCCTTCGTGCTGGGCATTGATGCGAAGCGCCTGGATCAGGACCTTCCTGAAGGGGAAAAGGTTCTCATTCAGGGTATCATCGATGTCTTCTTTATAGAAAACGGAGAGATCGTCCTGCTGGACTACAAGACCGATGTGATCGATTCCCTGCAAGCCCTCTGGAACCGCTACAGCGTCCAGATCCAATACTATGAGGAGGCACTGACGAAGCTGATGCAGTTGCCCGTGAAGGAGAGGATCCTGTATTCCTTCTATCTGGAAAAATACGAGTAAAAAAGCCGGAGTAAATGGAGGTTTCATATGAGTCAATATTTTGATTTATCAATAAGAAGGATTGAGATAAAGAAACCAAAAAGAGACTTGAAACCTGTTATTAAATTACAGGATGAAGTTAATAAGACTTTGCTGCATGATGAATATTATTATCCTACAGATGAAAGAACTATACAGGAATGTTTGGATGGTGATTATATCTTATTAGGCGTATATAATAAAGATAAGCTTATTGCAGCAAGCTTTGCATTTGAAGGTGGTTTGTTCTTCTCTAAGCCTATTACTGATTGGATGGAAATTCCTGGCAATAAAATTATGTGTCATGAATTCGTTGTGGTTGATATGGAATATAGAGGTAATGGTATACAGAAGAGATTCATGGATGCTACTATAAGAGAAGCTAGACAGATGGGTTATGATACTATTTGGTGTTGTGCTCATCCTAATAATACTCCGTCTGTATGTAGCATAGAGAGTACAGGCTATAAATTTGCCGATCAGTTTGTTGTAGATGGCTGGCCTAGGAATGTTTATTACAGAAGTACATCTATACAGAGATAGCAGTTATTTAGAGGGAGAGTATAAGTTAAGTATGGCATGGTATGCAGAACGAAAAAGAAAATGTTGGTATTGTATCTGTGGTGTAGAAATGAAGTAGGATGACAAGGTGGGAATCCGGTTTCGTGTGAGGGATAACGGTATCGGAATGAGTCCGGAGTTCCTGCCGCACCTGTACGATCCGTTCTCCCAGGAGCGTTCCGAGGAAAACATCACGGAGAATCTGATGGATGCCAGAATTTTACTGGTGGAAGATAACGAGATCAACATTTATGTGGCCCAGCTGATCCTGGAAAAAGCCGGATGTGTGGTGGAGATTGCAAACGGTACCTATCATTGCCATGACAGCGGATGCTTTTGAAGAGGAGAAGAAAAAGACGCTGGAGGCCGGAATGAACTATCACCTGTCCAAGCCCATCAACCCGAAGACATTGTATAATATCCTGTCGAACCATCTGACCGGAAAAGAGGCATAGAGATCAGAGATATAGAACCCAGAGATATTAGAATCATGACATGTAAAAAGGAGGTATCCGTGGCGGATATCTCCTTTTGTGTTGCCTTAACTGCTTACGATATAAAATTAAGCGGTGATCACGGTGCCGGCCTTGCCCCTGATGGCATCCTTGACGTGATCCATGGAAGTGATCAGAACCTTTCCTGCTGGAACCTTCTCCAGATAAGCAATGGCTGCCTCGATCTTGGGAAGCATGGTGCCTTCCTCGAACTGACCTTCTGCCATCAGTGTCTTGGCTTCCGCAACGGTGAGAGTCTCCAATGCAGTCTGATCCTCTTTGCTGTAATTTTTATAAACGCAGGGAACACTGGTCAGGATGATCAGCTCATCACAGCTTAAATCGGAAGCAAGCTTACCTGCAATGGCATCCTTCTCAATCACAGCGGAGGCACCCTTCAGCGCATGCTTCTGCTCAATGACGGGAATTCCGCCGCCACCGCAGGCAATAACGACCTGATCTGCGGCTGCCAGAGCACGGATGGCTTCGATCTCCACGATGTCGATGGGCTTGGGAGCAGCAACGACACGACGGAAGCCTTTACCGGGATCTTCCTTGACATAATTGCCCTTTTTCACTTCGATCTCGGCGTCCTCTTTGGACATGTAACGGCCAATGACCTTGGTGGGCTCATAGAAAGCCTCGTCATAAGGGTCTACGGTTACCTGGGTGAGGATGGTGCTGACCGGCTTGGAGATACCGCGGTCCAGCAGCTCTGCCCGGAGAGAGTTCTGGATATCGTAGCCCACATAACCCTGACTCATAGCGGAGCAGACACACATAGGTGCGGGGGTATAATCGATGTAGACACGACGCAGCTCTGTCATGGCCTTGTGGATCATGCTGACCTGAGGACCGTTACTGTGGGTGATGGTCAGCTGATAATCAGCCTCCACCAGATCTGCCAGTGCTTTTGCGGTTACTTTTACCGCATCCCACTGCTCGGTAGTGGTATAGCCCAGGGCATCATGTCCCAGAGATACAACAACTCTTTTTTTGCTCATAAGATTACCTCTCTATATGTATTTTTCCTAAAAATTTCTTTGTCAGAAGATGTAATCAGTATAACATATTTTCTATGGAGTGTATAGCAATTTCTATCCTTTACATCCCGTGCCGCAAAGTAATATAATGATACAGAGTCAAAGGTCATAACTCGTTCCTGCCTGAAGGAAGAGAGCTATGCCTTATTGACCCGAATGGGTGTAGAATCAATGGCAGGAAGGAACAGGAGCATTATGCAGAAAAAAGAACGTATGGCAAATCTGGAGGTATTGCGCTGTGTGGCAATGATGATGGTGGTCGTGTTGCACTATCTGGGCAAGGGAGGATTGCTGCCGGATCTGACGGCTCCGCTGTCCGCACAGGATACCGTGGCATGGCTGCTGGAAGCATTCTGCATCGTGGCGGTCAATGTCTACATGATGATCAGCGGCTACTTTTTATGCGAAAGCTCCTTTAAACTGAGCAGACTGCTCACGCTGTGGGTACAGCTGTGGCTGTATTCTGTGGGAATCGGCGTGCTGGCGGCGGTGACGGGGATCGTTCCCGCGGCGGAAGTCAGCACTCACTATTATCTGACCCTGTTGTTCCCGGTGACTATGGGACATTACTGGTTCCTGACAGCGTATGTATTTTTATATATCCTGTTACCCTTCGTGGGAATCGGGCTCAGACGGATGACGAAGCAGCAGTTTCAGGTGGCCCTGGTGCTGTTATTTGCTGCATTTTGTCTGATAAAATCCATTCTGCCCTTCCGGTTGGAGGAGGATGGCAAGGGCTATGACTGCATCTGGTATCTGTGCGTGTTTTGTGCAGCCGCTTATCTTCGCAGATTCGGAATTCCTTTTTTACAGAAAAAATCCCGGGCATTATTGTTGTATCTGATCGGTATCTTCGGAACCTTTGGAGAAGCCATGCTTTTGCACCTGTTTTATTTGAAAACAGGCAGTCTGGAGCTGATCCTGAAGATTCCGTATGAGTATAACCATATTTTCCCGTTTCTGGCTTCACTGGGGCTGTTCTGCCTGTTTTTGGACAGCAGCATACAGGGAAAGATCGGCAGTGTGGCGGTGAGGATCGCGCCCTATACGCTGGGAGTGTATCTGCTGCATGAAAATCTGGGTGTGCGCTATGCCTGGCAGAAGTGGCTTGGTGTGGAGCAAATCAACGGTGTACTGCCGTTGCTGTTGTGGACGGTACTTGTTGTTGTGGTAGTATTTGTACTGGGAATTCTGGTGGATTTTGTGCGGAAAGCTATCTGCGACGGACTGCATAAGATATTCCTGCATATCCGTCCCTATCGCAGTCTGACAGAGAAAATACGGGACGTAGATACTATGTTCAAAAGAGAGGTAATGGAGTGACAGAGATAATAAAAAATAAAAAAGCGGGTATTGACAGTCAGAGACGTCTCTGGGAATTTGTATTCGTGGCAATCCTGGTCCTGTATCCTCTGCGGCATATTGCCTGGGGACTGGATCTGTGGGATACCGGTTACGGCTATGCGAACTTTGAATATATGGGGACGCAGCATATGGATCCCATGTGGCTGTTTTCCACCTATCTGACCACAGCCATCGGACATTTTTTCAGTTTGCTGCCCGGGGCCGGGACTTTGATCGGCATGAACTTTTATACCGGACTGAGTATCAGTCTGCTGGCGGTGCTTGGGTATTATTTCTGCACGAAAGTACTGAAGATCCCTGCACTTCTGGTATTCCTGGGAGAATTTACGGCGGTGAGCTTCTGCTGGTGCCCCACGGGCTCTTTTTACAATTATGTGACCTACGTGTTCTATCTGGTATCGGTGGTCTGTCTGTATCTGGGCCTTGCCCGGGGGAAAAAGGGGTGGCTGTTTGCCGCCGGAGTAGCGCTGGGCTGTAATGTGCTGTCCCGATTCTCCAATCTGCCGGAGGCGGCCATGATCGTGGGCGTGTGGGCTTACGGAATCATCTGTTGGCTGGAAGCGCGCAAAGAGATTGGAAAGAGTCTCGGTCAGGCTGGGGAGACGACAGAAACTGCGGAAAAAATAAAAGTGCGGAAAAAGGCAGCGGGGGTGAAACTCCGTAAGAAATTATTACAGGATACCGGCATGTGTCTGGCGGGGTATCTGACGGCACTGCTGGTATTATTCGGTTATATCCAGATCCGCTACGGCATGGATGAATATGTGAAGGGCATTCTGCGACTGTTTTCCATGACGGAGGTGGCAACGGACTATACGGCTGTATCCATGATCATGGGCATGTTCGACTGGTATTTTCAGAATCTGTACTGGGAGATCCGGATGTGCGTGTTCCTTGTAGTGGGGATTGTCGCTGTGGGAGTATTGGAACTCATCGGCTCCTACGTGAGAAAAGATACAGTAACAAAGGTTCTGCGGATCCTGGAATGGGCGGGAAGTATCGCACTGGCGGCTGTGATGGTGTTCTGGCTGTACCGCCAGGGCTTCTGTGCCAGAGAATATACGAATTACGGTGCCATTATCTGGCCCGGAGTGACGTTTTTGACATTGACTCTGCTGGTGACCCTATGGCGGATCTTTACGCCCTCCGCGCCGAAGGAAGAAAAGCTGATCAGCGGACTGATCTTCCTGATCGTATGGATCACTTCCCTGGGCAGTAACAACAAGCTATACCCCAGCATGAACAATCTGTTTCTGGCATTGCCCTATATGTACTGGCAGTTCTACAGGTTCTGCAAATATGTTGGCAGCTTTCGGTGGAAGCGGATCACCATATCTGCTATGCCGGTAAAATGTCTCTTGGGCGGTTTCTTTCTGTTGTTCTTTGTCCAGGTAGGACTGTTCGGCAGAAACTTTGCATTTGCCGAAGGTACCGGCATACAGGACATCGATGCGCAGGTGACGAATAATGAGACATTAAAAGGTGTGTGGATGAGCGAGGAACGGGCCGGATGGATGCAGGGGATCTCAGAGTATGTGAATGAACGGGGACTTGCCGGAAGAGATGTACTGATCTACGGACAGATCCCGGCGCTGTCTTATTATTTACAGATGCCTGCAGCGTTCAATCCCTGGCCGGATCTGGATTCCTACCAGAGCGGACAACTGGAACAGGATATGCTTAAGATGCAGGAGCGGATGGATGCGGATGCTTCTTATCGCCCGGTGGTACTGTTGGAGAAGAAATATGCCGTGTATCTGGAAGCCGGAGAGAATGCACTGGAGGCCTTGCAGCCCACGGAAAAAGAGCGCGGCCTGATCGTGGACAATCCCAAGCTTTTGCTGATCGGAAAATTCATGGAAGATTATGGGTATGAGAAGACTTTTGAAAATGAGAAATTTGTGATCTATGAATAGAGTCATGGAGTTGTGCAGGGTCAGCCGTGTGCAGAAAAATCCCCGGAAGAAGAAAATCTCCGGGGATTTTTGAGTGTGTGCGCCTAGCGGCGCACGTTTCTAACGGGTTAAAGTCCCGAATCCGCCCGGTAGTGGGAAGGATATAGCCGAAGGCAAGGGTGTCCATCGTGAGGTGGAATCTGAAGGAAGCTGGATGTGAGGAAAATACTAACTCATGGGCAAATCTCTGGTCTGACGGACAGAAATCTTATATGAGGTTATGCATGAGGGTAAGGTTGCACACCAAATCGAAGCCCAATAACTACACGGAATCATGCATGATAAATGAGGCAGATGGATGGAGAGGAAGAAACGTGTGGTACCTAGGGAGGTCTGTGCGGTACGCCTTGAAAGAGGTAACCATTGCATAAAGCAATGCTGAACGCACAGAAGTCAGCAGAGGTCATAGTAGCCGAGAGGTGAAGGACCGAATCAGTAGGAGTCTTGAGTATGACCGAGAAAGGAGGAATGACCGTCTATGGCAGAAAACATTGAAAACAATGGCTGTTCGCAAAGAGATAATGCGGAACATGAAGGGTATGTGAAAGCGTCTAGGTCATTCAATCGGATATGGAAAGAAAGAGACAGTGCACAGCCGAGACTTTTGGAAGCGATATTGTATAAAGACAACTTTAACAGAGCGTATAAGAGAGTTAAGGCAAACAAGGGAGCGCCGGGAATTGATGGCATGACCATTGAGGAGGCTCTTCCATATCTAAAGGAACATCAACAAGAGATCACCGACCGCATTTATCGTGGAAAGTATACTCCGTCTCCAGTAAGACGAGTTGAAATTCCCAAACCAGATGGTGGTGTGCGAAAGCTTGGCATACCAACAGTGATAGACCGTACACTTCAACGGGCAATAACCCAACAGTTAGTGCCAATCTATGAACCGCTGTTTGCAGAGGGTAGCTATGGCTATCGTCCGAACAGAAGTGCAAAAGATGCAATACTTAAGGTTAAGGAGTATGCAGAACAAGGCTATACATTTGCTGTAGTTCTTGATTTATCAAAATACTTCGATACTCTAAATCACGAAATCCTCATTAACATTCTTCGTAAGAATGTCAAGGATGAAAGAGTAGTGCAACTGATAAAGCGCTATCTGAAAAGCGGTGTAATGGAAAATGGAGTGGTCATCGACACAGAGGAAGGCTCACCACAAGGTGGAAATCTATCACCATTGCTGGCAAATGTCTACCTCAATGAGTTCGACCAGGAATTCCTGAAAAGAGGTGTTCCATGCATAAGATATGCAGATGACATCGTGCTTCTTGCAAAGAGCAGGCGAGCATCAGAGAGACTCTTGGAAAGCAGTACAAAATATCTTGAGGAGAGGCTGAAACTTACAGTCAACCGAGAAAAGAGCCGTACTGTCAGCGTGTTTGCAATCCGAAATTTTAAATTCCTTGGCTTTGCATTGGGAAGGAACGGAAAAGGCATATATACCCGAGTTCATCCGAAGTCATGGAAGAAGTTCAAGTCCAGACTGAAGGAACTGTCTTCCCGTAAGCGATGTCAGTCAATCAAGCCAAGTCTTGAGAAAATCAAGGTGTATGCGAGGGGATGGCTTAACTACTACGGAATTGCAAGTATGAAGAACAACATAGATGACATCAACGGATGGCTCTATCACCGAATACGTATGTGCATATGGAAACAGTGGAAGAAACCAAAGACAAAGGTACGTAACCTTATCAAGATGGGAGTACCCAAAGACTTGGCAATACAAGCGGGTAATACCCGACGGGGACATTGGCTCGCAACGCATACAGTTGCAGTAAACATGGCAATGACAAAAGAAAGACTGATAAACAGTGGATTTTATGATTTAGCCACAGCCTATCAGTCTGTGCACGTCAACTATTGAAAGCGCCGTATACCGAACGGTACGTACGGTGCTGTGAGAGGACGGCGGTTAGTCACCGTCTCCTACTCGATTATAAGATAAATTACAATCCGTCAATTTTGCATAGATAAAGTATTAAGTGAGAAAATCACTAGCGATACTGCTGTTACAAACAAAGGGTATATTATTTTCTTTACTCGATGTCACATGATTCTAAAGAGGTTCGTCAAAGACTTGCTCAGTTACATAACAATTTTGTGAGTAAGGACTTAAGCGAAGGAATTCGCAGCCAGGTATTTTTTGCCACTTTCGTACAGAAAGTCGAAACCCAGATAAAATCAACCTCTGTGATAAATGCCTTAAAGCAGGCATTTTCGCAAAATATGAGTCATCTATAAAGTTGTAAAGTGGTGTTAGAGCAGTTATCTGATTTAGAAGAAATTAATTATCGTGCAATGATGGGAGAATATATCATATATTATCGTGACAGGATTGTCGGAGGCATATATGATGACAGGTTACTTGTGAAACCGACAAAATCTGCAGTTTCTTATATGGCAAATGCGACTTATGAATTACCGTATGAAGGGGCAAAAGAGATGCTGCTACCATGTCGTTTTGTGTTATACTGTTTTATATTATTATTTAGCAGGAGGTATTATATATGTACAATTTTACATTCAACATTCCAACAAAAATTCATTTCGGAAAGGATACAATTTCGAGCTTATCAGAGCTTAAGGCATATGGTAGTAAAGTGCTTTTAGTGTACGGAGGCGGCTCTATAAAGAAAAACGGTCTGTACGATACCGCAATGAAGATCCTTAAGGACGCGGGACTGACCGTGTTTGAGCTTAGCGGAGTGGAGCCAAACCCAAAGATTGAGACAGTCAGAAAGGGTGTTGAAATCTGTAAAAATGAGGGTATCGACATGGTACTTGCAATCGGAGGCGGCAGTACAATCGATTGCTCAAAGGTTGTTGCAGCAGGTACAAGGTATGACGGTGATGTATGGGATCTGGTGCTTGATGGATCAAAGGTCAAGGCGGCACTTCCGATATTTGATGTGCTTACTCTTTCCGCAACAGGAACAGAGATGGATCCTTTTGCTGTTATCTCTGATATGTCTAAAAATGAAAAGTGGGGAACAGGATCGCCGTATATGGTACCAACTATGTCGATATTAAATCCTGAATATACGTTTTCTGTATCAAAAAAACAGACCGCAGCGGGAACAGCGGACATGATGAGCCACACAATGGAGAATTATTTCTCTATGGAGAATGCAGACTGCCAGAAATTTATGGCGGAGGGATTGTTACGTACAATGATTAAAAATGGACCGGTTGCCCTCGCACAGCCTGACAACTACGATGCCAGAGCCAACCTGATGTGGGCAGGCACACATGCAATCAACGGCGTTGTGGGCGATGGCTGTTCACCGGCATGGTGCGTACATCCTATGGAGCATGAGCTGAGTGCTTTCTACGATATTACCCACGGAGAGGGACTTGCAATACTCACACCGGCGTGGATGGAACATATACTAAATGACGACACACTTCCGATGTTTGTGGAGTTTGCAAAAAATGTCTGGGGACTTTCCGGTGATGATGAGTATGCACTTGCACACGCAGGCATTGATGCGTTGAAGAAATTCTTCTTTGAGACAATGGGCATTCCTGCAAATCTAAGAGCAGTAGGAATCACAGACGACAGGAACTTTGAGGTGATGGCTAAGAAGGCCTGCGATGGTTCAAAGGGATCGTTTGTACCGCTTAGCAAGGATGATATTGTGGAGATTTACAGAGCGGCATTCTAATAAAATCGTTCCTGCATTCGGTTCTCTGGAATTCAAAGGATATTGCAGACAACTTACGTTCATAGCTTCCACACGTTCCGGGTCCTCCGGTCAGATCTGCGAAGCAGGGAACGTCTTCCCCGGATACTTGATACCGGATCTGCCCTACTCATTCTCATGCGCCCGGTTTCTCACATTCCATAAACCTGGAATTGCCAGTTCGACATTCAGATGCGGATGAAAACTCCAAAATAAAAAGTATCTGATTATCAGAAAAAAGTCGCTCAGACTGTACAAATGCGAAAACAGTTCGTGCAATAAAGAATTTATGCATAAAAGTAGAAAAAGTAAAAAATATCGTGGATATAGTGCTAGAATTGTTGAAAAAAGTAAGCTAAAATACAG
>OMAS01001156.1_pt1 | contig 11631 bp, 10 predicted proteins | sample 1674031 | NCBI WGS metagenome assembly OMAS01 (sample SAMEA103958138, study PRJEB25191) | human gut metagenome | biome: human-associated habitat [ENVO:00009003]; feature: intestine environment [ENVO:2100002]; material: feces | place: Germany | collected 2013/2015 | reverse complement strand
AGATGCCTTTTACAGCATCTCTTAAAATTTGTATTGCTATATATCTCTTGCATAATATTATGTGATAATAAAATGTAAATAATCACATAATATTACAGGAACTCCGTGGCTTTAGCTACGTTTGTTTTTGTTGTTGTTTTTCCTGATTTCGTGTCTGGTCAATAGGAATTGTTTTGATATCCAATTCTTTTGCTCTTTTCATAAATCATGACCAGTTTGTTTTTCATCATTAACTGCAACATAATAAAGTTTCTTTCTTTTTGTTTATCTATGAGTCTTCCTTTTCATGCAAAAGATTTTGGAAAAACTTTTCATCGTCTGCTGTAAGCTCAATTTTTTTTTCATTATCTTCATAAGGTCGTGCGGACTCATCCATAACACAATGTTGTGTTTCATTAGTATAGGGAATTATCATTTTTATAACCTCCTTACATCAAATAATTTTTGTTTTTCTGGTAGTTTGTCATTATATATGTATATTTTTGTCATGGCTATTCTTTTAGCCTCTTTTAAATTTGACACATCTTTTTTTGTCCTTTCCAATGTATCTTCATAAACTTCTTTAAATATATTTTTTACATCACGTATTTCATAAAGTGTTCCATCATGACAAGCAATAATTGATAATCTAATATGTAAGTCATTTAAGTATGTTAGCAAATCTTGTGCGGATGGTCTTCCATTTTCAGAATGATTATGTATGAGTACAACGCTATTTTTAGATTTTTGAATTAGTAAATATTCATCATTTGTAAAACTTGTACTTTCGATTCTACCTTCTCTTGCAAAATTGTCAACTATGAATTTGCCTGTCCGTGCATCAATAGCTACCATTTTTTCTTCGCCATGTCCATCTACATGTTCTAATAATCTGCCTGTTTGTATATAAATTGATTGTTGGACATCTTTATTTACTGCAAGTTTTTCAAATTTATCATGATATTCTTTCGAATTTATATATTCTCTTTCGACACTATATCCATTATGGCTTTGTTTTTTTGAGATAATAGATTGTTCCAATTCTAATGTCTGTTCTAAATTATAGTATTCATTAATTAGTATATCCATGTTTGCCTCTTTCATAAAAAGGAGGATATCGCTATCCCCCTTTCCCTTACATGCCTAAACTTTCTTCAATTTCTTCTCTGACATAGTGTGGCAGATTATTTACTCCACCAAGGAATTTATGTAAGAATACGACATTCGTATACATATCATCCTTTGTCACTTCTCCTTCTGCCTGGGTCTGTTCCATCATCTGCTCGAATAACTGACTGGATCTTTCTCTGTCCATCTGATCAATGATGTCCTCCACAGAAGCATGTTCATCGGAAAAAGTGTATGTCTTTTTATTGCTGTTTTCCTGATTTGGATCTGATAAATCATCAAAAGAGAAAAATCTGATATTTTTTTTACGGAACTGATAATCGGATACATCCGGGTTCTCAATTTCTCTACTTGCTCCTACCAGAAATTTATCAATATAAGTGGAAAACTGTGCTTTAGTAGGATCATAATTATCAATGTTTTTTGCAATGATTAAATATGCTTCCTGCATTAAATCCTGTACATGATTGTATCTATCTCCACGTACACTATTTAACTTTCTGGATTTAATTGTCGGTGCAATCAATGTCCATCCTATATAGATTGCGTTGGAATAATCCCCAGTATTGTTTTTGGCTTCATCGAATGCACTATAAAAATCGTTCCAGGTATAATTACCATATTGTGTTGTATCGTCTATCTTTGAGATTTCTTGTTCGATTTCTTCTCTAATATTATCTTCCTTGATTTCTTCCTCTTCAAAAAAAAGTTCCTTATCGAAGTCATCATCATAGTTATCTCCAAAAGTACTTCTGCTGCCTTTGCCTATTGTGTACATTAGGATACCTCCTTAATATCTACCGTGTTCCAAAGACTGTTGATATGCTTCATACATCATGTCTAATGCTTTTACATGAGGTAATTTTGCCTGATTTCTTGCTTCTATATACTCATCAATATGATCGACTTGATATTCCATCGGAGAATTTAAAAAGTAGAAATCCAAAGGTGTAGGATAACATCCTCTTGCTTCGATTACTTTTACAAAACCATATTTACTCCAACCAGCTTCTCTTGGTTTTGCAAGTGACAGATATAAGTCTTTTGTCTTCATTTCGAATAATGGTAATATTTGCTTCATAGACCAGTAAATAATATCATCTACCTCCTGTCCATGATTATAAACACGCTTCCGTTCTTTTTTTGCAGTGGAAAACTTACCATTTTGTAAGATTTTCTTTTCCTGTTCAGGCTCATCTTCAAAATCTTTGATAGCACTGGCTCTTACCAAATTTCCTTTTAATTCACCTGTACAATTAAAGATGTCCATTGCCTTGGGAATTGCGTAATGCTCTTTGTAGTATTCGGGCCAGCAAAGTCGGAACAGAATCTTTTTGTTGTCAAACATCGCTTCACGAAGTATGGTGGGACTTGCAGCATTTGCAATTTTTCTTATAGCATGGTGTAATGTCGTCTTCTGATTTAAAGCTGTTGAATAAATAGCATCATATTCTTCTGGGGTAAGTCCCATAACATCTTCAATCAGATACTTTACAGCTTCGATCATTAATTGTAATTTTGCAATTTTCTGACCACTTTCAAAATTCAAATCTTCTGCCTGATGATCATCAAAAATAATACGTTTTGCAGCGGAAATGATTTTGCCATAATTTGCATTTCCGGTCTGTTCTATACGAAACTGTTGTGCTTTTTTCGCAGCTTCATTTGTTACGTATTTTTCCAGTAAATGCAATTTCTCGTCATCCGTTACTCGTTTCTCTAACAGATGTAATTTTTCATTTTCTGTCATAATGCTATCCTTTCTTTTATGTGTCGTGTTACCATTTATATATGTAAATTTTTACGAAAAAAATGGTCTCATTTTACAGCATAAATTGCAAAATCTTCACTTTTTTCAAGCATTATATATTTTCCACTGTATTTTAAATACAGTTCCATAGACGTATTATTTTCCACTAAAAAGTGTGTAAAGTGATATTTTTCTACAAAGGCATCATAGTCTGCAATACCATATTGCACATTATAAATTTCTTCGTCTAAATCTTCTATGCCATTAATAGACTTTTGAAATAGTTCCGGTCTGGCATCTACATAAACTTTAAATCCGGACCATTCCATATATCCGCCATAAGAAAATGGAGTATATAGGATGATGTCATCCGCAGAAACTGTTTCCTGTAAATACTCTGCTTCCTGTACCGGCATTTTGATTAGCATTTCCTCTGCACTACCCACAGATTTTATCACAATGCCTACCAATAAAATCACGCCGCTTACGATATAGACAATACCCTTTTTCATAGAAACGATATGTTTATCCCATTTTGTCTGCGGTAAAATAGCACATAATACAGGAACAATACCATATGTTACGGTCCAGAAATTTCTGAGATGTAAAAAAGCTAAAATCAAAGTGCCCCCTAGCAGGTAAAGGTTCTTGCAATCGATTGCTTTTTTGTATCTGTAAAGATAAATTGCAAAAACTGCTACGGTAACTACGAGTAAAAATCCCCAAAAAGAGGAAAATGACGGAGATTGTAATTCCTGAATCGTAGATATTACTTTTCCATTTCCATACGATTTGAATAAATAAAACGCTCCTTCATAACCGTTTGGATTGATGCCTCCTACTGCTACGCATATTAATAATACAAGAAAAAGTCCAATATTTCTCTTGCAGGATTCAAAAAAGTTACGGAATCCATCTAAAATTTCAGGTACTAAGTATGGTAATGCAAATACAAAGATCATAGGCCAGATGCTGGAATGAATATTTACTTCAAGCACGGATAAAAATGGTAATGCTATCAAATGTTTCCAGTTATTATCTCTATGCCATTTTTCCAACTGTATCATCTCGATCAATAATATCGAAATGGTGAATATCGTAGGTCTTGTTGTTAAAAGCTGCAGTAAAAATAGTATACTGATTGCAAAAGTGATTTCCTTACATGGTAATGATTTGGAGAATAATCCGATATATTTCCAAAGTAAAAAGAAGATTACTCCAAATAACACAGTTGCAAGTGCGATTAGCCCCCACGCTCCAAAATGATGATATAATGTATAATTCAAAATTGCTGGAATCCATTGTTGAACGATCATATGATATCCGTCATGAATCACAAAAACATTTTCTGTCGGTAATGCTTTGTGCTCTACAATCCATTTTCCAGTGGTCATCATCCACCACATATCACTATCTGGATTTATTGTCGTTATATAAGAAAAGCCTAGCAGAAATAAAATAGCAAATAGAAATACATGGAATAAATTTGTAATATCAAACTCTTTTTTCTTCATAAACCCCTCCATAAAATACACAAAATATTCTGTATCTTATATTTATGTCAAAAAAAACCGTAATTTTTGAAAAATTTGGTTCCAAAATTTTTATGTATTTTTTGTGCAAATTGTATAATTAAAAAGATTTGATATATTTAGTATAGAACAAAGATAATTTTGGAAATAGTGGTAAATTTTGGAAAAAAATAAAGACTGGTAAATACCCAATGTCATTAAGATAAGAGTCGTTCGGAGTCTTGACGCTCAAAAGCGACGACAAATCTTAAAATCGGCATTAAGTTAAGTGACTACAAAATCAAAAGAAAATGTCTATCGAGGTATAAAAACTTCGGTAGGCATTTTTTATTTGTATAAATAAAACATCACCTGCCTTCTGAAACAACAGATAGTCTTACGTTTTATTCGGTTATGCTTAGGAAAAATATCGACAAATCGACTCTTTTACGAGCGATTTTGATGCGCAGATGGTGCGAAACATCTTGAAATAGAGACTTCTCTGTATTAGAATAATCCTTGTAAATACATAACAAATTGATACGCAAGTATCGTTGAGTTAAAGTAGCGTCAGTAATCTTTGGTCGGAGCACTGACGCTCTTGGTCTATAGATATACATAATTATTATATAGCTTTATCTATATCCACGTAACAAAAAAGAACCGTTATCTCGCCTTTTGGAGTGAATCACGGTTCTTTTGTTTTTTATCTTTCTCCATATAAATATTCTTCGGAATTGTACAATGAATTGAATGCAACACTCTTATCAAAAATTGTGTCTACATCATCAAATGTATTAATCAAACCTAAGTGAGTATTTAATTCAGTATACAACATAGGGTTATCACACAAAAAATCTCTTAATGTGTAGCCAATTTCAATTAGTTCTTTAGAATTAGAGCGTCTAAATCTTTTATAAGCACATGATACAGCTCCTAAAATATCTTCATAATTTTCTCTTAAAGAGCTATTATGACCATAAACGGACGGATGTTCATAATCAGATATATCTACTACATAAAACGGTATATCTCTTAATTTAATATCTTTACCATATTCCCTAATGTATTTAATGGCTGAGTGCAAATTATCAACCCAAACAATGGGCGTATCGCAAAAATCATATTTACAAACAACAATTCGAATTGCAGGATTATACCCGTCTCTTTCCATCTGTACAATCGAATTTATGTGATATTGAATATCACTGGCATGTCCTACATGTAATCCCCAATTGCACACTTTATAGCCAAGTTTGCAAGATTCTATGTATAATTTACCTGCTTTAATTTGTATACCATCAGAATTACGTCTAATGACGTGTTTGCAAAACATATCCGTTAGTTTCATATTCAGTAAATCTTCTGAAATATCATCATTGATTTTAACATTCAAATCATTCATATTTTTATCCTTTCGTAAAAACAAATCTTCATAGCATTCACAATCAACACCTGAACAGTACGAACCGCCACCTTCATAATTACGAAAACAATTATGTGGTACTTTCCAATGCATCCTTGATTGCATAACTTCTTCAAAACTGAACAAAGACATAAGCGTATGCAAATTTGTCCCACATATTTTCTTTATACTCATCTAAGGAAAAGTGTTTACAATTTGGGAGGTCTTTTTCTAGTTGTTTACATAGTGTACTTTTCCCTAAGCAGGTCATACCTTGTATAATAATTATCTTCATGTTATTTCCTTTCCAAAAACACCCCTCCCTTTTCATATTAAGAAAATGAGAAGGGTGTAGTTTTTTAGTTTAACTTAATGACATTGGGTAAACACCAATCCTTATCTTTTTTTTGATTATTCCATTTCAGGACTATCATTTTCCAATTCGTTGATTTTTTCAGCCATTTCTTTTGCTTTGATGTCTGTGGCTTTAAACTTTTCATCAAGAGAAGATTTCTTTGCTTCTTTTGTTTCTATTTTCTCTTCCAAAGTTTCAATCTTTTTATCCGCTTTTTCTTTTTCTGCTTTCAGGTCATCCAGATCAAATTCCATATGGGTAATTCTCTTGGATAACTCGGCAAAGTCCTTATCCATCTGCGCATCTAATTTTGCCTGTCCTTTGGCAACATCTTTTGCTAACTTATTTTGTAATTCATCATATTTTGCCTGCTGGATACGATTTAAAGTACCACCCTGTTTTTCTTTCAGAGCTTCCATCTTCTCAATCGCACCTGTAATCTTTTCAGAAGGCTTATAGGTATATTTTTCCTGTATATCCTTAGACCCGTTGATCATTCCATTTAACTCTGTTCTTGCCTGATCTAATGCTGCCTGAGTTCTGGAAATACTTTGGTCTACCTGTTTTAAAGCATTGATACGGGTCTGTATCTTATTAATCTGCTTATCACAGGTTCTTTCTAATGCCAGATAAATACTAGCCTTTGCATCATAAGCTGCGCACTGTACACTATATCCGAATACTTTTGCAGACTTAATTGCATTGTTCTTGATTTTTACAACTTTCTCTCCGCATTTCTTTGCGGTATCTTCTAACTTCTGTGCGGGAGACTGGCTATGACCGTATTTATCTACGCCAAAAGATTTCACACCGATTTCAGCCCAATATGCTTTTGCATCGTCCATGTTTTTGTAAGGGCATGCGAAATTATAAGCCTTACTGCTATTTAATTCTGCTTTTGCAATAATCAGCTCTGCCTGTGCCTCGTGCAATAATTTACGTGTTCCGGCAGAAGGCTCTTTCTGCATTTGTGCTTTTAAGTTTGCTACGGTTTTACTTAAATCATCTACTTTTTTCTGACAGATTTCCACATTTTTAAAAGCTTTCATTGCCTTTGCTGCTGCGCATTTGGAATGACAGCCTAATGTTAAAAAGTCCATTGTAACATCAAAAGTCTTATGTACATCCAGATATACCTGTTTGCAGAAGTTTTTCGCACGGTCTAATACACTCATGTACTTTTCACCGGCTTTTTTATAAAGTTCTCCCAGTTCTTTTGCAGCATATCCTGCCGCATCCCTTGCTGCATCTTTTACGGTATCCAGTGCTACATTACCTGCACTGATTGCCTGATTACCCATTGCCATAGCTGTATTATATGCAGATTGATATGCCATACCTGCCAGTTCATAAGCATCTCTGGTCTGTAAGGTAGAAATCATAGTCTCTAACTTTGTGCCCTGAATTGCAGTAGCGAAACTTGCAAGTGGATGTTTTGCAATATCGATTGCAGAAACGCCTTTGAATTTATCCTGTAAATTCTTTACAAAGCCTTTCTTTGCATTCTCTTCCAGTTCTGCATACTTTTCATTAGATACTACATTCTTCACTTCTGCTTCCGGCATAAACTGAGACATAATATCCTTGGCTTCTTTTCGATATTCCTCATCTGTTTTTGTCATCTGTGAAATCGCATCATTAAGCTTTTGGTCCTCTCCAAAATAGTCCAGCTCGCTTGCTGCAATTTCGGATTCCATTGCATTCACAGAATCACCTAATGCCTGCATATCTTCATAAAAATCAGCATTTTCCTGTGTGATTTCAGGCTGCTCGATTACAATATCGAAAGCATCTGCAAAATTTAACTCTGCTGCCTCACGATAGTTCGCATCAATGGTAACACCATACTTCTCTGCGAAATCTGATGCATAATCTTTGAAACACTTATTTGCAGCATTAAACTGTGTCTGTAATTCAGAGGATTTCTTCGTCATATTTCTCTGATTGATGCTATCCATTGTGTCCTGAATACCCATCATTTTCAGAAAAGCATTTCTTTCATTTCGTAAGTTATTCGCTTTTATCGCATTATATTGCAATCTAGCCAAATCAACTTTGATAGACGCTGCCATTTCTTCAGATGGGACTTTGATTATCTGTTTCTCCATAAATTTATCTCCTTTTTGTATACAAAAAAATAGATAGGCGTAATTACCTATCTATTTATGTAAAAAAATATTGAAAAAATGGTAAATTTTTATTCTTTTTCCAAACTTTCCTCCGGGATTTCGGATAGTCTTTCTTCCAGTTTTGAATATTTATCATTTACTGCTTCTAAATTACCTTTTATTTTTGCCCATTTCTTAGATAACTCAAAATACTCTTCTGTCAAGGCTATCTCTTCTTTTTTATAATCTCTGGCAATTTGATTCTGTTCTTTATCAAATAGATATTTATCATTTTCCAGATCATCGATCAAATCTTCTATCTGATTTTTCTGTTGCTTTGTTGGATTTGGAATACTCTTTAACATCCGTAAATTTTCCATTTTTCTTTGATCGGCCTGATATTTCTCTTTTTCATAAGGTTCAAATGCAGATAGTTTACGAACACACGCTTCCAGCTTTTCTTTTACCTGTGTATATTCCGTTTCGGTATGCTGCAATAAATCAATCTTTTCTTCCAGCTTATCAATCGCTCTGTCTACATTCCCGGTAATATCCATTGCAACATCAATTTGTAAATCATAAGCAGCTACCTTTGTCTGTAAGGTTGCCATTCGCATATTCAAACTTGTATTTTCTGCAAATTTTATGAGTTTTTGTTTCATCAACTGTGCAGGTGCATTGTAGGCTTTTCCATCTTTGTCTGTGCCCCATACTTCCGCCTGTACCGTGTTTAAATAAGCATCTACGGATTCCTTTGTAGTACAGCCCATCATATAATTAGACTGTAATGCTTTTTCAAATTTACTGCGCATCTTCTTTGCAAAATCATATTGCTTCTTACAAGAATCATATGCTTTACGAATTGCTTTGTCAGTAGGATGTTTTACCTTTTCCCGCATCACTAATGCCATTTCCGCATACAGATCGTTATAGTCTTTTATTGCCTCTGCATAACCATCAATGATCTTATACATCTGATTTCGTCTTGCTTCTGTATATGCGCCAAGACTGCAGGCATTTACGCATACATCTTTTGTATAAGTCATATCCTGTGCAATACGGATATAGTTTTGTTTCGCCATATCTAAAAGCTGTTTTAACTTGGAGCCTGATTTTTTATAACATTCGGAATACTCTTTACAAATACCTAAAAGGTCCTCCTGTGCAGACTGAAAGGCTTTTACATCATAAGATAATGCTGTATTACCTAAATCATATGCCTGGGTAATTGCTGTTTTATATTGAGAGCCTGATAACAAATATGCTTTTTCTGCTTTGGAAACTGCATCCAGAGTTTCACCATACTGATCGATTGCTGTATTCGTTACTTTCTGTATGGTAGAATCTAGCTGTTCTTTTGCATCTGTTTCTGGAGTATCAAATTCCGGTAGAAACTGTAATGCAGTTTCTTGTGTCGTATTCGTATCTACTATGGCTTCATGAATTTCTTTTTCCATTACAGCCACATCCTGCTCAATCGTTTCCAAATCGGAATAAAAGGAAGTTTGATGAATCTTTGCTGCCAGGGCATCCTTTACGATAAAATTATATTTAGAAATATCCTCCAAGGTATCCACACCAATAGGATAAAAGCCATAAGATTTGTATAAATAATCGTTATAACATTCCAAACGATAGGTTAAGCTTTTTAATTGTTTCTGATAAAATTGTTTTGCTTCCGGAGAAATATCCGAAGTATTCGCTTTTTCCGCATAATCTTCTGCTTGTTCGGATAACATAGCATATTGTGTTAAATCTCTCTGCGCGGAAGCCTTTAATTCTTCTGATGCAAGTGTGATTATATTTTTCCCATTTGTATATTGTAATTTTGCATACGGTACCATAAGTAAATTCCTTTCATTAAAAAATATAGACAGGAAATAATCTTCCTGTCTATATATGTTGAAAAATAGTAAAAAAATGGTATTAAATCCAAATTTCTAAAATATTTTCTGTACCTTCCTTATGATATGCCATCTTTTTTGAAAGTTCTCTCATCAGACGAATTCCATGTCCTCCTACTTGGTCTCCTTTGGGTTCTCCGATATCATAGGTGGTGGGATCAAAATAGATACCTTCATCAATAAATGTCATTTTATAATCATCACCAACTTTATCCCATAATATACGAAGCGGTTTCACGTTATCTGCCTTTTTTGCATATCCATGTACAGCTACATTGACATATGCTTCTTCAAAAATGAGTGCTACATTCATCTGTAATTCTTCCGGTACCGTAGAAACGATGGTATCGCTGATCTCCTCCATCATTTCCCCTACTTCAGCCGGTGTAATTTTCCATTCCATTTTTTCTCCCCCTTATTTTAACCAACGAAGCATATACATTGTAACATCATCCACTGCTCCATCTAAATGATTTCCTAACAAATTTTGATTTTCAAAATCTTCTGTTACAGAATAACTATCTGCATCTTTCCGAACGCCACGGATGACCTGATCAAGTGTCCAGTTTGGTTTTAAAACCTCATGCTGCACCGAAGCTAAAATTCGTTCCTCTGAATATGCTTTTCGAATATCTTTATCTTCGGGATCTTTAAAGACTTCGGTTACTCCATCTGTATCTACAAAAAGGGCATCCCCTGGCAGAAAGGGAAAGACTTTCGGTGTTAAGATGAGTCGTTTTTCTGCTCCCATTGGTGCTAATTCTTTTTCTTCGGATACATCCAAGATACTTACTTTGTTTTCATGTATCAAAAATGGAGATTCATGGCCATAATTGATAAATTCAATCGAAGCATTTTCTTTATCTATCATACAAAATAGCATGGTAGCATAGGATGGATCTTTTTGGTAATTATAATTATTCCAACTATGATATACATAATTTACAAGGCCTGCCAAATTTAAAGAATATCTGGGTGCAATATCCAGAAAACCACGGATACCGCCTACCAAAGACGCTCCATACAAACCTGTGTTATAGCCATGATCTGTTACATCTCCAATAATAACAAATACTTTATTATCTATTTCCTCTACAATTAAGAAATCACCGGACACCGTGAATGCTGGCTGATAATAAAAGCTTTGTTCAAAATTTTTCATGATTTTTGGTTCCATTGCACTAAGCTGCATTAGCTTCGCTAATTCCAGACTCTTTTTATAAACAGCTACACGTTCTTTGTATTTTTCCTTTTTTGCTTCTGCATCTCTGGTTTTTTCTGCTGCACCATCTAATGCAAAAGCAATTTCAATCCATTCTGCTAAATCTTTTTGGAATATTTTTACATCGAAGTTCGTTTTTTTATAGAAACGTAAAGATACGGATTCTACAATATCTTCTGGCATCTCCTCTGCAAAAAGAAATACCGGAATTCCCTGATCTAAAATTTCATCTGTAATCATATCCGTCACGATTATTTGTGCATTATTTA
>OMAS01001154.1_pt1 | contig 11642 bp, 9 predicted proteins | sample 1674031 | NCBI WGS metagenome assembly OMAS01 (sample SAMEA103958138, study PRJEB25191) | human gut metagenome | biome: human-associated habitat [ENVO:00009003]; feature: intestine environment [ENVO:2100002]; material: feces | place: Germany | collected 2013/2015 | reverse complement strand
GACGACTCTGCCGTCGAAGGGAGCAAAGACCGTGTCACCGGTCGGCTCGATGCCGCAGCCGGGGCCGAGGATGGCCGCAGCGAAGGTCTCGTCGGGCAGCTGCTCCAGCGGGATCACCGTGCTGTCGATGGGGGCCAGAACGGTCATCTTCTGGCCGGAAAATTTGGTGGCAGCAGCCTTGCTGCCAAAGATCTTGTCAAAAAAGCCCATGGGTATCTTACCTTCCTTTCAAAATTCAAGATATCATACCAGGGGGGAAAATGCAAGCAGCAACCTGTACAAAGACAGGCCGCTGTTTTTGGCAGTTACAGCAGGGCCAGCAGCTGCCGCACTTCCTCCATCCGGGTAGCCCAGCTGGTGGCGATCCGCATCACCGTGTGGGTGTCGTCGTATTTTTCCCAGAAGCCGAACTTTGCCTTGCCCTCCAGCGCTTCCAGCTGGGCGTTGGGGAAGACCACGAAGATCTGGTTGGTGGGGGAGTCCATGAAGAACTGGTAGCCTTTTTCCGCCAGACCCTTTTTCAGCACGGCGGCCGTCTCAATGGCGTTTTTGCTGATCTCGGTGTACAGGCCGTCGGTGAAGAGTACGTCGAACTGCAGACCCATCAGGCGGCCCTTGGCCAGCAGAGCGCCCTGCTGCTTGACCATGGTCATGAAGTGGGCCGGTGCGCCGTGGGGGAAGACCACGGCCTCGCCGCAGAGTGCGCCCACCTTGGTGCCGCCGATGTAGAACACATCGGTCAGCTTGGCGAGGTCGGCCAGCGTCACATCGGTGCCCTTGCTGGCCAGCGCGTAGCCCAGACGTGCGCCGTCCACGAAGAGGGGCATATGGTAGGCATGGCAGACGGCGGACAGGGCTTCCAGCTCGGCCTTCGTGTACAGCGTGCCGTACTCGGAGGGGTGAGAGATGTAGACCATGCCGGGGAAGACCATGTGGTCGTGGTTCGAGTCGGCGTAGAAGGTCTTGCAGAAATCCTCCACCGTGGCGGCGTCCAGCTTGCCGTTCTTCTGGGGCAGGCCGATGACCTTGTGGCCGGTGAACTCGATGGCACCCGCCTCATGACCGGCCACATGGCCGGTGGCGGCGGCGATGACGCCCTCCCAGCGGCGGAGCGTGGAGGCGATGACGATGGAGTTGGCCTGGGTGCCGCCGGAGATGAAGAAGACATCTGCCTCGGGGCAGGCGCAGGCGGCGCGGATCTTCTCTTTTGCGCTGGCGCAGTAGGGGTCGGTGCCGTAGCCGGACACCTTCTCGAAGTTCGTTTCCGTCAGCTTCTGCAGGATGGCGGGATGCGCACCCTCGCAGTAGTCGTTCTCAAAATACAGCATATTCTTTCCCTTTCCTTTATTACGATAAAGAAGATGATTCTATTGTGAGCCAGGAATGCGCTTTTGTCAACCCTTTGAAACCATGGAAAAATGCCCACCCTTTGCTGTATCTTTAATTTATTTGTGGTATACTTTTACAGTGGGATTGAATATATATCGGGAGGGACAGCAAATGAAGCAGATGCTCCGGAAAAAGGACGTCTGGGTACTTTTGGCGGCGCTCATCGGGGCGTTCGCCTGTGTGACGCTCATCCAGTTCATCAGCGGCCGCATCGACGGTGTGGCCTCGATGGTGTTCCTGCTGGCGGTGTTTTTTGTTTCCATGTACACCGACGGCTACTGGTGGGGCGTGGCCGGTTCTGTCATCAGCGTGCTGGCGGTCAACTTCGCGTTCCGCACGCCCTACTTTGCCTTCAACTTCACCATCCCGGAGAACATCTTCTCCGGCGTGGTGATGCTGGTGGTCTCCTTTATGACGAGCACCCTGACCACCCGCATCAAAAAGCAGGAGCAGCTGCGGATGGAGAGCGAGACGGAGAAGATGCGGGCCAACCTCCTGCGGGCTGTCTCCCACGACCTGCGCACCCCGCTGACGTCCATCTACGGGGCCTGCTCTACGGTCATCGACAACTACGACTCGCTGGGCCGGGAGCAGAAGATAAAGCTCCTTTCCGAGGCCTGTGCCGACGCCCAGTGGCTCAACCGGATGGTGGAGAATCTGCTCTCCGTCACCCGCATCGACGCCGACGGCGTCGCCATCCAGAAGACGCCCACCGTGCTGGAAGAGCTGGTGGATACGGTGCTGGTGCGGTTCCAGAAGCTCCACCCCGGCGTACCGGTGGAAGTAAAGCTTCCGGATGACTTCATCGTCATCCCGATGGACTCCATGCTCATCCAGCAGGTGCTGACGAACCTTTTGGAAAACGCGGTGCTCCACGCCAAGGGGATGACCCGCCTGACGCTGCGGGTGTTCACGCTGGGGCAGCGGGCGGTGTTTGAAGTCGTTGACAACGGCTGCGGCATCCCGAAAGAGCGGCTCAAGACCCTCTTCACCGGCACGACCCTGACGCAGGATACCTCGTCGGGCGGCAAGCACGGCATGGGCATCGGGCTGTCGGTGTGCGCGGCCATCATCAAAGCCCACGGCGGCGAGATAAAAGCCGAGAGCACGCCCGGCGAGGGTACGACCATCCGGTTCTGGCTGGAGACCGAAGAAGTGGATACGGAGGAAACAGAGGATGAGCAATAATAAATTCAAGGTACTTATCATCGAGGATGAGGCGAACATCTGCAGCTTCATCCAGACCCTGCTGGAGACCAACGGCTATCAGGCGCTGGTGGCCCAGACCTGCATGATGGGCATGACCATGTTCATCTCCTACAACCCCGACCTCGTCATCCTTGACCTTGGCCTGCCCGACCGGGATGGTCTGGATGCCATCCGCTCCATCCGTCAGAAGTATCTGACCCCCATCATCGTGCTGTCGGCCCGTACCACCGAGCGGGATAAGATCGAGGCCCTCGACCTCGGCGCCAACGACTACATCACCAAGCCCTTCGGCACCGGTGAGCTGCTGGCCCGGGTGCGGGCTGCGCTGCGGGTGAACCGCTATGGCGGCGGAAGCTTGCCCGGCGGGGTGTTCAGCGCACAGGGCCTCACCATCAACTACGAGCGCCGCAAGGTGTTCGTGGACGGGCAGGAGGTGCGCCTGACCCAGACGGAATACAACATCGTGGCCTTCCTGTCCGAACACGCCGGGCGTGTGATGACCTATGCGGCCATCGTCCGGGCCATCTGGGGCGACACGGACGCCAGCAGCACCAAGAAGCTGCAGGTGAATATGGCCAATATCCGCAAAAAGCTGGGCAGCCGCCCGGGCAGCAATACTTATATCCTCAACGAGCTTGGCGTCGGCTATCGGATGATAGAAGAAGACGCAAAGCCTCTGGAACCTGCGGAGGAGACGAAATGACACTGGCGCTGAGCCTGTTTGTCCTGTTTTATATTTTGATGCTGGCGGTGCAGCAGTACCGCCCCTGGGTCGCGCTGGGCGGGGCCGGGGCGTTCCTGCTGCTGGGAAAGCTGGGCGTGTACGATTTCACGCTGGCGGACGCCGCCCGGGCCGTAGACTTCAATGTCCTGCTGATGATGGCGGGAATGATGGGTACGGTCTTTCTTTTTATCCAGAGCAAGATGCCCGCCCGGCTGGCCGAGGAGCTGATCGCCCATGTGCCGGATGTCCGGTGGGCCGTGTCGGTGCTGGCGCTGCTGGCGGGGTTCATCAGTGCCTTTGTGGACAATGTGGCCACCGTGCTGATGGTGGCTCCGGTAGGGCTTGCCATCGCCCGGCGGCTGAAACTGTCGCCGGTGCCGGTGCTCATCGCCATTGCGGTGTCGTCCAATTTACAGGGCGCGGCAACGCTGGTGGGGGACACCACGAGCATCCTGCTGGGCGGCTTTGCGGGGATGAATTTCTTCGATTTCTTCTGGATGGAGGGCCGGCCCGGCATCTTTTGGAGCGTGGAGCTGGGAGCGCTGGCCTCACTGGGGGTGCTGTTCTGGCTGTTCCGGGACCAGCGCCAGCCCGTCCATGTCACGGTGGAAACGGAGGTGGAGGACGATGTCCCCACGGCGCTTCTCCTGCTGACGGTAGGTCTGCTCATCGCGGCGTCCTTCCTGCCTGAGCCTTCTGGCGGCGTGCTGCATCTGCTCTATACCTTGCGCAGCGGGCTCGTCTGCATGGGACTGTGCCTCTTCGGTGCTGCCCGCACCTGCTGGCGAAACCGCTCCCTGAGGCCTCTGGCCGAGACGTTCCGGGCGCTGGACTATGACACCCTGCTGCTGCTCTTCAGCCTCTTTATTCTGCTGGAAGGAGTGAGCAGGGCGGGCGTCATCGACGCGGCGGCGCAGCTGTTCCACTCCGCAGCCGGAGACGAGCCGCTGCATCTTTACCTGCTGCTGGTGGCCGCGTCGGTGGGGCTGTCGGCCTTCATCGACAACATCCCCTATGTGGCGGCCATGCTGCCGGTGGTGCAGGGCGTCGCCGCCCTCATGAACGGCGGCGCGGGCATTGAGCCGGAACTGTTCTACTTCGGTCTGCTTACCGGCGCGACGCTGGGCGGAAACCTGACCCCCATCGGCGCGTCGGCCAATATTGCGGCCATCGGTATTCTCCGCAAGAACGGTGAGACTGTCCGCACCCGGGACTTCCTGCGCATCGGCGTGCCCTTCACGCTGGCGGCAGTCCTCGTGGGGGCAGGGAGCCTCTGGCTGTTCTGGGGTATCTGAGAAAATTCAGGAAAAACTGCAAAAGAAGAAGCGTGGTCTGGCAGGCATCTGCCCCGGAAGCAGGCATCACCGGGGCAGATGCCTGTGTTTTTGCGCGCAGGGACGCAAGATAAAATATGCGGAAAAGAATGCAAAAACTTTTTTGAAAAAACGCTTGACTTTCCCGCTTTCCGTGGTATAATAACTATCGTTCCGAGCCGAACGGCGGCGAACAAAACAGAATATGCGGATATGGCGGAATTGGCAGACGCGTTAGATTCAGGTTCTAATCGGGGCAACTCGGTGGAGGTTCAAGTCCTCTTATCCGCACCATGACGAATGTTCTTACAGCATTTAGCTGTCAAAGAGCATTCGTCATTTTTTATTTGCTAAATAGCGACATCACAGGGGGCGTAGTTCACAACTACGCCTTTTCTTGTATTCACCGACACATCGGGTGTCGGCAAAGGAAGTGCGCTTGGAATCTCGATGGTGCCCACGCAGTTGTAGTGAATGCGGAGCCGCTGCTCCCATACACCGTTGACCTTTTCTGCATTGAACACTTCGATTTTTTCCACCAGTTCATTCAGCATCCGGGGTGTCAGCTTTTTTGCTCTGGTGTACTTGCGAACCAGACTGATGAACATATCCGTTGTCATGGTGCGGCTGCTCTGCTTTTCGATTTCGGAGCGGAGCTGTTTGATTTTCTCGGTCAGCTCCTTTTGCTCGTCCTCATATCTCCGGGACATTCTGGAAAAGCGTTCGTCAGAGATTTTGCCGGAAACATTGTCCTCATAGATGCGCTCAAAGAGGCCGTCCAGTTCTTCATCACGGGCAAGGAGTGCTTTCAACTCTTTCTCTTTCAGCTTGCGGTCGGCTTCGTCCGCCTGCTGGGAGTGCCCGATAACAGCCTTCAAAAAGTCGTCCTCATAGAGGCTGGCAAACTTGGTCAGCCGCCGAATCTCGCCCAGCACCACTTCTTCCAGAAAGTCTACCCTGATGTAGTGGGTGGATTGGCAGGTGCCACGGTTGCCCTTGTAGTTGGAGCAGTTGAAATACTTGATTTCCGGGTTGCCCTGATTGAAGTGGAAGTGCAGATTGCAGCCGCAGTCTGCGCAGACAAGTAAGCCAGAGAACATATTGTGTTCTCCGTTGCTGGTACGGCGTTTGCGCATCTTTCCACGCTTCTGCTGTACCTGCTCAAACACGGCACGTTCAATAATGGGTTCGTGAACATCTTGGAACACCACCCAATTTTCCGGGTCGTTATGAATCCGCTTCTTGTTCTTGTAGGACTTGGAGTAGGTTTTGAAGTTCAGAACATCACCACAATACTCCTGCTGGTACAGAAGATGGGTAATCGTGGAGCCATTCCACTTGGTGGCGGGGCGCGTCTTGGTCTTTCCGGGACGGCCGATGCCTTTCTGAATCCAGTAGGCCTGCGGCGTCAGGATGCCTTCCTTTTCAAACTGGGTGGCAATCTGTTCCGTGCCAAAGCCCTCCAACGTCATATCAAAAATGCGCCGGACAACTTGTGCAGCTTCTTCATCAATGACCCAATGCTTGGGATTGTTCGGGTCCTTGATATATCCATAGGGAGGAAGTCCCATCGGTTCGCCGGAGTTGCCTTTGATTTTATTACTGATACGGCGTTTCTTGCTGATGTCACGGGCATACCACTCATTGAACAGGTTTCGGATGGGTGCCAGTTCATTTTCTCCCTCGGCCGTGTCGATGTTGTCCGAAACGGCAACAAGTCGGATGTCATGGTCTGGGAAAAATTCTTCTGTCAGCCGTCCGACCTCAATATAGTTTCGGCCCAGACGGGAAAGGTCTTTGACGAACACAGCGGAGGCTTTCCCTTGTTCAAGTTGCTGCATCATTTCAACGAAACCGGGACGGTTCATGGTCACGCCGGAAATGCCATCATCCAGAAAGTGAACCAGATTGGTATAGCCTTTTTCCTTTGCAACTTTGGTGAGCAGTTTCTTTTGGTTGCCGATGCTGTAACTCTCGCCCTCCAAATTATCATCACGGGAAAGACGCTCATAGAGAAAAGCGGTTGCTTCACGGGATTTCTTGTTACTCGACTGTTTCATACTCGCTCCTTTCTTGGGACAGTCGAATAGCAAATTCACTTGTACACCTATATTATAACACAATCCGCTTTCTCTGTCCGCTGCCTCCCGAAAGGTCATTATAATTTTTCGCTTTCGGATTTCATCAGCCGGAGAAGAACTTCTCCTAAGGTCTGGGAACTTTCTTCTTTGAACACCGGCTCAACGATAAAGGAGCGATTGCCAATACGATAAGTCGAATCCAGAGTAAGCATCTCTGGATTTTTTGTTTTTTCAGGGTTTGTCTTTTTCGCTTGCATCGTAAAAATCCCCTTTCTTAAAAATCAAAAAATGAGCCAACGGACGGCTGCTGGCAGCAACCCACGGGAATCTCACCCCTGCATTCCTCATGCAGCCCTACTCATTGCCTGCGACGCTCTGAACGCTCGGACTTTGACGGTAAGGGAGTATCAGCCTGCCTGTATGTCATGGCCCGCAAGCAGCCGCGCTTGCATTGCGGCGTGGTGATGATCGCTCCACTTTTCAAAGAAAAGCATCGTGGCGCACCCGCCGTCCGGCTCGATACAGACAGCAACGTATCCGTTTGCCCTATGATGCACCGCCATTGTCCTGCGGGCTTTCTTTGTCAAAGAACTAGAAAAGGCATCGTATGGAAAGGGGAACAGCACACGATGCCTACGTTGAATCAGGTCAAGTCAAAATCAAGGATAGCAATTATCAGTTTTGCTTCCAGACGATTGCGCAGTTCTTCATCAACTTGCAGACGAGGATAGCCGTCAGAGCCATAGCTCGTCCGAGTTGACAGTGCAGCAATGTAGCTAGAATAATGCCGGACTACCCGGCTCACTGCTTCGGCGTCTCCTGCAACAGCGGCAGCGATTATCGGGTAAGGAAGCAGCGATGCCCGTGTGTGCGCAGATTTAGTCATCCGCTTCACCTCCCATCAGCTTTTTCAGCAGCCGATAGGCTTTATACCTGCGAGTATTGACCGTTCTTCTGGCCATGCCCATGCACTTTGCTATCTGTTCGTCTGTCATCCATAGAAACCAGTGCATCATAAAAATTTCCCGGTCTTTTGGTGACAGCCGTAGAAGTGCTGTGGCCAATCGGTCGTTCTCGATTAGCACAACAGCATTTCCCACGGGAAAAGCCGTATACTCCCATGAGTAACGATCGTAAACTGCAAGCTGGGCCACGTCTGCCTCGGACAGTTCTTCCAAAGATGCAAAACGTTTTTGATGACGGCTGATCTGCCGATAGCCGTTACATGCCTCGCATTTCAACACCTTTTTGCAGTAGCTGTCAAAGGCGTGCTGCTTGTGTTCGTAGTAGCGGTTTGGTTTCAAGTTTTCACCTCCCCTCGTGCTGGGAGGCAGCTCTTTTCTTCCCCTTTCGCTCACTACTCGTTCACCAACGGGTTCATTTGGCTGATTTTTAAGATTGGTATGAAAATTTTTCCTGCCGTTCATAGAATTGTTCCTTTCGTTCTGTTCGGGTTTATAGGCCGGAGCAAAACGAGGCGGAGAACGGCATCCGATACCCAATCGTAGGTTGTAAAAATGCGGGGCTTTATCGGATGTGAATTGAAGTATATAAAAAGCGAGCCACAACTCACTTCTATGAGTATGGCTCGCCCCTACGTTATTTGAATATTTTTTTAATTGGTGTTAGGGCTTTTCGAGTGGGCGGTAAGCCCCATTTTATTTTGCGCTCCTTTATTTTGATACTCTTATCCATATAGCTCTTTGCTTCAAATTATGAGCTATAACTCATACAATGTGAGTTGTATGGTTATTTATATGAGCGATAGCACACCCTACAATGAGGTAGAGGTGATGTATAGTGAACAATCCTCTTGACTTGTTTGCATGGAAAGTGCGGTCAGAACGTAAGCGGCAGCATTTGACACAGAGAAAATTGGCTGAACGGCTCAATATGAACGCCCGTACAATCATAGATTTGGAAACCTGCCAGAGTAACCCCAAATTTGAAACGGTGGCTCTTGTCGCCAAAGAGTTAAATATCAGCGTGGATGCTGCCATTTTTCCAGACATGGTAAATCAGACGGTTTCAAAAACAGTTGTAGACTTCTTTGCCGGGAAAAGTGAGGCGGAAATTGAAAAATATATTGCGCTTTGCAAACAGGCGGAAGCATTTCAAAAAGACGAATAACGCGGCCGGATATATCAATCCCGGCCGCGTTATTTTTTACCTATTTGTTTCTATGCGGACGGATTATGATATACGCACAATGGAACCTCCGCATCGCATACGCTGAATTTTGTTAAGCAAGGCTCCATCCAGCCGCATTCTTTCGGATGTTGACAAACTCCTGATAAATGCCGGGCTGCTTCAAAAGTTCTTCGTGCGTGCCCTGCTGTGCAATCTGGCCGTTGTCAATGACCAAAATCTGATCGGCATTCTGGATGGTATTCAGACGGTGGGCGATTACGAGAAGTGTCTTTCCCTTTACCAGCTCCGAGATGGCCTCCTGAATATAGCTTTCGTTATCAGTATCTACGCTTGCGGTAGCTTCATCCAAAATGATGATAGGGGCATCTTTCAAGATGCAGCGTGCAATCGAGATGCGCTGCTTTTCACCGCCGGAGAGTGTAGCACCGCCTTCACCAACTACGGTCTGGAATCCATCAGGCAACGCCATGATGAAATCATAGCAGCGGGCCTTCTTAGCAGCTGCATAGACTTCTTCCTCTGTGGCGTCCGGTTTGCCTATGCTGATATTGTTGTAAATGGTATCTTGGAATAAGTACACTCGCTGGAATACCATGCTGATCTGCTCCATCAGCTCTGCCAAAGGCACGTTCCGAATGTCCATACCTCTTATTATTATGCTGCCAGATTTTACATCCCAAAGCCGAGCCAGCAAATTGGCAATAGTAGACTTTCCGCTGCCAGAAGGTCCGACTAAAGCAGTCATAGAATCTTTCTTCATGGCAAAGCTGATATGATGCAGAACTTCTTTGTCCTGATAAGCAAATACAACATCGTTAAACTGAACTTCTGGCTGTCCCGGCTGTGCCTGTGCAGGAAGATGCTGCTTGCCCGTGTCGGGAAGTTCAGGCTCATTTAGGACTGCTTCAATGCGGTCAAGAGCTGCATTCATAACGGTAAGGCGAGATGCTTCCCCATAAAGAGCTTTCAGCGGTCCAAAGAGGTCAAACACAAACAGCAGAACACCAAGCACATAGGCCAGCGGAAGTGCGCCGCGCTGTTCCAATACAATCGACAAGCCGAAAATCGCCGCAATACCAATGCCGTAAAGGATATTCAGACTCATTGTCCATGGTGTCATTTTCTGCTCAAAAGCAAGGGAGGTGTTTCTGGAACGCTGGAAATTGTCAGTCAGTTCTTCTGATTTTTCGCCCAGCAGGTTGTAGCTCTTGATGACGCCAATGCCCTCCACAAAGGATAGCACCGCATCGGTCAGCCGTTCGCTCTGCTCCTGACGGCCTGCTGCTTCTCGCAGAGAAACTTTATTCATCCCCTTAGATACCAGCCATGCCAAAATAGTAACTATCGCGGCGATCAAGCCAAGCTGCCAATTCAGATAAAACATGAACGCCAGCAAAACCAGCGAGGACAGCAGATAGCTCATCATGTTTCCCAGCGTACTCATAGCGACTTCTTCAATGAACACCATGTCGGTACTGAGGACAGAACTGATCTTGCCAATATTGCCGGAAGTGAAATATCCCATCGGAAGTTTCCGCAGATGGCCGCCCAATTCGATACGCTTGTCAGCGAACATCAAATATCCCGCTGCACTTTGCAGGCTGTCACTAAGATAGTGGACGAGCATCTGAACCAGCACAATAGCGGCAAGGCCAAGTCCCACATAAAGACAAGTCTGCCCGGTAATCGTCTTATTTGCAAATCCACTCAAAACCACAAAGGCCAGAAAAATCGGCATTTTGGACAGAATGGATTCCAGAAACGCACAAACAAATGCGCCCTGAATACGGCTCTTATAATGGTCGGAAAGTTTCAATATTCTTGAAAACAAAGCAAACATTTATTTCCCCTCCTTTGCAGTATGTACTTTCCACTCGGCGCTGTCCTGTGCCGCTTTCCACAACTTTTGATATTCTGGGCAGGACTGGATCAGCTCCTGATGTTTGCCCGTTGCAACCAGCTTTCCGTGATCCATAACACAAATCTGATCTGCGTTCATAATGGCTGGTAATTTGTGCGCGATAACCACAAGGGTCTTACCTTTTACAAGCTCTGCAATGGCAGCTTCCATCTTTTCCTCATTTTCGGGATCGGCATAGGCAGTTGCCTCGTCAAGCACCACAATAGGAGCATCCTTTAAGATTGCCCGCGCCAAAGAAATACGCTGGCGCTGACCGCCGGATAGCATTTTTCCTGCATCACCAGCCATCGAATGAATACCCTGCGGAAGTTTCTCAAGGAACTCCATACACTGAGCTTTCTTTGCGGCCTCCACCACTTCTTCATCCGTTGCGTTCAGCCGACCAAGCCGAATGTTTTCAAGCAGAGAGGTGTTGAACAGGTATTGATCCTGCGCCACATAGGAAATACGGCTGTTGAGTGCTTCAAGGCTCATATCGCATAATTTCTGCCCACCGATGGAAATACTGCCTTTCTGTGGGTCATAATAGTGAATCAGCAGTTTCGCTAATGTACTCTTGCCGGAGCCAGATTCACCAACAAGGGCTGTTTTCTGTCCAGCTTTTGCCGTAAAGGAAATGTCATGGAGAACTTCATCCTCAATTACAACAGGCTTTCCATCCGGGCCGGGCTGTGTGGTCTGATAAGCGAAAGAAACATGGTCATAAGTAATGGTGTCATCTTTCCCGTGGAACGCATCTTCTGTCTGCTGGAGCTCTGGCGCATCCAACACCTGCTCCAATGCAGAAATTTTATAGTTGAGCTGGGGCATGGTTGGCAGAAAGCCAAGAGATTTCAGCAGCGGCATACCGATAC
>OMAS01001126.1_pt1 | contig 11881 bp, 8 predicted proteins | sample 1674031 | NCBI WGS metagenome assembly OMAS01 (sample SAMEA103958138, study PRJEB25191) | human gut metagenome | biome: human-associated habitat [ENVO:00009003]; feature: intestine environment [ENVO:2100002]; material: feces | place: Germany | collected 2013/2015 | reverse complement strand
TTGTGTGAATTATAATAACGGTTGGCGATCTTCCAGAATTTTTCCGGGTATGCAAAGCGATAATACAGCTGCAGATAATCCACCGCAGACAGCGGACTGATCCTGCCGTAAACGTCTAAAAGTCCTCTCGCCAGCGGCACTGACCAGTTCGTCTTCTCTAATAGCTTACGCAGGAAAAGATACAGATCCCGCATCTGACTGTCCAGGGCACATTTTTCAAAATTGATGACGGACGTCGTATTCTGACAGAGCAGATTGTGATGCTGATAATCCCCGTGACAAAAGCTTCCGCTTTCCTCGCATTCCCGCGCATCCAGAAGAGACCCATAGGAACGGACGTCCTCCGTCACCCGCTCCGCCTCTTCCAAAAACAGATCAAACGTCTGCTGCAGGTTGATCTCAAACGTTGTCTTCTGACCCTTTTCCCGCAAAAAACGTCTGACCTTGCGCAGCTCCCGGTTCCGTTTCTCATATTCCTCTGCCAGGCTGACTGCGTGCAGCCCATACTCCTGCTGCAGCTGTGGAAAATGCAGCGCACTGTGCAGAACCGCCAGGGTGCGCATAGCATCTCGGCATTCCTGTCCATCCTTTAAACTGCATTCTCTTCCCTGCGGCCAGCTTTTTACAATGCATCTGTTCTGCTCCTGATCGCAGCAAAACAGCGCGCCTTCTTTTGTAGACAGAAGCTGTTCCGCACGCGTAAAGCCGTTTTGCCGGACTCCCTCCAGTACCTTTGCCATCATTTCCAGCCGAAAGACCGGTCCTTTATATTCTTTCAGGATATACCAACCTTTATTCGTTTCACACAAAATTGCATTTCTGCTTTTCTGTGTGCGGATCACTTCAAAATCATAATTTTCCAGTACGCTTACGGACCTGTCATTCACCTGCATTCCCTCCCGCCTCTTAGGTACTACCTATCCTATGAGCAAAATGTTCCGGTTATGTATCAACGTTACAGTTCACTCGTGGTTTCTTGTGGACAGATTCCATGCTCCCATGAGAATCTGTGCATAAGAAACCATGAAGGGAGCGCCATTTTACGAGCAAAATGAACTGCGAAGCAGCGGAAAGAATCGAAGATGCGCTTTTGCGAATGACGCGAGTGAACTGCAACAGGTCAACATCTTCCTGAAAATCCTATTTCATTTTCAGACTCCATCTGATACAATAACCGTATAAAGGGTCAGCGTATCAATACGCTGAGGAAAGGGAAATCAAATGAGCGAATTAAATGTAAAATATCAGCTCGGCACCAAGGAAAACGAAGCCTTTCTGGCTGATGTCAGAGAAGGACTTTTTTCTTTCGGCCATAACTTCCCCGCTCCTGGCGGAAGTTCTTATTATTTAGGAGATGATGGTACTCCGTGGAAAGATCGCAACCGTGAGACATGGATCACCAGCCGTATGGCACATGTATACAGCCTGGCATCCTTCCTCGGTCATCCCGGCAGCAAAGAGCTTGCTGCAGCAGCGATCAAAGGTCTGCGCGGCGAACTGCATGATACTGCAAACGGCGGCTGGTATGCCGGTCTGACTGCAGACGGCAACATCCTGCCCAACAAACAGTGCTATGCACACGCATTCGTAATTCTTGCAGCTTCCTCCGGCGTCCTTGCAGACGTTCCCGGTGCAAAAGAGCTGTTAGACGATGCTCTTGCTCTGTATGACCTGCGTTTCTGGAATGAAGAAGAAGGTCTTTCCTGCGATACCTGGAACACCGAGTTCACCGTTCTGGACGACTACCGCGGCTTAAATGCCAACATGCACACTGTAGAAGCTTTTCTGGCAGCTGCAGACGTAACCGGCGATGAGAAATACCGCGTAAGAGCAGGCCGTATCATCGATCACGTTGTTGGCTGGGCATCCGCAAACAACTGGAGAATCCCGGAACACTTCACCAAAGAGTGGGTTGCTGATCTGGAATGCAACAAAGATCGTCCTGACGATCAGTTCAAGCCTTACGGCGCAACTCCCGGTCACGGCATCGAATGGTCCCGTCTGATCACCCAGTGGGCTCTGTCCACCTTCAAAGGCGACAAAGAGGGCGCTTCCAAATACATCACTGTTGCAGAAAACCTGTACAACCGTGCAATCGAAGACGCATGGAATGCTGACGGCGCTCCGGGTATCGTTTACACCACCGACTGGAACGGCAAACCGGTTGTTCACGACAGAATGCACTGGACTCTGGCAGAAGCAATCAATACTTCCGCAGTTCTGTTCCATGTAACCGGCAACCAGAAATATGCAGACAACTTCGCTGAGTTCATGCAGTATCTGGATGAAAAGGTTCTGGATCATGTACACGGCTCCTGGTTCCATCAGCTGGATGCAAACAACAACCTGATCGGCACCGTATGGCCCGGCAAGTCTGATCTGTATCATGCAGTACAGGCTACCTTGATCCCGTTCTATACCGCAGATCTGTCTATCGCTCCTGCAGTAAAAGGCGGCAAGTTCTGCTAATTGCAAATTCTCATGTGACATTTTATTCCTGAGAACGAGCATCGCAAAATGCATATAGAAAACAGCTCAGGACTCTAAATCAGAGTATCCTGAGCTGTTTTTGTTAAAAGGAACCTTTCACCTGTATCCTTCTGGCTTCCTCCAGTAAAAATTCTTTCGTATTGCGCTGCGGCTCTTCCAGCACTTCTTCCAGAAGCTTCTGCAAAATATCTCCCAGCCCGCGTCCTGCCTGCATCCCGATTCCGATCAGATCCTTGCCGTTTACCGCAAGCCCTTTTAATGTCAGGCATGCACCGCTTGCAATCACCGCCTCATAATCTTCCTGCATTTTCCTGAGATGTTCTTGTTTCTCCTCCCGCTGATAATCACTCTGGGCTGCCAGATCTGCCTCTTTCACCAAAAACAATTCCGGGAAAAGATCCGGACCCAGACGGTTTAAAGCAAACCGCATATTTCGTTCTCCAGGTTCGATTTTCACATCGTGTGCCCGCACCAGACGGACAACTCGATCGATCGTTTCATTATCAAATTTCAATCGGCGCAGGATTGTCCTTGCCAGCTCGGCGCTGACCTCCGAATGTCCATGAAAATGATCCACGCCGTCCTGATCCGTCGTCCGCGTCTTCGCTTTTCCCATATCATGAAATAAAAGAGCAAGCCGCAGCGTTTTTTCCGGTGCAGAATGCATCAATGCCTGAATCGTATGCTCCGCGACATCATAGCAATGGTGTGGATTGTTCTGTACTGTCTGCGCCATCTGATCAAATTCCGGCAGAAAAACAGCCGTCATGCCCGTTTCCCTGCATATCCGCAGCATCTCCGGATGTGGGCTGACCAGAAGTTTTAAAAGCTCTGTTCGGATCCGTTCAGCACTGATCTTTTCAAGTGTCTGTGACAGTTCACAGATCGCCAGACGTGTCGCTTCCTCGATATCATACCCCAACTGGGCAGAAAAACGAACCGCACGCATCATCCTCAGTGCATCCTCTGTGAAACGCTCCTTCGCATCTCCAACGCATCGGATCACTTTTTTCGAAATATCCTCGATTCCCCCGAAAATATCTACCAAACCAGCTTCCTCATTATATGCCATGGCATTGATCGTAAAATCCCGTCTTCTCAGATCCTCCTGCAACGACGCTGTAAACGTAACCTCCTTCGGATGCCTCGAATCCTCATATTCTCCGTCAATTCGATAGGTCGTCACTTCGTAACCAACTCTATCCATCAAAACAGTGACTGTGCCATGCTGAATACCGGTATCCACTGTACGATGAAACAACACTTTCACCTGCTCCGGTCTCGCAGAAGTCGTAATATCCCAGTCATCCGGTTCGCGGTGCAGTATACTGTCGCGGACGCAGCCGCCAACCGCCCATGCTTCATATCCGGCACTTTGCAAAACGTTGATAATCTTTTTTACTGCTTCCGGCAATATGATTTTGATCTGTTCCGCCATTTGTCTGCTCCTTTTGTTGTTCTGACCGGTTTTAGAAAAAATAAACTCTTTTATCCTACATTGTACAGGATTTCAGGTATAAAAAAAAGACTTGATGTTTCAAGTCTTCTTACTGAGACACGGGGGATTCGAACCCCCGACAACCTGATTAAAAGTCAGGTGCTCTACCGACTGAGCTAGTATCCCATACCATAGAAAAATGCCCAGAACCGGAATCGAACCAGTGACACGAGGATTTTCAGTCCTCTGCTCTACCAACTGAGCTATCTGGGCCCGCGACTTAATCCTACTTGCAATCTTGTTTCATGACTGCTCTGCGTCACAACAATCGTAGTCTACACAAATTTCGTCCAAATGTCAAGTACCTTATCAAAAAAATTTTAAATTTTTGCAATTATTCCTCTATCTCCTACAAATGATACGGTTAAAACTCCTCTTTTTCCCCGTACCATTGCAGTAAAAGCTCCACCACCCGGTTGTAGCTGATCATGCCATCCGAAACACCATTCAATTTCAGTGAAGCATTGGTCAGGGTATCTGAAACACTGTCCACCGTCTCCGTATTCACCACAGCTTTTCCGTTGATTCTCTCCCATTGCTCTTCTGTGACAAAGATATTGTCCTCCTGCACCTGCTGTAATACCTGTAACGGATGTACCGCCTCTCTGGCCGCCGCATAGCTGTCCGGATCCGCCAGTCTAGTCTTATACAGATCGTTTGCCACATAATTCAGCACACTTAAGTAACCCGCATATTGAAAAGTACTGTCATCCGACTCTACGCAGGCCAGAAATGCAATAAAATTCGCCTCATCCTCATAGATATACCCCCGGATGTGAGCCAGCTCATGACACATGGTTGCCGGTTTTTCCATGATGTACATGACATCATTGTAATTTGCCTCCATGGAAAACGGGAAATAATAGCCACACATATACATCTGACACATGAAATCCGAGAAAAACATAGCCTTCGGCCGGGGATAATAACCATCCAGCTGGTCATACCTTTTCCCCAGGCTCTGCATCACATCGATGGCTTTATCCTCCATATCCACCGCATTCCCCCGGCTGTCCACACCACCCGAGTACACCACGGCACCACTGTCATCCCGTTCCATGACCTCACTGAGCTCATTACAGTGCCGGACGATATCATTGTAGATCCGAAGCAGTTCCTCCGTTCGTTCCTGTGTTGTCTGCTCCTGCGCTTCCTCTTCACCGAAATATTTCTCCGAAAATGTAGACCCATGATAGATCATGGTACAATTCAGCGTCATAATGGCAAATACGGCAAGCAACGTCCATGCAAAAAAACCAAAATATCCCTTCACTCCCCGGCAGTACTTTTCCGAATGTCTGCACGCCGGAATCAGCAAACTGCATCCCAGCACAACCGCAGCAAGCACCACCAGAATCCCTGCCACAATCATCCATTCGCCCACGGAAAAGGGAAACAACCCTGTAATCCTTCCGTAGGTATTGACCCAGATTGGGAAAATATAATCAATATAAGCATCGCTGAGGCTTCTGCTGCTCCAGGCAACGACCTGAAGCAGTAAAAGAACTGCAACGATGCTTAAATAAATTCGAAAACTTTTCTTATGGGATTTCTTATTCTCCATAGTACTCCTTAAGTGGCTTCCTCTTTTCCCACCTTGATCCTGGTCTTCTTCCAGATGCCACCGCGGTACAAAACATACAGGATCAACGCAGAAATGCCATTACTGATCACCACGGAATACCAGACACTGCGCACGCCCATATGCAGGACGCTCTCGCAGAACCACAGTGTCAGGAAACGGAATACCCACAATCTGGTCACATCGATGGCCATGGTCACCTCCGTATGGCCGGTTCCCTGGAACAAACCGGAGGTCGTATTGTATATGCCATTGGTAAAGCACCAGAATGCCATAACACTTAAAAAGTCCGCTGCCATGCCCACGACTTCCGCATCCTTAGAGAAGATCCTGACAATAGCCGTGGAGATCATATCTCTTGATAAAATCATACCACCTATGAACAAAAATACAACCGATATCCACATGGAAAAACGATACCCCTTCTCTGCACGGTCCGACTGCTTTGCTCCCATGTTCTGCCCCACGATGGTGGCCGTTGCCGAGCCGATGGCATTGGAGGGCAGCGTGATCAGTCCATTCACTTTGTTGCCGATGCCATAAGCCGCCATGGCTTCCGTCCCGTAGACAAACACGTTTTTACTCATCAGCAGAAATCCCAGCTGCATGGTACTTCCGCCGATAGCGGTAGGCAGACCGATCTTAAGGATCATTCCCAGTTTTTCCTTTTGTAAACGCATGTATTTCCGGTTCAGGCAGATATCATTTTCCTGTCTGCACAGAAGTCCAAAAGCCACTATGGCCGGAATCGCTTTTGCCAACAATGTTGCCAGTGCCGCTCCTGCAGTCCCCAGATTCAGAATGATCATGAAAAACGGATCCAGGAACAGATTCAGCGTGATGCCACCCAGATTCAGAAACATAGGGCGTACCGTATCTCCCTGTGCCTGATGTACTGCGGAAAAAATGTTGACCATATATAAGAATGGCATATCCCAGATGACTACACGCAGGTAGACTCTTGCATAATACGCAGTTCCTCCGTCTGCTCCCAGCCAGTTCACAATCGCCGGTGTCCCCAGAAAACAGAGCGTAGCACAGACCACCGCAAATCCCATGGCACAGGCGAAAATCTGGTTTGCCATGGATCTGGCATCCTCTTTTTCCCCAGCGCCGATATACTGCGCAATGAGGACTGCACCGGCCACAGTGATGCCGCTGCCGAAATTCGTAATAATATTCTGCATCGGTGTCACAAGATTGATCGCCGCCAGTTGCTCCGTGCCGATCTTCCCCAGCCAATAAGTATCCGTCAGGTTATACATTGTCTGCAAAAAGCTGTTGATCACTACGGGAATTGCCAGAGACAGGATCGCTCTGATCAGATTTCCGTGCAATATCAGATCCGGATTATATTTTTTAGCCGTTTTCATCGCCATCACTCCTAAGTTGTTCTTATCTATGTCTTTCCAAATCTAAGTCGTATTATACGTCAATTTTTCAGTGGTTTCCACGGAGATTTTAGGGTTATATGTATTAAAACACTTTTTTATTATCTTTTTTATTTACATCATGGAAAGGCGCATCGCCAGACGGCAATGCAGATTCTTGTGCAGGCACAAATCAGTACTTGGCTCATCGTATACGCAAAAAATCCCTCCCACGGCATCTGCCTGCGGAAGGGATCTTATTCTTAATTCTGCGGTCAGGATCAGACTTATTTGATTACAAGGCTGCTCCAACCATCGCTGGGGATCAGAGAGATATAGGTCTTACCGGTATTGATCTGGATCTCCTCACCGGTCTTCGCATCATAGTAATGTGTGATAGCATTCTCGGAAGACTTGGTCCAGGTAACTTCGATAGCCTTACCCTGAGTAATGTAGTAACCGGAGCGTCCGGAGTCGATGGCATTGTAGATCAGGTAGCCTTCACCCAGTTCTGCAAAAGTGGTATCCTGCAGAATAACGTTCTCGAAAGTGAGCTGTGCATTGCTGTCAGCATCCTTGTGTGCAGAACCATACTCATAGTAATCATAGGTTCCAGTCTCTTCGTTGTACTTCAGAGTAGAACCGTTGTGCTTGAAAGGAAGCTCAATGGTAGTAGCGCTGATAGCATCACTTCTATCATCAAAGGTAACTTCTCCGTCTGCAAATTTGAAGTGAGGTCCCTGATAGTAATCATTGTAAGTAGTGGTATACTTGGAATTTGCAAAACGCTGCTTCAGACCGTCATAGGTCTTGCCCTTCTGGCTGTTGGTATAGGTATCATAAGTAATATACTCGGTAAACTCAGTTGCCTTACCATTGTTGAAACGGGCGAAACCACCACTGAAGTTAGCGGAATAATCTTTTGCTACCCAGTCATTGATGAAGTAAGGGCCACCATCATGGCAGAGAACTGCGTTCCACTCAGCTGCCAGCATGAAGTTGGTAGGACGTGCACTACGAATACTACCCAGCTGCTCGATCTTCTCCCAGTCCTTTACGACTACCATGAAACGTGTAATTCTGTCGTTCAGAGTACTGTTCATGATCTCATATACAACATCTGCATCTGCGGTGCCGAAATGAGGCAGTGCGGTTCTCTCGTTATCTACCATTACCGCGATGGGACGCTGATCCTTCAGATCCTCATCGATCCACTCGTTGGTAAGTTCGCTGCGATAGGAGTGCTCCGGTGCAACTTCATCTGCGGGAGACTCAGTTGCGGAAGGCTGCTCTACCTCTTTGGTATCGGTAGCAATAGGCTCTGCTTCTACGGTCTGGATCGGAGAAGAAATAGGCTCACTGTTTCCACAGCCGGTCAGAACGCCTACTGCAATTAAAATTGCTGCAAGTACTTTCTTTTTCATGAATGCTTCCTTTCATCTGTTTGTTCTATCCGGTCTCTCGACCGACACTCTAGAATACATTGTATCCCTAAAGTCCTATGTTTGTCCACCGAAAATTCTTAAGATTTTCTTGAGATTTTCTTTCATAAAAAATGACACCTGGCAATTATATGCTGGTGTCATTTTTGTTTTCTTTATTATTCCTTTACAGCTCCGATATTTACTCCCTGTACAAAATATTTCTGACAGAATGGATAAATGATCATAAACGGCAAAATTGCTACAATGACTGCTGCATTTTTTACTGTATTTTCCGTAGCTCCTTCTACCGCAGACGGCAGATCACTTCCCATGATCAATGCCCGCAGTTTCATCTGGAAGTTATATAAATTTGAATTCGTGATATACAGCTTATAGTTCGTGTAATCATTCCAATACCCCACCGCATACATCAGTCCTATGGATGCCAGTGCAGCCTTTGACAACGGCAATACGATTTTGTACAGGATCCTAAAATGTGAACAACCGTCAATCTCTGCCGATTCCATCAGGCTGATCGGGATTCCTTCAAAAAAATTCTTCATCAGCACCAGATTATATACATTGATTGCAGGCAGCAGGATCACACCCCACAGATTATTTGTCAGATGGAAATCCTTCATTACCAGATAGGTCGGGATCATACCTCCGTTAAATATCATGGTAAACAACAGCACATTGGCAATAAATGCCCGCCCCGGCATCTTCCACTGAATCAGCACATATGCCCCAAGTACTGAGATCAACAATCCCATGATCGTTCCCATAACCGTCGTGTAACAGGAAATCAGGAATGGTCTGAGCATCGTCGGATTGGTAAAAATTGATTTATACCCTGCGAACCCGAACTTCTCCGGAAACAACTTCATACCATAAGCCGTCTTCAGATCAAAAGAGTCCACCAGTACTTTATATACCGGGATAATCATCACCAGCGAAAATACTGTAAATATTACGATCAATACGATATCAAAAATTTTCACTTTCTTTTTCATCATACAATACCTCTTCCTCTCGTCTTATGGCTTACTCTGTTACATACCAGCACCAGAATACAGCTTATAATAGAGGAAAACATACCGACCGCTGTCGTATACCCATAATCCGGAATTGCACCGGAGTTAAATGTCTGCGTATAGATATAAGTCTGCAATACATCCGATACCTTGATAACGGCATCATTCTGTAATACAAAAACTGACTCAAACAAATTCATAACCTTCGCCAGATTCAATACAAGTACCGTCACGATTGTATTGTTCAACGCAGGCAGGGTAATATAGATCATCTTCTGGAAACGGTTTGCCCCATCCATCGACGCTGCTTCATATAATTCCGGGCTGATTCCCGCCAGCGTTGCCATGAAAATAATCGTTCCCCAGCCCGTATCTTTCCAGACATTAATTATGTAATACGAAAATCTCCACCATTTCTGGTCTCCGAGGAAATAAATATTATCCGTGATCAAGTGTAATTTCATCAGAACATCATTGACCAATCCCGCGGATGTCGGAGACAGAATCATGGAAAATATGGATGCTGCCACTACCCAGGACATGAAATGCGGAATGTATACAATCGTCTGAAATACCTTTTTCAACTTTAAAAAAATCAATTCATTCAATAATACCGAAATAATAACTGCCGCACCGGTATTCAAAATCAGCTTTGTAATACTCAGCACCAGCGTATTGCTGAACGCCTTCCAAAACCCCGGCATACTGAACATTTTTACAAAATGCTTCATTCCTACGAAGATCGGATCATTGATTCCTTTATATGTAAAAAAGGCATAACGGATACCAAACATAGGAAGATAATAAAATATCAATGCTGCCACCAATACCGGTGTTGCCATCAGATAGACTCCCCGATATGCACGGGCGTGCTTGAACACGGTTCCTCCAGGCATCCTCTTAGGCAAAGTTTTTTCTTTCTCTTTCACAACGTTTACCCTCCGTTCCGGCTGCTCTATGTCAGCTATTCAAAAATCCCATATATTCGTTGTACTTTGTCTCTTCTGTTTTATTCATATGTATGGTCAGTCCATCCTCTGAGAAATAGAGACGGAAGCGGATGGATGCAACACTTTCTCCGATCAGCCAGCAGAAGATATACAGCGTATTTTGATCCATCCAGGCTCCGGAAGAAGCACATTTCTCCTTGTATATAGGGAACTCTCCCTCTTCCAGATGTCCAATTCCAAAGGGAAGTTGACATTCTCTTCCCTCTATTTCATACGAGAATACTCCTTTTTGATCCTCCTCGGAAAAAGTTACGCCACACCATTTAAATCCATACTTGTTTCTGAGCAGCGGATATTTTTTTCCGAAATCTGCACAAGGTTTTCCTTCAAATACCGTAGATAACACTGGCAACGTTGTTTTCTCCACATCGTTTTCCGGGGAATCATCCTTCAGCAGGACTTCTCTCACTGCGGCGAGTATCATCTGCTCGGCTCCGCCCATACCCTGCGTATCTGCTGTCGTTACAACAACGAGATCCATTTCCGGAACTGCCAGCATTATCTGACCGCCCAGCCCCAACATTGCAAAAGTCCCCTCCATCGGGATCCAGAACTGATATCCGTACCAGCGGTCGTCGCCATCGAGCTGTGTTGCTGTTCTCGGTTCTGTCGCTCTCGCTGCATAAGAACCTTTTTCCTGCTTTAACAGCATACAGCCGGTACGAAGAAGATCTTCGGGAGTAGCCATCAGGCCACTCCCTCCCATAGAGGTTCCAAAGGGATCCTCTATGATATAAGACTCCTCGCTGAAGCCAATCTGGCGCAGCAGCTTTTCTTTCAGATAATCCAACATCTTTTCACCGGTCAGTTTTTCTACCAGCGCACAGAGCGTATGGGAGGATGAGGTATCGTACATAAAGAGAGTTCCGGGTCTGTGGGTGGGTTCTGTCTGGAAAAAGCTCCTCACCCAGTTCTCAGTTGTGCTGGTCTTGTTATAAGTTGTCATGTTGTAACAGGTCTGCATTTTCAACATATTTTCTATCGTCATCTCTGCCAGCCAGGGATGCACTCTTCCGGGCAGATATTCCGGGAAATAATCACAGATAGGATCCTGCAGGGAAATTTTTCCTTCCTGCTCTAATAATCCGATTGCCAGTGAAGTAAAGCTTTTGGTCACAGAAAACATTCTCTGCAGCTTATTACGGCAATAGGGTGCATAATATTTTTCAAACAGCAGGTTCCCATGTTGTGCGATCAGCACACTGTGTAAAGGAATTTTTCTTTTTTCCACTTCTTTTACAAATTCCTGCATATTCTGTTCCGTCAGTTCTCTCATTTTAGCTGCCATACCATAACCTCCCATGCTGTCGCCTTTTTATTTATTATTCAGGGAATCTACGATTGCCTGAGACCATTCGGCTCCGCCTTCCTGTTCAAATCGTTTATATCCCTCTTCCACAGAAACACCCTGTACCACGCAGTCCGCAATAATAGAGTTCTTCAAGCTGGTCAGATCGCCGTTATACTGACTCA
>OMAS01001104.1_pt1 | contig 12018 bp, 7 predicted proteins | sample 1674031 | NCBI WGS metagenome assembly OMAS01 (sample SAMEA103958138, study PRJEB25191) | human gut metagenome | biome: human-associated habitat [ENVO:00009003]; feature: intestine environment [ENVO:2100002]; material: feces | place: Germany | collected 2013/2015 | reverse complement strand
GCCCGGAAGCTCTGCTTGCAGCCGTGGATGCACCCACGGCATAGGGGATTGTAGGAAATGCGGTTTCGGTGGTCGAGGAAGAACGACCATTCCAGCCGCCGCTGTTTATTCATTCTCGGCATTTTCACACTCCTATCTGTCGCCAAAGCGTTACACTCCGGCAGACGGTCAAACTGTAAATCTCGGTATCATTTTCGGGTTCTTTTCGCCCTGTGCGCCCCATTTAAGGAACGGGCGGTATTGCGGTATGGGTAAGTCCCTTCGGCGCGTTCTGTGCGTTTTCGGGAGGGGCATTTGCTCCATTTCGGGCGCAGAAAGTTATCGGACGGCTCGCAAAATATTTCGCACGAATCTATTGTATATTCCGTCCGATTCGTGTATAATATAGATGAACCAAATCACGAAGGGAGGAACCAGATCATGTCGATTACTGCGACGGAACTGAAAAGCAATCTCGGAAAGTATCTTCTGCTTGCAGCGACGGAGGACATTTTCATCACCCGCAACGGCAAGGTTGTCGCCAAGCTTTCCAATCCCCATCAGGACAGAGTTGACATTGCCAAGTCCCTGTTTGGGATTCTTCCGGCTGATGTGACGTTGGAGGAAGCAAAGGAAGAAAGGCTAAACCGGATATGAGAGCTGTCATAGATACCTGCGTCATCGTGGATGCGCTGCAAAGCCGCGAACCGTTCTGCAAGGATGCACAGTCGATTTTTCTACTCTGCGCCAACCGGCAATTTGAAGGTTTCCTGACGGCGAAAGCCATCACAGACATTTACTACCTGACACACAGGCAGACGCACAGCGACAAAGCGACCCGCGACGTTCTGACAAAGCTCTGCGCGTTGTTCGGGCTGCTGGACACCACGGCGTTGGACATCCGCAAGGCGATTTCAGCGGAAATTTCCGATTTTGAGGATGCCGTGATGATCGAGACGGCGGTGCGTTCCGGTGCAAACTGCATCGTGACGCGGAACACAAAGGATTACAGCAAAGCGCCAATTCCCGTCTATGCCCCCGCAGAGTTCATAGAGCTGCTGACCGAAACAAGTGAAGATCAGACGGATTGACCGTCCGCAAATGCCGCCGTTTCTGGCGGCATTTTGCTTTTTACCGCTCCTGCTCATGCTTCCGTCCGTGTTTTGGCTGCTGCGGCTGCATCGCCATCTGATAATTGCGCTGCATGGTCATCAACTCATGCAGTCGGTCGCTTTTCTCTCGGTAATCGTTGTAGCACTCGTTTTTCTGGGATACGAGGGACTGAATTTCTGCAACGACATCCTTGCGCTTCGGAAGCTGCTTGGGTGCGCCCAGCTTGTCAAGCTGACGCTTGGCAGCGTCGTTGATGATAAAATCCGCTTCATGCGCGGCATAGAATTTTTGCTTGTCCTTTTCCTTGCGGATCGCACGATACTCCTTGATAACGGGATAGGTTTTGCGGTAATTGTCCATCGCTTCCAGCATTGCCTTTTTATCTGTCACCTTGGCAGCGGCAGCGTCATAGCGTTCTCTCGCTTCCCGCGCTTCCGCACCGGCTGCATCCACGGCGGCGCTCAGCTTATCCGGGGATAGAAGATCATGCTCCTGTAAGTACATGAAGGTTTTCGACCACGCCTTGAGGTTGTGCATCGACGCCCAACGGTCATAGCCGATGCCCTTGCCCTCGGCGCGTTTTGCTTCGCGGTCAACCATGCGCCCAATGGAGGGAACTTGCGGTGCGCTCTGCTTCGGAGTGTGCCTACTGGAAGCACCCTCGCTTGAAGATAGAGTGCGGTCAAGCGGAATAGCATTATTTGAAGTGAGTGTATTCTCGGAACGCAGGGCGTTTTGCTCCAAAGCGGCAAGCACGGCGGCTTTGTCAAAGCTGTCACCCAGCTTCCGCGCCGTGATGGGCTTTGTGCGGTCGAGTGTGAGGTAGGAAAACCGCCCGCGGCTCTCCTTGACGGTCACGCCGTATTGCAGGAGCTTTTGCGTAAAATCCTCGACGGTGAACGATTCGTTCAGCGTTTTTCGGATAATCTGGCGCAGTTTCTCCTTGTCGGTTTCAAAGCGTGTCGGCTTGGTGGGCTTACCCTCTGCGGCAAGGGCGGCGTTTTCCTGATCCAGTGCAGCCTGTCCCTTTTTCCTCGCCCAATACTCGCGCTCAGTGACGCGGTTTGTGCTGCCGTTCAGAAGGTCGATCTGATAAAGCCCAGCCTCGTGGCACAGCTCCATGACCTCGGACTTGAAATATTCCATCGCCGCGTCGGTACAGCGGTGCTTGCATCCAGCTTTTGTGTCCGCTGGTCTGTCCATATAGGGCAGCAGCGGCACATTTTCAATCCGCAGACTGTTGATGACAATATGCACATGGATGTTACCGGACTGGTTATGCCCGTCCGGGTGAGTGCAGACGATAGCCTGATGACCGGGAAACTGCTCCCGGCAGAACCGCTCACCAATCTCCTGCGCCTTATCCACGGTCAGCCCGTTGTCCGGGCCGTCCCGTGGGTCAAAGCTGATGATGTAGTGATGGCTTTTCACATCCTCGCGCTTTTGATTTTTGCCGTAGCGGAGATTGGAACGCATACAGGCAACTGCAAAATCTTCCTCGCCGCAGTTCAGGGTGGAAATGCGGTAATCCTCTCGCGGCACAAGCCGCCCGTCCGCGTCCAGCGTGGGCTTCATGGTGAACTCGTCATGCACAAAGGTCAGGTATTTTTCAGCGTCGCCGTAGTTGGCGTTTTTAGAGCTGATATGTTTGAACGTTGCCAACGGCTTCACCTACCTTTTCCAGAACCTCAAACTTCAAAGCAGCGAGATCGGAAGCCGCTGCCCGTACCTCTGCCGCAAGCTGGGGATAAGGATTGTGCCAGTCGTTGATGGCGCGGGCAATCTGATTGAGGTTATTTCCGATCCTGCCGTATTCGGTGGTCAGCTTTCCAAGCGCGGCAAGCAGTTCGTCGTTGACCGGGGAAACCGTGACAACAGGACGGATGCTTGCACCCTGAATGGCTCTGCGGATAAACTCGGACTGACTGATGCCGTAGGGCGCAAGGCGGGCGGAAAAGTCCGCGTATTCTTCTTCGGTCATGCGGGTTTTGACAACACGGCTGCGGTGTGGCGTGTCATACTTTTTGCGGGGCATTGGCTTCATCTCCTTTCACTTATCGCCGTTTGCGGGGCAATTTTGCACCCTGTTACCGGCTCAAGCTCACAAGGGTTTTCCAGAGCGGAAAGCCCTTTACTTTATAACTTCTGTCTTTTCAGACTGCCTGACGTTCTCGGCACTCGCTTCACGCCCGCAATTTACTGATGCGGCCTTTCATCGGATGGTCTGCGACGGTTGTTATCACGCTCGGACGATCCCGGATGGGGAGTAGCTGCCCTCTGCTGTCATCGCCCACCGGGAACGACCCGGCTTTCCCGAAGCTGGCGTTGCTCGCTCACTCCCACACGGGAGGTCATGGCGCGTCCTTCGGCTCGGCTATCACAGAGAGCTTGTTGCCTGAAAAAGCTATTCGGTTGTCAAGGAACACCGTGCCGCCGGGTTCAAACTGTTACCGGCTCCGGCACGGGAAGGACTGTCCGGCTTGGAAGCCCCTCTCAACTTACAACGGACATTTTTTCTCGAAAACTTGGTACTGCCGGAGAAAAAATTTTTGAAAACCTCTCCACCTAACTAAGTGAATCAGCCCCCGGCTTTGTCCCAACGTTTTGCCCTTTCACTTTTCAACGGACAGAAATCTGCCGTTTGTTGAGTATGCCGGTGAGAAAAATTCTTCTGTGCTGGCTGCGGGAGCTGGTTGCAGTTCGAGCGGTTTTCAAAACCTTGCGCGGCGATAGAGCTTGCAAAGCTCTGTCGCTGGGCGAGGTTGCCGCAGCCGTCAGGCTGCGTAAAGCAGGGTTTGGGGAAGGCACTCCCCAACAAGATTCCGATGGGACAGAATGAGCGAAATGCGAAATCTGGCACCTCGGTAGAATCTTGCTCTCTGCTGCTCCAAACCTCCTTTCACTTTACAACGGACATTTTTTCAGCAAAAAGCAGGGTATGTGTTTGTAAACATTCTGTGAACGAGCAGTTATCGTCTGTCATTCATCGCTGCAATTTTTTCTGCTTTTATGGTATCGCATCAGCGGCAGAATTACGACGTACCAATGGGAACATCGCTAACACCATTGGGAACATCGACTGATAAGTCCCCTTCACCCCTTACTACAATTTCAAAAATGCTTTTTGGCCAGTTTTCAGAAAATTGTTTTGCAGGACGAAAAAAGAACGGTCTGCATTGCAAACCGTTCATAAAAAAGCAGCACACAAGTTACTTGTTCCTGTTGCGTTTGGTTCTGCGATATGCTATACTAATGGTGTTTACACCACAAGAGAAAGGAAGTGATCCTCATAGCCATCACAAGCGCAAGTTTGCCCACGAAGAAGCGGATTCTGACCGTTTGCGTGAAGCTGTTTTTGGAAAAGGGCTACAAGCAGACCACGCTGGCGGAAATCAACGAAAAGGCCGGTGTGTCTTTCAGCCAGTTCCAGAACATTTTTCGCGCCAAGGACGGCGTATTGACGGAGCTGGTGGAGTTCATGTTTGAAAACCAGTTCGCCATGGCGCGAAGCGCGGCGGGTGCGAAACTGCCGCCGATCTATGTCTACGCGGTCGAAACGGCAATCCAGATGACGCTGACGGAGCTGAACGAGAATCTGCGGGAGATCTACATTGAAGCCTACACGCAGAAGGAAGCGTCTGAATTTATCTTCCGGGAAACGGCGAAGGAGCTGTATCAGATCTTCGGTCCGTATCAGCCGGAGCTGACTGCCCGCGATTTCTATGATATGGAGATCGGCTCAGCCAGCATCATGCGCGGCTACATGGCCCACCCCTGCGACGAGGAGCTGACGCTGGAAAAGAAGCTGCGGCTGTTTCTCACCATGAGTCTGCGGGCGTACAACGTCCCGAAGGAGGAAACGGAACAGGCGATCCGGTTCGTGGAAGGGCTGGATATCCGCACGATCTCCGAACAGGTGATGCAGGCGCTGTTCCGTGCGCTGGCGATGCGTTTTGAGTTTTCCCTCGCGGGGATCACGCTGCCAGCACAAAAATAGAAGCCAATATGTATTGCAAGGGAGTACTCCCTTGCATCGGGATATATCCCGATGCAATTCCCTTCTGCTCCACGCGCTTCCCACGGGGGACGGGAGGTGCGCGAGAAGAAAGCGAGGAATGACTATGAAGAAACGAATACTCAGCATCCTGCTTCTGTGCTGCATGGTGCTGACGCTGCTGCCGACAGCGGCCTTTGCAGCGAATGAGCTACCGGATGTCAAGCTTTCCGTCCCAGCGACGTTTGACAAGACAGTGGACCTTACGAAGCAGAACGGAGAATTGAAAATCAAGGACAGCAAGACCTATCTGATCAAGGGCTCCGCAGATCCGAACTGGTATTTTCAATACCGGATCAAAATCGATGGCGGGCGCAAGAAAATTACGCCGCACATATTTCTGGACGGCGTCCGCCTTCAGGCACCCAAGGACGGCCCTGCCATCGAGCTTTACGGCGGCGCCTCCGCCTGTCTGTACTTTATCGGCAACGACAGCGAGCTGATCGGCGCGGAGAATTTCGCCGCGCTGCAGAAAAACAAAACCGATGGTTATCTCCGGGTTCTGGTGCAGACGGGGACAAAGCTCACGTGTGAAGGCGGCAGGTATGGCGCTGGCATCGGAGGCTCAAAGGTCGGAATCAAGAAATTCTCGCAGGGACACGGCATGAACCTTCATTTCGGCTCTCTGGCGACGGGTATCTATGGCGGTGAGATTCTTGCGATCAGCGGCGTATACGGTGCGGGTATCGGCGGCGGTCAGGGCGGCGTCGGCGAGTGGATTTATGTGTATTCCGGCAAGCTGACGGTGCGGTCCGTTTCGGAAGGCGCAGGGATCGGCGGCGGTCAGGGCGGCCCCGGACGCTTTATTTATATCAAGGGCGGCACGGTGAATGCCGGCAGCGAGTCAGGCGGAGCAGGAATCGGCAGCGGCGATCAAGACGGACAGAACAAGTCGGAAGATGCGCATCATATCGAGATTTCCGGTGGAACGGTCGAAGCTTGGAGTAACTATGCCGGTGCAGGAATCGGTGGCGGAAGAGACGGTTCGGGCTATGACATTTCCATCACTGGCGGCGTGGTGAGGGCGCAGGGCTACTTTGGTGCGGGCATCGGCGGCGGCATGAACGGCAACAGCGGGAACATTCTGATCAAGGACACAACGCTGACTGCGCTTGCCCTTCCGCTTTATCCGAGCTCCGATTATACAGAGCTGTCTGCATCCGCGGTCGGAAGAGGCTCGAACCTGTTGTACTACATGGCAGTGATGCAAGATCAGGAATTTGCAATGTCTATAGAAGAGAACATCAAAATCGGAGCCTCGGACGGGAAGTCCGTGTGGCTGAGCGCGACAGGGTGGCAGTGGCGCCACAACCAGGAACCGAAGAAGTACTGGTACTGGGACACCACAACGGAGCTTCTTATCCCCAACGAAAATGGGCGCGTGGACCTGCAGCGGTTGAGCCTGCCATATGCCTACAATTACGGCAGAGTAATCAGCAAGCTGGAGCTGCGCTGCGAGGAAAGCACATGTAGCCATGAATTTGGCTGGGCGATCAGGGACGACTGCCACATCTGGGCCTGCATGAAGTGCGGCGCACGAGACCCCGCCGCGGAAATGTCCAAGCAAAACGGAAAGCACATCCCCGGCGACTGGAGCAATCAGAAGCAGCTCTGCACTGTGTGTGGCCATGTGATGGGAACGGACACGAAGGCGCCGGTGCTGGAGGGTTTGAAGGACGGTGAGAGCTACACCGTCGAGGACACCCTCGATGGAAATCCCGGCGCGTACACCTTCACCGTCAGCGACCCGGCGCTGGATGGTGAAGCGTCCTCCGGCATCAAGTCGGTGACCATCAACGGCGAGCCGCAAGCCGGCCCCACCTATCGTCTCCCCGCGCCGGATGGCGGCAACAATGACGCGGGAGCGGAATATACCGTGGTTGCGACTGACAACGCGGGAAACGAGACTACGGCCACAGTCAGAACCTACAGGCGGCACCATGTGAAGGTCATCAGCCCGGACGGCAAAAAGACCTACGCCGATCTGATGCTGCCGCACAATGAATATCTGGTGCTCCAGATCAGGCTGCCGGCGGGCGTGTCGGCAACGCTGACCGATGAGGCAGACGGGACGAAAATCCCATATGACAAGGAAAAGGGAGAGTTCCGGGTAGGTCTGATCACCAAAAACCGGACGCTCGTGCTGAACTATTCGACGAAGCATCCAAAGGTCGAGCTTCGCTTGGGGACGGGTCAGTACTTCACGGGATATAACGCGGATTCGGACGAACCGTATTATCTCAAAGGCGCGTCCATGGATGGGAATTCCTATCAGATAGGCATGTGGGTCGACACGGACGCGAAGCCGGGCTATTACCTCAGCTCTCCGAATCGCTACACGCAGGAAGAGCTGGCAGCGCTTGACGAGTCCCTCTGGAAGGAATACAAGATAGCGGAAGCCACGCCGGGATCGATCGTGCTGCCATTTATCTTAATCACAATAGACGCCGCGGCGTATGAAAAAAACGGCGGTTGGTATGTCTACGCCAAAGCCACGAACCCGACGGGAACGACCTTTGTATCTACGCCGAATATAATCATTGACGTCGAGAACCCGAAAGCCATTGATCTTTCTACCGGAAAGGAACTGGAGAACTATGGTAAGTATTACGGCAACCTGCGGTTCAAGGTAGAGGACTCATCGCCCGTCACGGTTCGTTGCCATACATCCCCGAGTGGGAAAGCTGAGCTTCTGACGCCGGATGAAAATGGCGTTTATACGATCCCGGCAGAGTATGACAACAGCATCCAACACACGCTTATCATCGAAGACGCCTGCGGAAATGTGGCCTCCTACAAGTCGTTCAGGGTTTTCTGGAACTACCTGACCAATGTGCGGGAGAAGGACCATTGGAACGAGACGCCTGCGCAGCCGATCCGTATTTCCAAGGAACAGAATCTGAAAGAGGCGCTCTCCAATATCAAAATCGGGGTTTATACAGCTGACACCTCCGGTTTTATACCTGTCGAGGTTTCGTGGGAGATCCCGGCGGACTATGATCCGCAGTCCCAGCGGGAGCAGACCTTCACGGTCAACGGAACGGTGATCCTGGCGGGCACAAAAGACAACGAAAAGAATCTTTCGCAGCTGGATGTTGTCCCGTGTCCGGGAGAGGAGTGGAAGAAGAACATCTCGGTGCAGGTGACCGTGGAGGGCGACCCGCAGTATAAGGTGACGGTGCAGGATTGCGAAAACGGCAGAGTCAAGGTGGTGAACGCTGCGGGAACCGCCGAGGACGGCACGCCACTGTTCTTTAAGGGCGAGCTTGTCATGCTCTCCATTGACCCCGACGAGGGCTATATGCTAAGCACGCTGTCCGTCAATGGCAACCCTGCCGCCGTTGCGGTTGGGGACGATACCTATACCTTCACCCAGCCGGAGGGAGATGTTACCATCACCGCAGCGTTTGAAATGCGCAACGAGCATACCGTCACTTTTGACGCTAACGGCGGCTCCGAGCCTGAGGAGCTGCCCGAGGAGGTCACCACCGCAATGCCCGCTAAGAAGATATTGCACGGCAGCGAGTATTCTCTGCCGGAGTGCGAGTTTATTGCGCCCGAAGGAAAGCAGTTCAAGGCGTGGCAAATCGGTGATTCGGAATATGCTGTGAACGATCCCGTGACCGTCACCGCTGACATCACAGTCAAGGCGCTGTGGGAGGACGCGCCTCCTGCACCCACGGAGTACACCGTCACCGTGACCAGCGGCGGCAACGGAACGGCTTCCGCCTCTCCCTCAAAGGCTGTTGCCGGTGCGGAGATCACCCTGAGCGCTACGCCCGACAAGGGCTATCACCTCAAGGAGTGGCAGGTCGAATCTCCGACAGGACTTGTAGTCACCAACAACAAGTTCACCATGCCGGACAGCAATGTAGAGGTCAAGGCAATCTTCGAGGAGGATGCACCGCCTGCGCCTACCAACCCTGCCAAGCCCAGCATCAGCGTTACAGGAACCTACACCTACAATGGCTTCGAGCATACCGCAACCGTGAGCGGTTATGATCCCGCCACAATGGACATCTCCGGCAATACCGCCACGGACGCGGGCGATTACATCGTTAGCGTCACCTCCAAGACCGGCAAATGGGCGGACGGCAGCACTGAGGCCGTGACCGCAGAGTGGAGCATCGGCAAAGCCACGCAGGAAGCGCCTATCGGCTTGATCGGTGTCGCACCCTCCACCGAGGATGGCAGCGACGGCAAGATCACCGGCGTGACCGACAAGATGGAATACCGTATGGCAGGCGAAAGCATCTATACGGCGTGCAGCGGCACGGAGATTGAGAACCTGTCTGCCGGCAATTACTTCGTGCGCTACGCGGAGGACAACAACCACTTTGCCGGCACAGATGCGGAGGTCACTGTGGGCAAGGGTGCGCCGCTTGCTGACTGTACCATCACCTTTGACGGCAACGGCGGCAGCGGCAGCATGGGGCCCGTGACCGTCAAGGCAGGGGCAAATTACATCCTGCCCGAGTGCGGCTTCACCGCTCCCGCCGATCAGGAGTTCAAGGCTTGGGAGATTAGCGGCACAGAGTACAAGGTGGGAGATTCCTACACCGTGCTCGGGGATACCGAGATCAAGGCACTGTGGGAAAACAGCGTTATTACCCCCACCACCTACACCGTCACCGTCAGTAATGACGGAAACGGCACCGGCACCGCAACTCCTTCCACCGCTGTGGCCGGTACGACAATCATCCTGACCGCCACGCCAAACACCGGCTACCACTTCAAGGAGTGGCAGGTCATCAGCGGCGGCGTGACCATCAAGGACAATAAGTTCCTCATGCCGAACGGTAATGTGGAGGTCAAGGCAATCTTCGAGGAGGACGCGCCTCCTGTGCCCACCGAGTTCACCATTACCGTGAAAACGGACGGAAACGGCACAGCTTCCGCATCTCATGCAAAAGCCGTGGTCGGTACGGAGATTCGCCTGACCGCAACGCCAAACACCGGCTACCACCTCAAGGAGTGGCAGGTCATCAGCGGCGGCGTGACCATCGAGAACAATAAGTTCACCATGCCGAGCGCCAATGTGGAGGTCAAGGCCATCTTCGAGAAAGATGCACCTCCTGCACCCACCGAGTTTACCATCACCGTGACCAGCGGCGACAACGGAACGGCTTCTGCATCTCATGCAAAAGCCGTGGTCGGTACGGAGATCACCCTGACCGCCACGCCAAACAAGGGCTATCACTTCAAGGAGTGGCAGGTCATCAGCGGCGGCGTGACCATCAAGGACGACAAGTTCACCATGCCGAGTGCCAACGTGGAGGTCAAGGCCATCTTCGAGAAGGACACCGGCGGCGGCGGTGGCGGCGGCTACAATCCGCCCGTCACCTACTACACGCTGCGCTTTGAAACAGGCGGAGGCAGTGATATTCCCAGCGTGCAGGGAACGTACAATACCTACATTGACCTGACAAAGTACGTCCCGACCTGGCGCGGCCACACCTTTATCGGCTGGTACAGCGAACGCAGCCTGATGAACAAGGTTTCTGGCGTTTATTTGACGAAGGATATGACCGTGTATGCAGGCTGGCGCGTGGATGAAAATCCGGGTACAGGCGCGAATCCCTTTACCGATGTTTCTGAAAAGGACTGGTTCTACGGCGATGTGATGTTCGTCTACGAAAACGGCCTGATGCTCGGCACGAGCAAGACCCTGTTCAGTCCGTATGGGACGGCGACGCGCGGCATGATGGCGACCATTCTCTGGCGCATGGAGGGCAGCCCCGCGCCGAAGGGCAAAAACAGCTTTACCGATGTGGAGGCCGGAAAGTGGTACGCTGACGCGATCACATGGACGGCGGAGAACGGCATTTTCGCGGGCTACGGCAAAGACAAATTCGGCCCGGACGATCCCATCACCCGCGAACAGCTTGCAGCCATCTTCTACCGCTACGCGGACTACAAGGGCTACGATCTGACCGTCAAGGGAAATCTGGACAAATTTAAGGACGCGGACAAGATCACGGATTACGCAAAGACGGCGATGCAATGGGCGGTCGGCAGCAGTCTTGTGAAGGGAAAATCCGGCAATCTGCTTGACCCGCAGGGCACGGCGACCCGCGCTGAGATCGCCGCCATGCTCCACCGCTTCATTGAGAAGTATGAGCTGGTGCAGGGCAAGGCTCCCGGCGGCCTGATGGGCTGGATCGACCCGAAGCGGCTGCAAATCCCAAAGACCGGCGACAGCAGCGTGTTAGGCTTGTGGGGATTCTCCCTCTGTACATCTCTTGCCGGATGCCTTGTGCTGACCACATGGCAGATCAGGCGGCGGCGTGAGGAAGAAGTGCTGCAAATCATCGAAAAGTAAACAGGTTCACCTTTAGGGGCGCGGGCAAATAGCCCCGCGCCCCTTTTCGGTTTCATTCGTCAGGAAAGGCGGTTGCTCTTTTGAACAACCGCCTTTCGCCATTTCTATCCGATTTGAGCAGAAAGGAAATCGGTCTATGACATATGTCTTAGAGCATACTGGACTGAAAGTCAGCCACCTCTATATCTTACAAGCGAAGCAGGAATACGGCATCATTGAGAGAGGAATATACCTCGCTGAAATCCAAAAACGACAAGTAGCCCTGATGCCTATCTGAGAAGCAAAAAGCAAACGCAACGGCGCCGAAACACTTCGGGATGATGTAACTGAATACAAAAGGACAAGCATCTAAAATGGATGCTTGTCCTTTTATATCCAACGCATTATGTTAAGATGTGCAGTAGATGTTCCATTTTGCTGTCCCACTCTCTGCTGGAATCGGCGCACTCTTTCAGTTCAGTTTCGACTTCGGTATTTATTGGCAGATTTTTCTTATAGCGGATGGTATGCTCAAGGCTTGCCCAGAAGTCCATAGCGATTGTACGGAGTT
>OMAS01001101.1_pt1 | contig 12036 bp, 8 predicted proteins | sample 1674031 | NCBI WGS metagenome assembly OMAS01 (sample SAMEA103958138, study PRJEB25191) | human gut metagenome | biome: human-associated habitat [ENVO:00009003]; feature: intestine environment [ENVO:2100002]; material: feces | place: Germany | collected 2013/2015 | reverse complement strand
TTGACCGGGAATAAAATTGCTGCGGCAGCGGAAATCAGCACGGTAAGCAAAATCGTGCGGGTTCCGTCGGACAATGCAGAGATTCCGGGCACATAACTGCCGAAAAAGCTCAACGCAAAGCTGATGACGATCAGGACAGCAACGACTTTATTTTTCCGTGCGGGGGGGATGATGATTGCGAGGAACATGCCGTAAAGGGCAACGCTGAGCGCACTGACAGCGCGCAGCGGAAGCGCGTTTCCTGCCATGATGCCGAAGGCTGTGCCGAACGCCCATGCAGGAGCGGCAAGCAAAATCGCACCATAGGTATAGAACGGATTCAGGCAGCCGGGGCGGGAAATCGTGATGCCGAACAGCTCGTCCGTTACATCATAAGCGATAATCAGTCTGTGGAAAAACGGTGTGCCGGGTGCAAAGCGCTGCGCGAGCGCACAGCTCATCAGCAGATACCGCGCATTTGCGATCAAAGTAATAAGCGCTACCTGAAAAAGCGTCGCATTGGCGGCGATTAAGGTGAATGCAGCATATTCGCCGGCGGAAGCATTGTTTAACAGACTGGCAAAAAAGCCCTGCAGCGGCGTCAGACCGGCGTTTCTTGCGGCGATACCGAGGGAAAAGGAAACGGCAAAATAGCCCAGTGCGATGGGAACGCCGTCGCGCATGCCGTTTAAGAAAATCCTGCGGTCGAACGCCCAGGCGGGGCGGCCGGACAGTCGGGAGGTTTCGGAACTGGAAGTCATGATAATAGAAGTCCTTTCTTTGGTGCGTGTGAACTGCACACCAATGGCGTGCAGAATTTATTATAGCGCACCCTATCTTTGAAAAAAAGAGGAAAAAACTGAATTTACATAGAAAATAGAAGGTTTTTTTCTACAGGAAATGATTGACGGAAAGGAAGAAAGAGACTACTATAGAACAGAAAAAAATTTATAGGAGGTTTATAATGGAGGAGAAAAGTGTGGCAATTAAAGACGCCAGAACACTTGGTGTACCGAAGATGCTGCTGTTAGGTCTGCAGCATATGTTCGCAATGTTTGGTGCGACGATTTTGGTACCGATTCTGGTCAACAACTATTTTGAAGGAGAAGGGCTTTCCATTCAGGTAACCTTGATCTGCGCGGGTCTGGGAACGCTGTTCTTCCACCTGTGCTCCAAGCTGAAGGTACCGGCTTTCCTTGGTTCGTCCTTCGCATTCCTGGGCGGTTTTGCTACGGTAGCAAATCTGAACACCGGAATTTTCGCAGACATGACCATGGGAGAAAAGCTGCCTTATGCCTGTGGCGGTATTGTTGTAGCTGGTTTGTTGTATCTGGTGCTTGCCCTGATCATCAAGCTTGCAGGTGTACATCGCGTTATGCATTATCTGCCGCCTGTTGTAACCGGTCCGATTATCATCTGTATCGGTCTGTCCCTTACACCGTCTGCAATCTCCAACGCATCGTCCAACTGGCTGATCGCCCTGATTGCACTTGGAACCATTATCGTGTTTAACATCTGGGGAAAAGGAATGTTCAAAATTATCCCGATTCTGATGGGCGTTGTGGTTTCCTATGTTGTTGCAGCTGTTTTAAATGCAATTGGCCTGACAAATCCGGACGGAAGCGCTATCCTGGATTTCTCCAACATTGCATCTGCATCCTGGGTTGGCCTGCCGCCTTTCCAGCTGTGCAAATTTAACCTGACTGCAATTTTAGTTATGGCTCCGATCGCGCTTGCTACCATGATGGAGCACATCGGCGATATGTCCGCGATTTCCGCAACAGTCGGGGAAAACTTCATCGCTGATCCCGGTCTGCACCGCACTCTGGTAGGAGATGGTCTTGCAACCACGCTGTCCGCTCTGGTTGGCGGTCCTGCAAACACCACCTACGGCGAGAACACCGGCGTTCTGGAATTAAGCCATGTACATGATCCCCGAGTGATCCGTATTGCAGCTGTATTCGCAGTAATCTTAAGCTTCATTCCGAAGATGGCTGAAGTAATCGGCTCCATGCCGTCCGCAATCATCGGCGGCGTAAGCTTCATGCTGTATGGTATGATTTCCGCAATCGGCATTCGTAACGTAGTAGAGAACCATGTAGACCTGACAAAGTCCCGTAACCTGGTTATCGCAGCAGTGATCCTGGTCAGCGGCCTGGGCTTCTCCAGTGGTCTGACCTTTACGGTATTCGGCACATCCATCACGCTGACCGGTCTTGCAATCGCAGCGCTGGCAGGTATTATCCTGAATGCAATTCTGCCTGGCAATGACTATGAGTTCGGTAAGGATTTAAAGGGTGATATTAACAGAGGCGTTACCCTGAAACCGAATCCGGAAGAAATTAAGTAAAAATCGAAGGCGCGCCCCGTTATAAGAGGTGCAAAGGAACAGCCCCGGCAGTTTTCAAACAATAGAATGCACGCTCTGCGAGCATTCTATTGTCATGAATAAAAACTGTCGGGGCTGTTTTTTATTTCATAGGAAAATACGTTCTATGAAATAAAAACGCTCCGCGCGGATGCGCACTCGGCGCAGGGGTAGATGGTTGCCGAAGCAACCGCGCCTCGGCGCGAGAATGTGCCAAGGCACATTCTTTTTTACATCAGCTTACGGAATAATGCGGTCAGATCTTCGATGCTTGCATCCTTCGGGTTGCCGGGTGCGCATGCATCTGCATGGGCAGATTCTGCCAGGAACGGAAGATCCTCTTCCTTGATGGCTTCGAGCTTGGACGGAATGCCGACATCCTCGGAAAGCTTGCGGACAGCATCGACCGCAGCTTTACGGTAAGCAGCCTGATCCATCTGATCAACGCCTTCTACGCCCATTGCGCGTGCAATTTCACGGTATTTTTCACCGGTGCAGTCTGCGTTGTATTCCATAACGATCGGAAGCATCATTGCGCATGCAACGCCGTGAGGGGTGTCATAAACAGCACCCAGGGTGTGTGCCATGGAATGAGCGATGCCGAGACCGACATTGGAGAAGCCCATGCCTGCGATATACTGACCAAGAGCCATGCCTTCACGGCCTTCTTTGGTGTTAGCGACGGCATTACGCAGGGATTTGGAAATGATTTCGATTGCCTTTAAGTGGAACATATCGGTCATTTCCCATGCAGCCTTGGTGGTGTAGCCTTCGATTGCGTGGGTCAGAGCATCCATACCGGTAGAAGCGGTCAGGCCCTTTGGCATGGAGGACATCATATCGGGATCAACGACTGCGATGATCGGCATGTCGTGGGGGTCAACGCATACGAATTTGCGCTTGCGCTCTACGTCGGTGATAACGTAGTTGATGGTAACCTCTGCAGCGGTGCCGGCAGTGGTAGGAACAGCGATAATCGGAACGCAGGGCTTTTTGGTGGGAGCAACGCCTTCGAGGCTGCGGACGTCTTCAAATTCCGGGTTGGCGATGATGATGCCGATGGCCTTGGAGGTATCCATAGAGGAACCGCCGCCGATTGCGATGATGTAGTCAGCGCCGGAAGCCTTGAACGCTGCAACGCCGTTCTTTACGTTTTCGATGGTCGGGTTTGCTTTGATATCGGAGTAGATTTCATAAGCAAGACCTTCGCGGTCTAAAATATCCGTTACCTTTGCGGTTACGCCGAACTTGATCAGATCCGGATCGGAACATACAAATGCTTTCCGGAAAGCATGAGCCTTTGCTTCGTTTGCGATTTCTTCGATTGCGCCAGCTCCGTGATAGGAGGTCTGGTTGAGCATAATTCTGTTTGCCATTGGAAAAACCCCTTTCTTTCGATCGATTTTTGATAATTTCATTGTAATACAAAAAAGGAAAGAAAAAAAGGAAATTTTTATAAAATCGACATTATTCTAATGGAAAAAAGAAGAAATGTTATTGAAATTTACCAGAATTTGCTTTCTTTTTAAAACTTTTTTAGCTTTGTTGACAATCTACGATTCTGCAGATGGGAATTCCTTTTTGCAGTTTTTAGAAGCTGCGTCGTCCGGTGCCTGGGGGGTGCAGCAAAAGCGTCTGGAATATTCCAGGTTTGCCTGAATCAGGTTGTATTCCAGTAAAAGACGGAGCGTGCAGGAGAGACATTCGGGAGATTTGGCGTGCGCTTCGCACACGTCCTTGAAAGAGTGGGACAGATTCAGAATATCCAGAGAAGAGACTGCCATGCAGATCACCTGAAACGCTCCGTTTCTATATAGTATGGCGCGCGTGCCGCCGGGGTGCGCAAACCGCTGCGGTGGATACCTCTTCTTTCCGGAGAAAAACAGCGATGACAAGACTTTCCTGCTTGCATCCTGCCCTACAGATGATAAACTGGGAGTAAGAATCGAAAGGGACAGGAGGCACACAGCATGAACCTAAATCCGCTTGCGGCAGAGAAACAGTTTTTAAACCCATTGGATCGCGTCAACGGATTCGATATCCGTCCGGGGTTATATGAAATCAACGGAGCGACTTCCTTCGGAAGCTGCGTCAACTTTACAATTCATTCTCAGAATGCGGTTTCCTGTGAGCTGCTGCTGTTTCACAGAGGGGAAAAAGAGCCTTACGGGACGATTCCTTTTCCGGAAAATTACAGGATCGGGCGGGTATATTCGATGATCGTGTTCGGTCTGGATATTTACGATTTTGAGTACGCCTATCGGATGGACGGGCCGAACGTCCCGGAAAAAGGGCTGATTTATGATAAAACAAAAGTGCTTTTGGATCCGTATGCACGGGCGGTGACGCAGCAGAGCATCTGGGGAAAAGAGCCCGACCGGGAGAAGGGTTATCATGGGCGGGTGGTGTTCAACGATTTCGACTGGGGTGACGCCAGAGAGCCGAAAAAGCCGATGCAGGAGCTGATTATTTATGAGATGCATGTGCGCGGTTTTACAAAGCATGCCTCCTCGGGCGTGCAGTTTCCGGGAACGTTTGAGGGTATCCGGGAAAAAATCCCCTACCTGAAGGCGCTTGGCATCACTGCGGTTGAGCTGATGCCGGTGTTTGAATTCGACGAGACGATGGGAAAACGTGAAATTGGCGGCAGGACGCTTCTGGATTACTGGGGCTACAACACGGTTGGATTTTTTGCACCGAACACAGGATACACGGCGCGTCAGGAGTATAACCGGGAAGGGACGGAGTTTAAAAATCTCATCCGGGAGCTTCACCAGAACGGAATCGAAGTCATTTTAGACGTGGTGTTCAATCATACCGCGGAGGGAAACGAGCAGGGACCGTTTTTTGAATTTAAGGGAATCGACAACCGGATTTATTATATGCTGACGCCGGAGGGAAACTATTATAATTTCAGCGGATGCGGAAATACGTTAAATTGCAACCATCCAGTCGTACAGCAGATGATTCTGGAATGCCTGCGGCATTGGGTAATTCATTATCGGGTGGACGGTTTTCGCTTTGACCTTGCGAGCATTTTGGGACGAAACGAGGACGGGACGCCGCTGTTACAGCCGCCTCTGCTTCGGAATCTGGCGGAAGATCCGGTGCTGAAGGACGTCAACCTGATTGCGGAGGCATGGGATGCGGGCGGTTTGTATCAGGTCGGAAATTTCCCGGCGTGGAACCGGTGGGCGGAGTGGAACGGCAAATACCGGGATGAGCTGCGCAGCTTTTTAAAAGGAGAGTACTGGTTCGCTGCACAGGCAGCAAAGCGGATTACCGGCTCTCCGGATCTGTACGGCGGGCAGTATCGGGGCTACAATTCGTCAATCAATTTTCTGACCTGTCACGACGGCTTTACGCTGTACGACCTGTATTCTTATAATGAAAAACATAACGAGGAAAACGGCTGGAATAATACTGATGGTGCAGATGATAACCGGAGCTGGAACTGTGGGTACGAGGGAAAATCCGACAACCCCGGAATAGAAGCGCTTCGGAAAAGAATGATCAAAAATGCCTGTGCGGTGTTACTGTGCAGCCGCGGAACGCCGATGTTTCTGGCGGGAGACGAATTTTGCAATACGCAGTTTGGCAACAACAACGCCTACTGCCAGGACAATGAAATTTCCTGGCTGGACTGGTCGCTGTTGGAAAAAAATAGAGAAATTTACGAATTTTTCCGGTATATGATTGCATTCCGCAAAAAACACTCTGCAATCCGCGGAGAATGCAGTTCGTCCGGGCTTGGGTTCCCGACGGTCAGCGTCCATACGAATCAGCCCTGGGACAATAATGTGACCCAGGAAAGTAAATTCCTGGGCGTGATGTTTGCGGGGGCGGTTCCGGCCGGAAGCAGTCAGAAAACAGGACGAAATCAGGAAAACGCGTGGAGTCAGGAAGCAGAGAGACGCCGGGAATCTGTGTGGAGCTTGGAAATGGAGCGAACCCGGGAATTGGAAACGGAAGATCTCGTGTACCTGGCGGTCAATGTTTTCTGGGAGGATCAGCAGTTTTTTCTGCCGAAGCTTCCAAACGGCTTTGTATGGAGGCTTGCGGTCAATACGGACCAGCCGGAAATGCCCGAAAAGGAGTCACAGATGACTGTCATTGACAGTGAATTTATCCTGAAACCGCGCAGCGTCGCCGTTTTTGTGGGAGGCCCATCCTTTTAACAAAATGCCGCGAAATGGAAAGAAAAGCTGATGATGTCTCCACATTATAAGCCAAACATTTCGCGGCAGATTTTTTTCCCGGTCTCTGTGCGGAAAATGTTGTCATAGGTCGCTCGGATATGGGCTGTGTCCGTGTTTCCTTCAAAGAGGTTGACCAGAAAATCCGCCTCCACCAGAATCTGATAATCGAGACCGTCGATGCCGGTATAAGTATGATGATGACCGACTAAAAAGCTGACGCGCTCTATCACATCTTTTTCAAATCCCAGCTCGGAGAGCATCTGCTCTGCCAGGACAGGACCTTCTTTTTCCTGTAATTTTCCGTTTCCGTCTCCGTATTTTTCCAGACACAGCCGGATGCCGATATCGTGCACGATGGCGGCAGCTTCCGTAATGAACAGTGTTTTTTCATCGAGATGCTCGGAAACAGCGATCGTCTTTGCAAAGCTGTGCACCTTCAGAAAATGCTGAATGCGCTCCGGGCTGCCGTGATCGTAGGAAATCATTTTTAAAATAAGCGGTTCTAAAGTCATACGAAGCTCCCTTCTTTGTGAGATACATAAGTCAGTTAAGAACATCATAGCGCGGTTTTCCTGATAATTCAAGCGCAGGAAAACGGTTGACAGTTCTCTGCGGATAAACTAGGATGAAAGAAAGATGTAGGTACATCCATTTTGAAAAACTATCGTGCAGGAAAGCCCCTGCAACTTAAATTCAGGAGGACGATTGCGATGGATAAAACCGAACGGAAAATGACGAAAATTGCGCGGGAGTTAAATAAGCTGACGGTACAGGCGATGAAGGAGAAAGGAATCGGGACGGCGGAGTTCGATTTTATCCATCTGGTGCGGCACCATCCCGGCATCACACAGGCGCAGCTGCGGGAAGAATTAAAGATCGACAAGGGAGCTGCGGCGCGCCGGGCGGCAAGCCTGGAAGCGAAGGGCTACCTGATTCGCCGGGACAATCCGGAGGACAAAAGAAGTCAGCTTTTGTATGCGACAAAAAAGGCGGAAGGGCTGAAAAACTCCAAGGTCAGCATTGAATCGACGTTTTATGAGTGGCTGATGGAGGAACTGGACGAATCAGAAACCGAGCACTTTTGCGAAATGCTGGATCGACTGTATCTGAGATCGAAAAAAGAAAGCCGGTCTGGATTTTTGCAGGTAAAGGAACGGATGGATAGAGGAGAAAAGGATGGCTGAAGGGACGACGATGTGCGACAGGAAAGAATCGGGAATCCAGACTGCCTGGGAAAAACCGGATCAGATCGGAAGCTACTTTGTGACGGAGTGGAAGCCGCTGCTTGCGGTGACGGTTTCCGGCCTGATTTATAACATCGGGCTGCTCGCGGGACCGTGGTTTGAAGGACGGCTTGCACAGTGCCTGCTGGATGTATTTGCAGGGAAAAAATTTTTTACCGATATGCTGCTTTTGGTGTGCGCGTATGTGGCAGTGATCGGATTCGTGCAGGGCGCGCGCTACATCAAGCGGTTTTATGTGCGCCGGTTTGCGAACGATATCAACCGGAGCATGAAGCAGGTACTTTACGGGAATCTGGTACATAAAAGTGTAGGGGAGCTGGAAAAAGAGGGTGCCGGAAGCCTTCTGACAAAAGCGGTGTCTGACGTGGATGCGTGCGTAGAGGGAATCCGGAAGTTTACGACGGAGATTTTTGATACCGGTATTGCGCTGCTTGCCTATGCTGCGATGCTGTTGTGGTACGACTGGCGGCTTGCACTGCTGTGTCTGTTGTTCCCGCCGTTTTCCTATTTGATGGCGGAAAAGATGAAAACCGTGGTAGAGCGCAGCAATGCCGCATATAAGGAGAGCGCCGGACGCTTGAATACAGCGACGCTGGACCGTGCGGGCAACGCGGTGACTTATCGGATTTACGGCTGTGAAAAACAGCGCAGCGGCATGTATGAAAAACAGCTGGACGATTACGAAAAAACAGCAGTCCGTGCAGGGATGCAGGTCGTAGCGATGCCTCCGCTGTATCAGGTGATTTCCATGGGAAGCACCGTGCTGATTTTGTATTTCGGTTCGAAAAATGTGTTAAACAGCGGATGGACGGTTTGGAACATCGCAGCGTTTACGACATTTTTATCCTGCTACGGAAAGCTTGCGGTCAAGTCCTCGAAGGCGGCGAAGCTGTTTAACTCCGTACAGAAAGCGAACGTTTCGTGGAAAAGAATCCGTCCGCTGCTGACAGAGCCTCCGGAAGAAACAGAAGAAAAGACAGCCGGGGCGGTCAGCCTGAAGCTGGATCAGGTGGGCGGCGCATATCCGGGCGGAAAGCAGATTTTTGACGGATTGACGATAAGTGCAAAGCCTGGACAGATCATCGGGATCACGGGTCCTGTTGCGTGCGGCAAATCGACACTTGGTAAAATTTTTCTGGGAGAAGTGCCTTATACCGGGCATGTTTTGTTAAACGGGAAAGAATTATCTGAATATTCAGACAAAGAACGCAGGAGCATGGTCGGATGGCAGGGACACGATCCGGAGCTTTTGACGGACAGTGTCCGAAACAATGTTGCGCTCGGAGAGGAGCAGATCGACGTCGGCAGGGAGCTTTCGCGCGTCTGCCTGGACCGGGAAGTGTCCGAAATGGAAAACGGCATCGATACACTGGTCGGCAGCCGCGGCGTGCGGCTTTCCGGCGGGCAGCAGGCGAGAACGGCGCTTGCACGGACGCTGTCCCATGCAAAGCCGTTGATCGTTCTGGATGACCCGTTTGCGGCGCTGGATCGGAATACCGAGGAGGAGATTTTCCGGGAATTAAAAGCGATGTCAAAGGATCGGATTATCCTGCTGATTTCGCACCGCCTGTATTTGTTTGATCAGATGGATCAGGTCATCTGGATGGAAAACGGACAGACGCAGACAGGAACGCACGAAAAAATGCTGCAGATAGTTCCGGAATATGCAAATTTGTGCAAGGTATGGAAGGAGGGAGCAGACCATGCGTGAGCGTTTGAAAAAAACGATGCCGTCAAAGGCGCATCATGAAATTCTTACTGCGGTGGGATCGATCTGCACACAGAATCTTCTGCTTCCGATTGCATTGGTCATTACCGTAGTCGGCGCAGTCGTCACTGCACTTGTGCCGCCGCTGATTCTGGAAAAAATCGTGGACGGGCTGACTGCGGGAAACTCGATGCCGATTGTACAGGCATTTTCCTATTTCGGCGTGGTAGCACTGGCGGGATTGCTGGAATCTACGCGGGAGAGCCTTTTGACCGTATTCGGACAGAAGCTGACCCACGGCCTGCGCAGTCAGATGTGCGAAAAGCTGTCGCAGCTGTCCGCAGATACGTTGAGTAAAATGGACGCAGGAACGATCGCATCCCGGTTCGTCGGAGATGTTGATACGCTGGAAACGCTGTTTACCTCCGGTATCATCAGCATGTTTGCAGACGCTTGCACGATGATCGGTATTTACGCAGTGCTCTGGCAGAAAAACCGCGGACTTGCGATTACTCTGCTGGCGGTTCTGCCGCTGATCGCACTGTTTACAAGACATGTTCAGAAAAAAATGCTGGCTGCGCAGATGGACAGCAGAAAGGCTGCTGCGCGGACGTCGGGTCTTGTGCCGGAGACGATTCATTGCATTCGGATGATCCATGTTTTTGGAAAAGAAGGCTTTATGCGCAAACGTTATGACCGTACGCTGCAGGAGGGATACGCTGCGATGGAGCGTACAAATTTTTACGATGCACTGTATTCTCCGGTTATTTTGATTACAGATGCGCTGGTGACGGGCGTTGTCATGCTGCTGTCGGCTTCGTCCGGCCTGGAAGCCAGAATGTTTTTCGGCATGTCAGTCGGTACGGCGGTTGCGGTAATTTCCTATATTTCGAGAATCTTTTCCCCAATCGAAAGCATTGGCATGGAAATCCAGACGATCCAGGAGGCGCTGGCAGGTGCGAAGCGTGTCGGAGAATTTCTGGAGCTGCCGACGCGGCTGGAAGCCTCCGGGGAGGCGGGAGAAAAAGTGATGACGGAGCTTGGCAGAGCCGGCGCGGCCTCTGGTTCGGATTATGCTGCGGCCGCTGGTTCGGATCGCGCTGCGGTCGCTGAGCCGGCAAAATCGCCTGCGGTCGCATGCATTTCCCTGGAAGACGTCAGCTTCGGCTATGAAGAGGAAAAGATGGTTCTGAAGCATTTGAGCTTCGAAATAAAAACCGGCGAGCAGGTAACGATGACCGGGCGCACCGGCGCAGGAAAGAGCACAATTTTTAAATTGCTTTTGGGGCTGTATCGTCCGCAAAAGGGTTGTGTAAAAATATATGGGCAGGACGCTTATCTGCTTCCGGACAGTATCAGACGGCGTCTGTTTGGCTGCGTGGAGCAGAGCTTTAAGCGGGTTCCCGGAACCGTTCTGGAGCAGATTACGCTTTCTGATCCGACGATTTCCAGAGAGGATGCGGTCGAAGCGGCGAAGCTGGCAGGATTGCATGAAGTGATTGCCGGAATGGAGCAGGGGTATGATACGCCCTGCACGGATGCACTGTTTTCACAGGGACAGTGGCAGCTTTTGTCCATTGCCCGGGCGGTTGCAGCGAAGCCGTCGATTCTGCTGCTGGATGAAATCACGGCGAACCTCGATGTAGGCACAGAGCAGGAGGTTTTGTATGCGCTCAGGCGCGCCGGAGAAAACCGGACGGTGGTTTCCATTTCCCACCGTTTGTATGAAAAAATGGGCGGCAGGGAGCTTGTAATCGGGTAACCAGACATCGTCGCAAAATACAATATGCCGCGCAAAGCCACAACCGGTCGTCTCTGCGCGGCATATTTCTCCTCCTTTCTGCGCACGTTTTTTGCGCATGTCGAGTTTGTGTCAAGTGAGCGCAGACACAAATCTCGCGATTGAAAAATTTTATTTTTCAATCTTTGCCTTCTATGCAGCGGAAACCTTCTTGTCTTTTGCTACAAGAATGATATACTGGGACTGAAATGATGTCGGGATCAAAAAGGTCTTTTGTCTCCTATGATACCGGATCAGGCATAAAAGCGATGACAGACAGGAGTGGCATACGATGGACATGCAGGAGAAATACAGACAGCAGTTGGATATTTCCTATTCCTATCATCTGGCGAAACGGATGGAAAAACACCGCACCAACGAAGAACTCGGCTATCGGACGGCGGGGTCGAAGGCAGAGCTTGCAACCGGGGAAATGCTGGAGCAGGAGATGCACACAATCGGTTTTCCGATTATCCATAAGGATGCGATTACAGTAGATGCGTGGGAATTTGAACGCGCGAAAATGACTTTTTTAAACGAAAAAGGCGAAGAGGAAACGATACAGCTTGGCGCGTATCAGACGAATTTTGTGACGGACGGACCAGAGTGCTACTCGGTTGTGTATGCAGGCAGAGGAACTCTGCAGGATTATGAAGGAATGGATGTGACCGGAAAGCTCGTATTAGTGGATATCAATCAGCGGGATGAGTGGTGGATCAATTATCCGGTTTATCAGGCACATTTAAAAGGTGCGGCGG
>OMAS01001096.1_pt1 | contig 12123 bp, 8 predicted proteins | sample 1674031 | NCBI WGS metagenome assembly OMAS01 (sample SAMEA103958138, study PRJEB25191) | human gut metagenome | biome: human-associated habitat [ENVO:00009003]; feature: intestine environment [ENVO:2100002]; material: feces | place: Germany | collected 2013/2015 | reverse complement strand
TGCGCGGAAATGTGCCGGTTTTTGATGACACCGGGTGTTTGCTGTGATACAATGGAAGTAATGATTGTTTTGGATATGTCCGAGAACGGAACGATCAACGGATATCCGTGGGAGGATTTTCTCGACCAATACCGCAGCGCCTGAAAGGAATAACAGTTTTCGCCGCCGGGGCAAAATGCCCCGGCGGTATTTTGTTGGAAAAAGGACGGGCAATGGGGAATACAGTGGCAGTGGAGGTGGCGAACATGTTGGCAGCGGCCTGGCTGATGCTCAGTTCATTATTTTATTCACTGCAGCTGTCCTCGGGCAGCTTTCCCCGCCCGCTGACGGAGGAAGAGGAACGGTACTATCTGGATTTGGCGGGGAAGGGGGATCTGGAAGCGAGGAATGTTCTCATAGAACGGAATCTGCGACTGGTGGCGCACATTATGAAGAACTGATGAAGCCCGCAGCAACCCTGTGTGGCGGACGGATGGGGTGTACCTGTCTGTGTACTGTGACCACAACGCAAAAATTTACTGGAATGTGGTGCTAAGATGAATATAAATGGCCCCAGCAGGCGAAGGTTGCTTGCTGGGGCTTGTCTATGGGTGGAGGACAGAAGGCTAGGAGCTTACCACCTGAATATTTGAAAAGTAGGATTTTGGGGCCGATATATTTATTGAAAAGTCTTGAAAAATAAGCCGAAAAGATATTGAAAAGTTGGTTCACAAAGAAAGAGAAGTCCGCTGGCTAGAGGGAGTAGAACGAATAGCGATTGGAAAGTGCAATGGGAAAAGAATAGGGCGGTTATCGGATAAAAGCCCATCTATGTCATATTGCACAGAAATAAAAAGAAGTTCTAGGTGAAAAAGACGAATGTTCGTTTCAACTGACGATTTCCGTTGCCTGTCTGGCGCAAAGGTGCTAAGCTAAAAACATAACGAGGAGGGGACTATTATGACAGAACTGGAAATGATACAGCGATCCGGCTAGGAAGCGGCTGCCAACGGCGGCAGGAGAGCAGCTGGGCCTGTCTGTCCGGGAGATGCAGGGGAAGGCCGGGCCTTTTCAGGCGGTGTACTACGGGGCAAACGCACAGCGGTTTATTCTGGACCATCTGATGGACATCCTGCGGGAAGAAAAATAGCGCAATAGATAAGGAGCGGAATATGACATTAGAAAAACAAGATGCGGAGCTTTTTTATGAGCTTTGGTTCCCTTTGCTGGACTTCGTAAATCAAAAATACCGGGTATGTCCCGGCACGGGAACCATTGACCGGAGCCGAGGCGTCGATGCTGCCGATGCTGCCGATGCGAAGAAGATTGCAGATTATTTGTGGTCCCACACGCAGGTGCTTCAGGAATACATTGCCTATGCAAAGCTGCCAGAGGAGCAGGCCCAAATTGTGGCGGGGTGGGCGCAGTGCAAGCCGGGAAAGTACATTATGGAACGGCATTTAAAAAAGGGAACCGTTTTCATTTCAGAGGATGACCAGACGGTCTATATGGTCGAGGGGCTGTTTTCCACCTGGGAGGAGATGATGGGAAAAGGTCCGGTACTGCTGGATGCCGTGTTGATCCCCTTTAAGGATATGATTATTTCGGATGGATTAGTCAGGGCCTATCCGTTCCACTTCGGACGTGGTTACAGCGAAGCGTTTAAGGATATTTACAGAAAGGCCAAGGAGGACAATACGATTCGTTTTTCCTTAAGCGGCGGCGAACCGGAACGTCGTCCCAACAAGGAAAAAGAAACCGGCACGGTGGAAAGCTATGTGATCAAGGTGTCTCTGGGACGCAGCTGCTACCGGTACATTCAAATCGGCAAGCAGAAAACCCTTGGTGCGTTGAGCGAAGCGATTTTGGCCGCTTTCGAATTTGACGATGACCATTGCCATGCGTTCTTTGTGGATGACCGGTATTGGAGCGATTTCTGTGCCTATTATTCCGACGATATGGATGAGGGTTGCCGAATGTCCTACAAGATGCCACTTGGACGACTTGGACTGGAAAAAGGCGATAAATTTAAGTACTTGTTTGATTTTGGAGATGAATGGCGTTTTCAGTGCAGAGTGATGCAGGAATTGGAGGAGAAAACGAAGTCTTTCCGTGTGATCAAAGCGGTTGGAGACCCGCCGGCGCAGTATCCGGGCTGGGATGACGAGGAGCCATAGCCAGGAACTGCGGGATAGCCTGACGTTTGTAATGCAGAACGATTGTGGATAAGACATTTGAAAAGGAAACACCCCCGGCAGGCGTGATATGCTCCCTTTATGAGAGACAGTGAAATAAAAACACTGTCAATCACGAAGGGAGCATTGTTCATGTCAAGAAGGAAAACCAGCAGATCAGAGCAACTGTCGGCGGCGAAAGCCTCTGCATGACCTGTGGACGCGTCAGCCCTTTGTCCATGCAGTCTACCTTTGAGGACTTGGCGGTGGATTTCGAGGGTACAACCGCCAGTGGCGCGAAGCGATTCTACCGGCGTACGCTTGACAAGCTGTGCCTGAAGCTGCTTGAAAGCAGGCTTGTCCATACCGTGACGCTGAAGCAGACCGAATGCCGCAAAAGGAACAAAAAATAGCCGCCGCTGTCTACCTATATCAGGTAGACAATGACGGCGAATGGGGAGAGATCAGATTTGACTTTGCAACCGGCACAGCGGAGATCGTCTGGCTGGCAGAGTTGGATACGGTAAAGTCCAATGTCTTTGCAAGGACGGCGATTCGGTACATCTATGGCTTGCCGGAGGTGCGGCTGCTGAAAGAGGCTGTTGTGATGTTTGATTAAGCATTGTGATCATAAAAATTTACAATTTTTATTCAAGCAATCGCCTGATTTATTTTGTGAAGTCTGATATCTTATTATAAGAAACACTGGATAATGCACAGAAATGAGGGGATTGTGTTTTGCGGGAAGAAAAGAAAGCCGAAAAGAGACAGGAGCTTGTAGGCGTCTGCCTTGACTGCTTTGTCGAAAAGGGGCTGACCCTTGCCACGACAAAGAACCTCTGTAAGGCGGCAAAGCTGCAAAACGGCGGCATCTACTATTACTTCTCCACCAAAGAGGAAATCGTTCTTGCCTGCGCCGAGGAAGCGATCAGTCGAATTGAAAAAGCCGCGTTTGCCATCGTGCTTGAAGATATTAGTGACATCAAAAGCATGATGGATCATCTCGGTGAGCTGGCGGATAAAATGTCGCCTACCATGCGCTTTCTGGTCAGCGTATGTGTGTCGCGCGAATACGGAGAAAAGGTAAAGCCTTCCCTTGTGCGGCTTGCGGAAAGAAAGGGGCGGAATAATCGATAGTTTACCATAAAGAGAAAATCACAAACGACTTTATAGTCAATCCATACGCACAAACCCTTTCGAGGAGATGACCAAAAACAGAAGAGAATCATAGGAGGACAACATGAAAAAGATACTTGCAATTCTACTATCGCTGCTTTCCTGCGGGTTTCTTTCCGCCTGCTCTGCCGAAAAAACGCAGCCGGATACACCGGATACTGAAACCGTGTGGGAAATGGTCAGTGAGGCATACATCTATGCGTTCCCGCTGGTGCTGACCGACGCAACCAAAACATTATCGACCAATACGGACGGGACCATGACTGGCCGTGCGCCCATCAATCAGTTCAACCATGCAAAAAAGCTGGCGGACGCCTCTTTCCGCACCGTCGTGACGCCGAACGTCGATACCGTCTATTCGCAGGCATGGCTTGACATCAGCACAGAGCCTATGGTCTACGTCCTGCCGGAAACGGATCGCTTCTGCAATGTGCAGCTTCTGGATGCGTGGACGAACACCGCCGCCGTGCTGGACAAGGCGGGTGCTTATGCCATTGCGCTTCCCGGCTGGGAGGGCGAGCTGCCCGACGGTGTGACGCGCGTGGACGTGCCCACCGCAACGATGTGGTCGATCACCCGCACGGTGCTGTCCGGGAACGAGGACCTGCCCAATGTCTATGCTATTCAGGAGCAGATGCAGCTCCTGCCGCTTTCGGCTTATGTACAGGGAGGCGAGTATGCCGCACCGCAGGGAGCTTATAAAGAGGAAAATGACTTTGTTCCCGTGAACAAGGTGCTTTCCATGACGCCAGCAGAGTTTTTCAATACGGCTAACGCTCTGATGCAGGTCAACCCGCCCGCCGATGCGGATAAGGAACTGCTGAAGAAACTCTCCGCCATCAACGTGGGCGCGGGTAAGACCTTCGACGCCGCTCTCCTGGGCGAAGGAGCTGCCGAGCGCTGGACGCAGATGCTTCAGGGGCTTCGCGCCACGCTCGCCGCCGACGGCGCGAAGTATGCGCAGAAACTCGGCCAGTGGGTCTATTACGGCAAGCCCATCGGCGACTTCGGCACGGAGTATACCTACCGCACGATGGTAGCGCTGGTGGGGCTTGGCGCCAACACCGTGGACGTGGCAATCTATCCCAAGACAGCGGTGGATGAGACCGGCGCAGCGCTGACCGGAGAAAAGAAGTATACACTCCACTTTGAAACCCTTCCTCCCACGCTGGAGGGCGGCTTCTGGTCCGTGACCGCCTACGGAGAGGATGATTTCCTCATTGACAATTCCATCGACCGCTACTGCATCAACGACCGCTCCGACTTCAAGCTGAATGCGGACGGCACATTGGATATTATCCTGTCCAAGGATGCACCGGAAGACACCTCTAACTGGCTGCCTGTTTCCGACGGGGAATTTCATCTGTTCATGCGGATCTATGTACCGGATATGACAGCACTGGATAGCTGGCAGCCACCTGTTATCCGCGAACAATAAGGAGATGGAAAAGAATGGCTATGAAACGTATTGCAGCAATGCTTCTTACATTGGTACTATTGCTGTCCTGCGTCGGCTGTGCGCAGGATGGGCGCAAAGAGCCGGGCGCGGAAAAGGCAGACCTGGGTCTGACTGCCGATGTCAAGCCCGCCACAGACTTTACGGCAAAGGCAAATGCCGCCATCTACGATGAACTTGACTTCGATGATAAGCAGGAATATGAATTCGCCACCCGTGGACTGATCGACGCGCCGGAAACACTGGAACTAAAGGACGAGGATGGGAAGATCCTCTGGAGTCAGGAAGCCTATGCGTTCCTGGACGATTACGAAAAAGCGCCTGACAGCGTAAATCCAAGTCTCTGGGAGAACACGAAAAATAACCACGCTTATGGCCTTTTTGAAGTGACGGATGGCATCTATCAGGTCCGCGGCTATGACATGGCAAACCTTACCGTTGTCAAGGGCGATACCGGCTGGATCGTCTTTGATACGCTGATGAGCGTGGAGTGCAGTCAGGCTGCCATGCAGCTGATCGAAAAGAATCTTGGTAAATTCCCGGTCAAGGCCGTCATCATCTCTCATTCCCACGTCGACCATTTTGGCGGCATCGCCGGCGTGATGGCGAAAGAGGATAAGGCAGACGAGACACTTTCTATTGAAGATCAGCTCGCCAGCGGCAAGATCCCCGTGATCACGCCTGTGGGCTTCACGGAGCACTCCGTGAAGGAAAATGTCTACGCCGGTAAGGGTATGGGCCGCCGCAGCAATTATCAGTATGGCATCCTTCTGACCCCCGGCGTGACCGGCAAGCTGGCGCAGGGCATCGGCATGGGACAGTCCACCGGAACGGTCTCGTTCATGACGCCCAGCTATGAAATCACGCAGTCTGGCGAAAAGCTGACGATCGACGGTGTGGAGCTGGAGTTCCAGCTCACGCCGGGTACGGAAGCACCCGCCGAAATGAACACTTGGCTGCCCCAGTACAAGGCGCTGTGGATGGCGGAAAACTGCACCGGCACGCTCCACAATCTCTACACGCTGCGCGGCGCGGAGGTGCGCGACGGCGCGGCATGGGCAAGCTATATCACCGAGGCCATTTCCCTTTACGGCAAGGACGCGGAGGTCACCTTCCAGTCCCACAACTGGCCGCACTGGGGAAACAACGTGGTGAACGACTACATGGTCAACACGGCTGCCGTGTATAAGTTCATCAACGACCAGACTCTGACCTATATCAATCAGGGCTACACCAGCGATGAGATCTCCAACATGATCGAGCTGCCGGAGGCACTCAATAAAATCTGGTACACCCGCCAGTACTACGGGACGGTCGCCCACAACGCCAAGGCGGTCTACCAGAAGTTCATGGGCTGGTATGACAGCAACCCTGTCAACCTGAACCCCCTCATGCCAAGCGACAGCGCAAAAAAATGGGTGGAGTACCTGGGGGATGTTGACAATGTCCTGCAAATGGCAAAGGCGGATTTTGACAAGGGTGAATATCAGTGGGTCGCCGAGGTCACAAATACCATCGTCTTTGCCGACCCGACGAACACCGATGCACGGCTTCTGTGCGCCGATGCACTGGAGCAACTGGGGTATCAGGCGGAGTCCGGTCCGTGGCGCAACGAATATCTGACCGCCGCGCAGGAGCTGCGCCATGGAAACGCCAATTTCACCGCTTCCACCAAATCTACCGGCGACATGGTCAAGGCCCTCTCCGCGCCCATGCTGTTTGACTATATGGCCATTGTCATGGACAAGCAGGCGCTGGCTGACCGCGACTTCACCATGAACGTGATCCTGCCTGACGTGGGCGAACAGCACATGCTCCGCGTGAAGAATGGTGTGCTGCTGGTCTATGCGGATACATTGTCTGATGATGCGGACGTGTCTATTACCTGCCCGAAGAATGCGCTGTTTGCGATCCTGACTAACAATCAGGAAACGGTTACACAGGTCGTCAAGGTCGAGGGCAGCGCAGAGCTGCTGACGCTGATGATGGAGAATATGAACCAGTTCCCGATCACCGGAGCCAACCCCTTCAACATCATCGAGCCGTAACGGCTTCGCGGGGCGGTCCGTGGGAAGACCGCCCCGCTCGAGAGAAAACAGCGAGATGCTTTCAACGCAAATCAAAAGCTGTCTGTTTCTGTTGGAAACAGACAGCTTTTGCAACCTTACGGTTGCCCTGCACACCCGAATCTGTCAGCCAACAGTAAAAATTAGAATTACTTCCTTATCACTGTTAAGCCAAATTTTCGGGGCTTTTCTGCAACAGAATAGGCACTTTTACGGACTATATATATGACAGAAAAAATGGATATCCCAAATAACTGTCATGAAACCAGGATCCCATGGAGAAAGTAGTGCGAAAAATAAGCTTGATAGCTTATTTTTCGCACGGCTATTTGTTTCTGAGCAAAAACAAATAGCTTTGATTGCAGATGAAAATTTGAGATTCTCATCGTATCTTCACAACAAGTTGCTCAGAAATGAGGATTTTATGAAAAATGATATGAAGCTTGTGCGGCGGGCAAAACGCGGAGATGTGGATGCATTTGCCGAATTATATGCCGGAATATATAAGGATATGTATCGATTTGCATTGTACACACTCCGAAATACGAGCGATGCGGAAGATGCGGTAAGCGATGCTGTTACGGATGCGTTTGCATCGATCCGGAAACTGCGCAGTGAAGAGGCATTTAAGAGCTGGATATTTCGGATTTTATCCAATAAATGCAAGGATAAACTGCGTGAATACGCGGGTAAAAATGAGACCGGGATGGAAGATATAGAGGAACTCGCGCTTGATACCGGATCGGAGATGACAGAATGTATCCAGGTGAGGAAGCTGTTTTTTGAACTGGCGGATGAGGAGCGGCTGATCATCAGTATGCACCAGTTCGCAGGCTATACAAGCCGTGAGATCGCTGCAATATTACATATGAATGAAAATACCGTGCGCTCGAAGGAAAGCCGGGCATTAAAAAAAATGGGTGAGTGGTTACAATAAATTGCTATCAGTAGTTAATGAGGTAGTGAAAAAGGGATTTTTCATTACAGAATGGAGGTGCCTATGTCAGAAAAAGAAATTTTAGATAAAATAGAAAAATCTGCCGCACAGGAAAAAATTCCAGAGAGCATTGAACCGGAGCAGATCAAAAGAAAATTAAAGGAGAACCAGAAAAACAAGGTAAAACGGAGAAGCGGGATCACTTATTACGGGGCTGTAGCAGCGGCGGCACTTGTGCTTGTCATTGGCGCAGCAGGAGGAATCCATGCGGTTACCGGGGGCGGCACAGGGCTTATGACGGCGCCGGTGGGTATAGAAAAAGCGGCATCCGGGCAAAAGTCAGATGAAGGATCAGAAGGCAGCAGCGAATTAAAAGATGGAGCGACTGCAGGCGTAGAGAAAAATGCACAAAAAAAAGATGCAGGATCTTTGTATACAGTCGCAAAAAATTATGGAGAGGTCTATGATGCAATTTGCTCTGGCAGTGGTCAGGAAAAGGAAGCAGATGGAATAGCGGTTGCGGAGGGAGATAGTTCTAACTCTGGTGATGCAGCGACATATATTATGGATGACACATCAGATACCGTGGATGCGGCTGTAGACGGAGTGGAAGAAATCGGTGGTACACAGATGATAAAGGGCGCAGGAGCACAGGAGGGACAGACAGCGGCAGATATATCATCAGATACGGCAAAACAGCGGTATTCCGGGACAAATCTGCAGAAAGAAGGCGTGGATGAGAGCGATTTTGTCAAAACAGATGGTTCTTATATTTACACGGTAAGCCACAATGAAATATTGATTACGGATATCCGGAAAAAAGCATTAAAACAGATCGGAAAAATACAGATTTCTGAAACTTCATCCGACCGTGTGCTTGAGATGTATGTGGATGGTGATATTTTAAGCGTGATCGTGGAAAGTGAAGATTCCGGACTGGAAATGCAGGCAGATGATACAGAAAATTATACGGAAGACTGCTTTTATTATTTTAGTGAGGGAACACAGACACAGGTTCTTACCTATGATATCAGTGATCCGGAAAAGCCTGTAAAAACCGGGTGTGTGACGCAGGATGGAAGGTATCAGACATCAAGAAAGATCGGAAATATCATTTATCTTTTTACCAATAAAAGAATCAGTATGCCACAACAGACAAAAGAAGAAGCCGTTACGGAAGAAAATGTAAGTGGATGGATTCCGTTAGTCAATGATAAGGCGGTAGATGCAGAAGATATTTACGTGGACAATGGCGGTGGAGGAAGCAACAGTCTGCTGATATCCTCAGTAAATGTGAAAAATCCGGATCAGGTTGTGGATAATACCATGATTTTAAGTCAGTATGTGGATATCTATGTGAGTGAAAGTGCGTTTTATGTGTATCAGATAAAAGGTTCCTGGAATGATGCGGTAACACAGATTGCAAAATTTGGGCTTGCTGATGGGAAGATGGATGCTGATGGAGCAGTTTCAGTGAACGGGAGAATTACAGATACATTTGCGATAAATGAACAGAGCGGAAAACTACGGGTTTTAACGACCAGCCAGGATTCAGTAAATGGAGAGGAAACGAATAATCTTTATTTGTTTGAGAAAAATCTGAGTCTTACAGGCAAGATAGAAGGAATTGCACAGGGAGAGGAAATCTATGCGGCGCGTTATCTGGGTAACATGGCTTATTTTGTTACTTATCGCAATACAGACCCACTCTTTGCTGTGGATTTGTCGGATGACAAAAATCCCAAGGTACTCGGTGAATTAAAGATCAGTGGATTTTCAGAGTATCTGCATTTCTGGGGAGAAGATAAACTGGTCGGGATCGGATATGAGACGGATGAAAAAACAGGGGAACATACAGGTATCAAGATTACAATGTTTGACATTTCAGATTCTTCCAGTTTAAAAGAGATGAACAGTCTCGTATTAAAAGATTATAATTACAGTGAGGCACTCTATAATTATAAATGTGTGCTTGCGGATGCGGAGGAAAATCTGCTTGGATTTGCACTGCAGTCCTATGGGGATGAGGAGAGTGCCGCATATCTTTTACTTTCATGGAATGGAGAAAAATTTGAAACTCTGCTGTCGCAGAATCTGACCGATCAGGCCGGAAAGCAGGATGCATCAAAAGGTGCAGACACTTCTGCGTACCGGGGAATCTATGTTGGAGATATGTTTTATATTGTCAGTACAGAAACAATCACGTCTTATGACAGAACACAGGAATATTGTGTGAAAAAAAGCATAAGTTTTAAGTAGGAAGATGAAAAAATTTAAAATCTGTCTTGACGCAGAGGAACTGTTTTGTTAAAATCGTTACAGAACTTCTGCGACAGGCAGATGAATATGGCGCGGTAGCCAAGCGGTAAGGCTCCGGTCTGCAACACCGTCATCACCGGTTCGAATCCGGTCCGTGCCTTTCAAAACCTCGAAAATATTTATTTTCGAGGTTTTTGTTTTATACATATCAAATGAACGATGAGCAAATATCTGGTTGTTGATAAAGATATGTGCAAGTTGGAAATGTAGTGGATACAGATGGAGAAAAAAATGCTGACTGAAGTTTTTTATTTACACGAAAAAGGATCTCTTGCGGATGCAAGACTTTGTACCTATATACTCGATGATTCTGATTCGATTGCGATTGAGAAACGTCCGATGATGCTCATCTGTCCGGGAGGCGGTTACGAGCACACGTCTGACCGGGAAGCAGAGCCGCTCGCCATGCATTTTCTGAGTATTGGCTATCATGTGGCAGTGCTGCGCTATTCGGTGGCACCGGCAGTTTATCCGACGGCTCTGTTAGAGGCAGCGGCGTCCATGAAGCTGATTCATGAACATGCGAAGGAGTGGTATGTGGACACAGATAAGATCGTGGTGCAGGGATCTTCTGCAGGCGGACACCTTGCAGCATGCCTTGCGATGTTCTGGCATACAAAGTGGCTGGCAGAGATGGCGGGTGTAACAAACGATATATTAAAACCTGCAGCAATGCTTTTAAATTACCCGGTTATTACTTCCGGAGAATATGCACACCGGGGATCTTTTAAACAGCTTCTTGGCGGAAATGAGACGGAGGAACTGTTAGAATTGCTTTCACTGGAAAAACAGGTCACAGAGCACACACCGCCGGCATTTATCTGGCATACCTATACAGACCAGTCGGTTCCGGTGCAGAACTCGCTGCTTTTGATCGGTGCAATGAAAAAATATGAGATCCCGGTTGAGTTCCATATGTATCCGGTAGGAAAACACGGCCTCAGCACCTGCAGCAGACTTACTGCCATGCGGGATGGTACGGGGATCCAGAAGGAGTGCGGGAGCTGGCTTCCTTTGGCAAAGAGGTGGCTGATCGCACTCCGGGATGAGTAAAAAATTATTTTACAACAATCTTTACAAATTTCTTTTTACCACGTTTTACGACAAGTCCGTCAGCACCGAAAGCGTCAGCTCCGTAAGTGGTCTGGATGTCTGTTACTTTTTCGTCAGCAACGGAGACACCGCCCTGCTGTACGGCACGTCTTGCGTCGGAGCGGGATGGAGCAAGCTCAGCTTTTACTAAGAGAGCAAGGATATCTAAATCGCCGTCTGCAAAGTCAGCAGCAGTCAGCTCTAAGGTCGGCATGTGGGCAGAGTCGCCACCGCCTGCGAATAAAGCGTGGGATGCTTCTTTTGCTTTGTTTGCTTCTTCCTCGCCGTGAACCAGTTTGGTCAGCTCGAAAGCAAGAATCTCTTTTGCCTGGTTTAACTGTGCGCCTTCCCAGCTTTCCATTGCGTCGATCTCCTCTAATGGAAGGAAAGTCAGCATACGGATGCATTTTAATACGTCCGCATCAGAGACGTTTCTCCAGTACTGGAAGAAGTCGAATGGGGAAGTCTTGTTCGGATCAAGCCATACGGCACCGGACTGTGTTTTACCCATTTTTTTGCCTTCGGAATTTAAAAGAAGGTTGATGGTCATTGCGTAAGCGTCTTTTCCGAGTTTTCTACGGATCAGCTCGGTACCGCCTAACATGTTGCTCCACTGGTCATCACCGCCGAACTCCATGTTACAGCCGTATTTCTGGTATAAGGTGTAGAAGTCGTAACTCTGCATGATCATGTAGTTAAACTCTAAGAAACTTAACCCTTTTTCCATACGCTGTTTGTAGCATTCTGCGGTCAGCATACGGTTAACGGAGAAATGAGCGCCGACTTCACGCAGTACGTCAATGTAATTTAAGTCCATCAGCCAGTCTGCGTTGTTTACCATAAGTGCTTTTCCATCGGAAAAATCGATGAAACGGCTCATCTGTTTCTTGAAGCAGTCACAGTTGTGCTGGATCGTCTCCGGTG
>OMAS01001093.1_pt1 | contig 12164 bp, 10 predicted proteins | sample 1674031 | NCBI WGS metagenome assembly OMAS01 (sample SAMEA103958138, study PRJEB25191) | human gut metagenome | biome: human-associated habitat [ENVO:00009003]; feature: intestine environment [ENVO:2100002]; material: feces | place: Germany | collected 2013/2015 | reverse complement strand
GCTTTTTGAAAAATACATTTTCAGCATACTGAGAAATCTGAGCAATCTCAACTGAATTTATTTTCATATCATTATATAAACCGGAAATAATAGTTCCGACAACTACCTCAAAAGCTGCTGACGATGAAAGTCCTGCACCAACAAGTACATCACTTGTTGCATAAGCATTGAATCCACCAATTTTGTATCCATGATCCTTAAGTCCACGAAGAACACCTCTGATGAGGCTGACTGTTGTGCCTGCCTCATCATCATTAACTTCGAGGTCATTTATATTGAGAGTAATCATATCATAACCGTCAGAAACAAATCTTACAACATCATTGTTATTCTTGGCCGACACAGCAATAGTATCAAGATTAATGGATGTTGCAAGCACCATTCCATGCTGGTGATCTGTATGATTACCGCAAACCTCACTTCTGCCGGGAGCACTGAATATTGCTACTTTATCAGGGCAAAAAATTGTTTCATACTGCTCAATTGCATGAACATATCTTTTTTTCTGATAATCAATCATTGATGAATCTATATATATATCAGTGAAAAGATTATCAAATTCGCCGTTTGTAATTTTTTCAATTGCTGTTTTAGTATCAATCATTTTATTTACCTGCCTTTTCCGCAACTGTAGGAAGGAACATAGAAGGCTCTGTGTTACCGCTTTCATCAAGCTGTTGTGTCATATCAATCTTGCCTTCTCTTCTTGCACTGATTGTGTTTATAACCTTCTTCATCATACCGTCATTGAGTTTATATTTCTTTCTGTAAACAACATAAGCAATAAGCATACAAACCGCAGGAACAATGCACATAAGTGTACTGATTGATGCTACTGTTGCAAATGACTGTTCCTGTCCCGGAATATACTGTGTGCTTCCAAGTGCCGCACCAATACCGAGTGCTGTAAGAGCCGCTGTAAATTTTACGATAAGCGTCTGGAGTGAGAATACAACGCCTTCATTTCTTGTTCCAAGCTTAAATTCACCGTAATCAACAACATCTGCAAGGAATACTGTTGCACAACCAAGTTCAAGACCTGTACCAAGTTTTACAATAACACCTGAGATTGATGTGAGCACAACATTGTGCGGAGCAAAAATACCTACGAACAAAAGCATTACAAGACCAAATGCAGGTAAAAGACACGCAAGAAGGAACGAAGTTTTTCTTGAAAGAAATTTTGTAACCTTAGGGAATACGATAAGACCTACAACCTCTGCGATTGATGCGCTGATCATAAATGATGACATCATTCCTGCGTTGCCGCAAACATATTTGAAATAATATGTAGCAACACCCATAATGCACTGAATGCCGATGTTGTAAAGGAAGATAAGAGTTACCGCCCAACGAAGTTGATCATTCTTGCCGATGATTGAGAAAATATCTTTAAACTTAACTTTCTTTTCCGGAACAGAATCATCTCTCTTTTTCGGAAGATTGATTACTGTAATACCGATTGTAAGAATAAATACAATTGCAATTATGATTGCAAATCTGTGATAACCTGCCTGATTTGTTGTGCCGCCGCTGAGAGCCTCAATAATCTGAACACCAAAGCCTGCAATAACAAGTGACTGTCCGATACTTGCAAAGATTCTCGGAAGTACCGAAACTTTTTCTCTCTCCTCAGGATTTGAAGTGAGGTTAGGAATAATTGACCAATAAGGAATATCCATAATTGTGTAAGTCATACCCCAAAGTATGTAAGCTGCTGTTGCAAATACGCAAAGTCCAACGCCATCGAGGTGGAAGTCTGTGAATAAAACAACAAATACAATTGAATTAACCAGCGTACCTATTACAAGCCATGGAATAAATTTACCCCATCTGCTGCGTGTGTTATCAACAATCATGCCCATAAACAAATCATTAAAGGCATCCCATAACTTTGCAACAAAGAACATTACGCCGATAAATACCGGGTTAACCTTGATGATGTCTGTGAAATAAATCATTGAAAATGTGGCAATCATACCATAAATCATATCTTTGCCGAGGGCACCTAAAGCAAAGGTGTATTTGATTCTACCCGGGATTTTGCCATCAAGTCTTGGTTGTGATGATGTCTGTTTCATAATTTTTCCTCCTTTTAATTTTAAATGAAACGCCGTGACAACCTGCACAAAAGATTTCGTTATTATTTAATAATAATGTTTCTTTTGTTTTTCTGTTAACTAAATTATATGTTTTGTTTCGTAAACTGTCAATAGTTTTTGGTAAACATTTTTGCTTTCTCTGTTTTTCACTAAACACGACTTGATTTTTTAGTAATATTTCACTATAATGGTAGTGAGGTGATTCAATTGGCTACAATCAGAGATGTTGCCAAAAAGGCAAATGTATCAGTAGCTACTGTTTCAAGAGTGCTTAATAACGACACTACCCTCAGCACCTCACTTGAAACAAAGCAAAAAATATTTGCAGCAGCTAAAGAACTTAATTATGTAAAGAAAAAAAGGGTTACATCAGCACCTTCATGTCGCATTGGAATTCTACAATGGTTCTCTTCCAAACAGGAAATTGAAGATAATTATTACTTTTTGATGAGACAAGGTATCGAGGACTACTGTTCAAAAAATAATATAAGTATTGTACGAACATTTAAAACAGACAATGACTATCAGAATGTACTTTCTGATGTTGATGGCATAATCTGCCTCGGAAAGTTTAGTAAACAAGAAATAAAATTACTGCATTCTTTGAATAATAAAATTGTTTTTCTTGATATGACCGTTGAGAATATTGAAATCACATCCGTATCGCTCGACTTTCGTCAGGCAGTGTCCGATGCAATTAAATATCTATATGATTTAGGCCATAGAACAGTTGGCTTTATCGGAGGCATTGAACAGCTTGAGGACGGAACGATATTTCCTGATAAACGACTCAACACTTTCACAGACATTTGCGATGAACTAAACATTAAATATGATGGGTTTATTATGCAGGACAAATTTTCAACATCATCCGGTTATAAAATGATGTCAGAAATGATCAGCAAAGGAAATCTCCCCACAGCTATTTTTGCGGCAAGTGATCATATTGCAATCGGTGCAATGAGAGCTCTGCAAGAAAACGGTTACAAAATTCCTGAGGATATTTCTGTTATGGGATTTGATAACACGGAGCTTTCGGGATATACAAACCCTCCGCTTACTACGGTAAACGCACCTGTATATGCAATGGGCATTTACGGCATTAGATTTATTTTGAATCTGATGAAACCTAAAAGCACCGATTATTATTCTCCTATGCGTGTCTATCTGCCTTGTCCAATAAAAGTTCGCAACTCATGTGCAAAACCTAAAAGTTTATAATTATTATCGTTATCATACGATTGTATACTATAATAAATTATAACTCCACAAATGATAGAATAAGCCGGAAGAATATAATTCTGTTAATGAATTATAATAACTAAAAATTCATTTTGCACCCCTGGTTTGCAGTTCAAAAAGAAAAACGGCTTCCCGGCTTAGCTGCCCATGCCATCTACTCAATCAGCACCGGCAAGCTCGAAGGCTTCAACAACAAGATCAAGGTCGCTAAAAGAATCGGCTACGCTTACCGTGACGACGACTTTTTCTTCACCTTGATTTGCTATCTTTCTATTCCATCTGTCCGTTCCCCATCCCACAAAAAATCGTGATGAACCAAATTTAAGGAGCTGTGAAGAAATGAAGTTTAAGACTTCGTTCTTCGCAGCTCCTTTGTTTTTTGTGAAATAATAATGCAATTGTTAAAAAAGCATACTTCCCCCCTGAATATTGTTCAAAGCAAACATTTGCTTCGCCCTACTCAATTAGCCCCAACATAACCGTTGAAAAATCGGGCAACAGAAATTTTGCATTTTACAAATCTATTGCCCGACCTGAATTTTAAATTTTAAACTGTCAATTTTTATTTTGCTAAAAGCTTAAATCCCATAATAACAACACCTAACACTACGAGGACGATACCTGTGGCACGGTTTAGGGTTTTGGGCTTAGCTTTGTTTGCAAAGACAGCGGCAATTCTCGCCCATATAAGGGTGAACGCTATGCAGAGAATGAACACAAACAAATCGGGTGTGCCACCAATCATAAAGTGCGAAGCTGCGCCTGTCAGGGCGGTGAATGTCATAATGAATACGCTTGTGCCGACAGCGGTTTTCAATTCATAGTTCAGCACGGTCGTCAAAATCAAAAGCATCATCATTCCTCCGCCCGCACCTATAAATCCACAGATAAAGCCGATTAACATTCCGCAGATTACAGACTGGATTGCCCTCTTTTTTGCCGACACACCGAGCATAGCTTCTTTAGTTGTCATAACGGGACGGATGATAAATTTTATGCCGAGCAAAAATGTCATAAACACGGAAAATCCGCCCATTGTAGCTGATGGAACAATGCTTGCAACATAACTGCCGACAATCGTAAACGCAAGCACACTCGCCATCATAATCAAACCGTTTCTGACATCGAGATTTTTATTTTTATGGTATGTATAAGCCGAAACTGCACTCGCCAAAACATCGGACGAAAGTGCGATTCCGACTGCCATATACGGATCCATATTAAGAAAAGTTATGAGCATCGGACTTATTACAGCCGCCGCACTCATTCCTGCAAAACCTGTTCCGAGACCTGCACCCATTCCTGCAAAAAATGTAACTAAAATTGTAATAAATATATCCATTTAATTTCCTCTATAGAATAATATAACTAAATTAAGATTATTTTAATTTTGCCGTTTCATAAACAAAAGCCGTGAAATCAGCATTATTACCGCAGTTCCGACAAGTATCTGCAACGGGTACAAAAGTACGCTTTCACTCGGAATAATCATACTCAAAATTGTCAATGCTCCGGCAGGCGGAATATACATTTTTGTGCAGTAAACAATTACAAGCATTATCGCCGTGGCTGTCAATGCGGCAACTGTCAACGGCAATCCGAGAGTCATATTCAGCACATATCTTGAAACCGATCCGACAAATGCACAGACTGTTATCACCAAAACCGTCTTTACCGGCTTGTTGCGAGCCTTATTTTTCGGACGAGAAAATTCCGTAAACGCCACAAGCAACGGCGGTGCAATTGCAAATTTAAAGCCCGACCAAATTGCGAAGAATCCCACAACGGCAACACAGATTGTTCTTACGGCTGTGTCAATCACATCGCTCTTTGCATGCAGGTTTACCGACTGAAAATCCTCTTTATCTCTTATTTTAACTTTCAAAAGAAATCTGCGGAATAATACAACCGCAATTGTCAGCAAAAATGCGGCAATCGGGTATATAAAGCTCTCGGTCTGCATCATAACGGGCAACACAATTGCCGAAATCATCGGTGCAAATGTTGTCCCCGAAAGCATAAAGAGAATTTGTGCAAATACAAATGCAATCAATATTTCAAGATAAAGCCCGACTTTTATGTATCGGACTGTCAGCACACCCGCAACAGCGCAAATCGCAATTAACGCAATCATTCGGCTGTCATTGACTTTCCAACCTTGCTTTTGTGTAACCATATAGCCAATCGCAAGTGCCGTTATTTCAGGAAAGATTATCTCCACCTCACCCAATATTTCCGCAACAAAAGTCATTATACCGACAAGTATAAGCGTTAATACATACGGTAATGCGTTTTTAAGTGCTTTTGTTAAATTCAGTTTCCTCATTTTTTATATTTCTACCCACTTTTCATTTCAAACTAACAGCACTATTGTATCATAAATCTGTCAGCATTAACAGACAAAATTTATTCACAGAATTTTCCTTTAACAGCGTATCTGTCATTATGCGTGGATATGCAGGTCTTGCAAAAAACGCTGTGCATATTGGAGGTTCAGCATATAATAAAAACGGCGCAGAAATTAGCGGAGTTTTTTTGATTCACCTACGGTTTAGGTATCAAAATATAAATATTTGTACAGCAAAGCCTCCTGCAACTGCTTAAATTTTACACATTACAGGATAATGGGTGTTGCACAATAACATTTATAATTTTTTTGGTTATTTAGTGTCGGATACTTTCTGACCGCATTCCGATTTGCCCGAGCGGATATACCATTACCGTGATATATGACGGATATTCAGTTTTTGCAAACAACTTAACGCTATTTGCTTAACGATTATACTAAACATATTCCGTTATGTCAAGTGATTTTCATGAAAATATTAAACTTTTTTGTTTTATGTCACTTGACATATACTAAACATATATGATATACTGATTGCACATTACATAAGTAAGGAGTGCAATTTTATGGCAATCGGAGAGAGAATAAGATTTTTTCGTAATCTTTGCGGAATGACACAGAAATATTTAGGACATGTGGTGGGATTTCCTGAAAAGACTGCCGATATTCGTATGGCACAGTATGAGTCAGGTTCAAGAACACCTAAAGCTGATTTAACAAATACTCTTGCACAGGTATTTGAAGTATCGCCGCAGGCGTTAACCGTTCCCGACATTGACAGCTACATCGGTCTTATGCACACCTTATTTACCCTTGAAGATATTGACGGCGAGCTTTGCCTGACGCTTGATAAACACAACAAAAGCTATGTGACTATGTTTGAAATGCTCAACGATTGGCGTAATCAAGCTGAGAAGCTAAAGAATGATGAAATCTCCGAAGATGAATATAACGATTGGAAATATAATTACCCAAAAACGAGGTAACAATTATGTATCTATATGTAGCAGAAACAAAAAAAGATAATGATAACCATTTGACCGCTGAAATTATAGAGGAGATAACTCAAGAAGAATTAGATGATTTAAATTCTGCTTTTACCTTTTGCGGAATATATCATCGCATTAATCAAATAAAAGATATTGTAATTGAAAATGGTATCGAGTTTCAGCAGTATATGAAAAGCGATAATTTATCAAGTATGAGTTTTCAAGGAGTTTCTCCAGAAAAACTCATACTAATCGCAAATAAACTTGTATTTAATTACGCTTCATCTATAAAAACCTATATTGATATGGAAACTCGACTTCTTAGAAAAAACAAAGGTGAAAATGAACTGAAACTATTCCGTTCAATTTGCAGTCAAATGTATGATAATAGCATTGAATATCGGTTTTGGGCTAATTTTAGAAACTACGTAGTACACTGTGAGTTTCCATATGCTGTATTTCACAATTCAATTGATGATGGGTGTAAAGTGATTTGTTTAAAGGATGACTTATTAAAATTTGATAATTGGAAGCATTCAAAAAATGATATTGAGAAGATGGACAATGAAATTGATATACCTTCATTAGTTAATAATATGAGTTCAAAGATTATTGTTTTATTTTGGGATTTCTTTACTTACTTTGGGCAAGAAATTGTTGATAGAATTGAAAAATATGGTTCTTTTTGTAGACGACATAACGTGAAAGCTCCTGCCATTATGAAATCCGAAGAAAAAGATCAATTTGAGAATATGAATATGCAACCACTTCCTGTACAAAAACTTTTTGCATCATTTGAAGCATTAAAGCAAAATCCTAATGTAAATATACATTATAAATAAAATAACCCCTCTCGAATGAACTAAGCGTTCAAACGAGAGGGGTTTCCTCTTGCTTGTTTTATTGTAAAGAATAGTAAACAGTATCAAAACGGTATCAACCAAACTTTTGAAGTGTCAAAAAGTCAGTGTTTAAGCCATTTCTTTGACTTCTGTTGTTATTGTACAAACCCCTCTACTCTCTTTGGGGTAATTTTTGTTATCCTCTATCTATATTGTTTAAACTCCGAATAAAACTCCGATTTTATTGCCAAAAGCCCAGTGTTTATCGAGCTTTTGGGCATAGAAAAAGCGACCTAAAAGATTGCTCTTCAAGGTCGCTCAAGGATATTAAAATTTACACATTACAGGATAATGGGTGTTGCACAATAACATGTGAAATTATTCCCACTCTACTGTTCCGGGGGGTTTACTTGTTATATCATAGACTACTCTGTTGACATGTTCAACTTCGTTGATGATGCGGTTGGAGACTCTGCCTAGGATTTCGTAGGGGATTTTTGCCCAGTCGGCTGTCATAAAATCATCGGTTGTAACGGCACGGAGAGCGATGAGTTCGTCATATGTTCTTGCGTCACCCATAACGCCAACGGTTTTAACACCCGGGAGGACTGCGAAGAACTGGCTCATTTTATCTGCGTAACCGCACTTATCCATTTCATCACGAAGAATTGCATCGGCTTCCTGAAGAATACGAACCTTTTCGGCTGTAACTTCACCGATTACACGCACACCGAGTCCCGGACCCGGGAATGGCTGACGCCATACGAGGTCGTGCGGAAGTCCAAGCTTCTCACCTACTACTCTTACCTCATCCTTGAAGAGGTCTTTAAGCGGTTCAATTACACCTGCAAAGTCGATATCTTCCGGGATACCAACCTGATTGTGATGTGTTTTGATTTTTGCGGCATCGCCTTTACCGCTTTCGATACGGTCGGGATAAATTGTACCCTGTGCAAAATAACCCTCGCCGTAGCTTTCACGGATTTTGTTCCAGAACACCTTATAGAATTCTGTGCCGATAATGTGGCGCTTTTCTTCGGGTTCTTCAACACCTTTAAGCTTTGCAAGAAACTCTTCCTGACAATTAATGCGGACAAAATTCATATCAAAAAGCTTTGTAAAGGTCTGCTCTACAAAGTCGCCCTCGTCTTTTCTCATAAGTCCCTGATCCACGAAAACGCAGGTAAGTTGTTTACCGACTGCCTTGCTGAGAAGTGCTGCGGCAACGGATGAATCTACACCGCCCGAAAGTCCGAGAACTACACCCTTGTCACCAATCTGCTCTTTAAGCTGTGCAACAGTTGTGTCGATGAAGCTTTCCATTTTCCACTCACCCTTACATTCGCAAACATCATAAAGGAATGAACGGAGCATATCTTTACCGTTATCTGTATGGTTAACTTCGGGATGGAACTGAACACCGTAAAACTTTTTTTCAGGACATGACATTGCGGCTACAGGACATACATCTGTTGTAGCTGTAATGCTGAATCCTTCGGGAGCTTCGTTGATATAGTCACGGTGACTCATCCATGAAATTCCTTCACTCTTTACGGATTTAAAGAGGATATCATTGTTATTATATCTTGTAACTGTCTTGCCGTACTCACTTGATGAATTGTCTGTAGCCGAAACAACATTGCCTCCGAGCGTATATGCCATAAGCTGACAACCGTAGCAAATGCCGAGAATCGGGATTCCGAGTTCAAAAATTTCAGGAGTATAGTGCGGTGATGACTCATCATAAACGCTGTTAGGACCGCCTGTGAAGATAATCCCTTTTGGGTTAATGTCTTTGATTTTCTGAATATCAACGGTGTAAGGAAGAATTTCGCAATACACATTGCACTCACGAACTCTTCTTGCAATCAGCTGATTGTACTGACCGCCGAAATCAAGAACAATGACAGTTTCTTTTGTAGCATTGCTCATAGTAAAATTCCTTTCAAATTTAAAGAATACCGCACAGAGTTTGTGCGGTATTCAATTAATATTTTAATTATCGGTAAATAATATCGTTTCTGGAAGGACCGTTTGAAACCATTGTAATCGGAACACCGATAGCCTTTTCGGCAAATTCAATGTATTCACGGCATTCCTTAGGAAGCTTGTCATATTCTGTAATACCTGAAATTGAACACTTCCAGCCCTTGAGCTTTTTGAGGATAGGTTTGCATCTTTTAAGCTTTGTTGTTGACGGGAAGTAGTCAATTTCCTTGCCGTCAAGCTCATAACCTACACAAACAGGGATTTCATCAAGATATCCGAGAACATCAAGAACCGTAAACGCAACCTGTGTTGCACCCTGAACCATACAACCGTAGCGTGTTGCAACGAGGTCAAGCCAACCCATTCTTCTCGGTCTGCCTGTTGTTGCGCCGAACTCGCCCTTGTCGCCGCCGTGAATACGAAGCTCCTGTGCCTCGTCCTCGTCAAGAATTTCGGAAATAAATTCGCCTGCACCTACTGCTGATGAATAAGCCTTTGTAACAACAACGATATCCTCGATTGAATGAGGCGGTAAGCCTGCACCTACAGCACCGTAGCCTGCAAGTGTTGAAGAAGAGGTTACCATAGGATAAATACCGAAGTCAGTATCCTTGAGTGAACCGAGCTGTCCTTCAAGAAGAATATTCTTTCCGTCTTTGAGCGCATTATGAACAAAAGTGAATGCGTCACCGACATAAGGAGCAAGAAGTTCCTTATATTCCATTAGCTTGTCAAAAACTTCCTGTTCTGTGATTTCGGGCTTGTTATAGAGGTTTTTCAAAGTTGCATTCTTGATTTCAAGAGCGTGTCTGATTTTCTCTCTGAGTGAATCGGGATCATCATAAAGTTCATTGATCTGGAAACCGATTTTAGAATACTTGTCAGAATAGAACGGAGCGATACCGCTCTTTGTTGAACCGAAAGAATTTTTGCCGAGACGCTCTTCCTCGTAGCAGTCAAATGCTACATGGTAAGGCATAACAATTTGTGCTCTGTCAGAAATAATAATGTTTGGCTCGGGAACTCCGCGATCTTTGAGGTGAGCCATTTCCTTAACGAAGTTTTCAACGCTGAAAGCAACACCGTTGCCGATTATATTGGTGATATTCTGATGGAAAACACCCGAAGGAAGCTGGTGAAGAGCAAATTTTCCGTAATCGTTGACAATTGTATGTCCTGCGTTTGCACCGCCTTGAAAACGAATTACGATGTCGCTGTCGTTTGCGAGAACATCGGTAATTTTACCCTTGCCCTCGTCGCCCCAGTTGGCACCTACAATTGCTTTTACCATTTTACAAAACTCCTTTTTACAGACGCATGGTCTGCTATAAATAAAATATATACTTGAACCAAAGGTTCGATTAAATCAGTCTAATTAAACATTGATTTCAGGCTTGTCAGACTCAACATCTGCGTACTTTTCAAGAACAGGCTTGATGCACTCGTTGAGGAAGTCTTCTGTCTGCTCTTTTGCTCTGCCTGTGTAGTTTTCAGGCTTGAGAATTTTTTCAAGCTCTTCAAGAGTAACTCCGAATGCCTCATCTGCGGCAATTCTTTCGAGAAGATCATTTTCGCCGCCTTCAACCTTGACTACTCTTGACGCAGCCATTGAATGCTCACGGATTTTCTCGTGAAGCTGCTGTCTGTCAGCACCACGCTTTTTAACTGCATCCATCATAATATTCTCTGTTGCCATGAACGGAAGTTCTTTTCTGAGTCTTTGTTCAATTACCTTTGGATAAACGACAAGACCGTCTGCAACATTTGCATAAAGTGAAAGGATACCGTCAACTGCGAGGAATGCCTCCGGAACGCTGAGACGCTTGTTAGCTGAGTCATCAAGTGTTCTTTCAAACCACTGTGTGGCAGTTGTAAAGTAGCCGTTGAGAACATCAACCATAACATATCTTGAAAGCGAACCTATACGCTCACTTCTCATTGGGTTACGCTTATAAGCCATAGCTGATGAACCAATCTGATTCTTTTCAAACGGCTCTTCAACCTCTTTGAGGTGCTGAAGAAGTCTGATATCATTTGAGAATTTAGCAGCTGACTGAGCAATTCCAGCAAGAACATTGAGGAACTGTGAGTCAAGCTTTCTTGAATATGTCTGACCTGATACAGGGAAACAAGCCTTGTAGCCCATTTTTTCTGCAATCTTACGGTCAAGTATTTTGCACTTTTCGTGATCTCCGTCAAAGAGTTCAAGGAAACTTGCCTGTGTACCTGTTGTACCCTTTGAACCGAGAAGCTTAGCCTTTGAAAGCTGATACTCAACATCTTCAAGATCCATAAGGAGTTCCTGAAGCCAGAGAGTCGCTCTCTTACCTACTGTTGTAGGCTGTGCAGGCTGAAAGTGAGTGAATGCAAGGGTTGGAAGAGCCTTGTATTCATCGGCAAACTTTGAAAGGTTGCGGATAACGGTGATAAGCTTATTTCTGATAAGCTTGAGTCCTTCTGTCATAATGATGATATCTGTGTTATCACCGACATAGCAGGAGGTTGCTCCGAGATGAATAATGCCCTTTGCGTTCGGACACTGAACACCGTAAGCATATACATGTGACATTACATCGTGACGAACAATTTTCTCTCTTTCCTGTGCAACTTCATAGTTGATATCATCAGCATGAGCCTTGAGTTCGTCAATCTG
>OMAS01001079.1_pt1 | contig 12304 bp, 10 predicted proteins | sample 1674031 | NCBI WGS metagenome assembly OMAS01 (sample SAMEA103958138, study PRJEB25191) | human gut metagenome | biome: human-associated habitat [ENVO:00009003]; feature: intestine environment [ENVO:2100002]; material: feces | place: Germany | collected 2013/2015 | reverse complement strand
TTTTTGAATTTGATGAAAAAGTCCTTGACTTTTCGTCTCTGGCAAGACGGCAAAATCGATTTTGGTGTCTGCCGCTGTGCGGCTGGCGCCCTTCAATCTGCCGCAGATCAAGGCCATCACCGACCATGATGACATGGATTTGTATACTTTAGGCGAGAGAAAATGTGCTCTTTATGCCGTGATCCCAGATAATGATACGACCTTCAATTTTCTTGTCAGCCTGCTGTACTCCCAGATATTCCAGACGCTGTACTACTGTGCCGACCAGATCCACCACGGGGCGCTGCCGTGTCACGTCCACTTTATTTTGGACGAAGCGCCATCGGTCAATCTGCCGGGGCTGCCACGGGAACTTGCGACCATGCGTTCCCGAAATATTTCGTGCAGCACCATCATCCAGAACATGGCGCAGATCAAGGAACTGTACAAGGATTCGTGGGAAACCATCCCCGGCAACTCGGATACCCTTCTTTACCTCGGCGGTAACGAGAGCAGTACCCACAAATACATTTCGGAGGCCCTGGGCAAGTCCACCATCGACACCAAGACCCACGGGCAGACCAAAGGGCGGTCCGGGTCTTACTCCACCAACTTCCAGATGAGCGGCAGAGAACTGCTGACGCCGGACGAGGTGCGGATGCTGGATAACCGGTATTGTATTCTGTTCATCCGCGGCACACGGCCGGTGATGGACGAAAAGTATGAGCTCATGGAGCATCCCGCCATCCGCTATACGATGGATGGCGGCGGACCGCCCTACATCCACCACGGGACGGCAGAGCCTCCCATTCCGGGAGAGCCGCTGTTCCAAACTGATTTTGACAATGAAAAGGAGAATGCTGCAGCATGAAACATGATTTGAACAACAAAAATTTCGAGAGAAAGGCAAAGCGGATCTATTCCGTCTTTGCCTGCGTTGCCCTGCTTCTGGTCGCCACCGCGGTGCCCGCGCTGGCCGCAGACGATCCGCTGACGGTGGTCAACAACCTGTCCGATTTTATTTTCTCGCTGATCCGCGCCATTGGCCTCATCCTGCTGGGCTTCGGTATTTTGCAGGTGGGCCTGTCTCTCAAGAGCCATGACCCCTCCCAGCGCGCCAACGGTATGCTGACGGTGGCAGGCGGTATCGTCATTACCTTTACTAAGGAGATCCTCTCCCTCATCACCGGCTGAAAAACGCGGCAGGGTGAACGGCATGATACCGTTCACCCTGTTCTTCCCGTAGGAGGTGATTTTGAATGGGAAGCGGAAACTGGATCGTAGACAATTTGAACTCTGCGCTGGAAATGTGGAACGGAAGGCTGGCAGAGATCTGGCAGCTTATCAGCACCTCGCCGGAGTCCTTTAAGGGCGGCGGTGTCTGGAATGTCATCGTGAACATCAACGATGGATTAAAAGCTGTGGGGTATGCGCTGTTGGTGCTGTTTTTCGTGATGGGCGTGGTCAAGACCTGCGGCAGCTTTACCGAGATGAAGAAGCCGGAAGTGGCCTTCAAATGCTTCATCCGCTTTGTGCTGGCGCAGGCGGCGGTATCGTGGGGCATGGAGCTGATGACCGGCGCGTTTCGCGTTGCCCAGGGCATGGTGACGACCATCATGGATTCCTCCGGGCTGACGGCGATGTCTGCCACCACATTACCGGATGAACTGGTGAGTGTCATCGAGGATGTGGGCTTTATTGACTCCATCCCCCTTTGGGCGGTGACGCTGCTGGGCTCGCTCTTTATCTGGGTACTCTCCCTTGTCATGATACTGACGGTATATAGCCGCTTTTTTAAGCTCTATATCGCAACGGCCATCGCACCCATCCCGCTGGCCAGCTTTGCGGGACAGCCCTCCAGCAGTATCGGCGTTGCCTTTTTGAAAAGCTATGCCGCCATCTGTCTGGAGGGCTGTGTCATCGTATTGGCCTGTGTGATCTTCTCTGCCTTTGCCTCGTCCCCGCCCGCCATCGCGGACGATACGCTGGCGGCAGCCACCATCGTATGGAACTATGTGGGTGAGCTGATTTTCAATATGCTGGTGCTGGTAGGCGCGATCAAGATGAGCGACCGCATCATCCGGGAGCTGATGGGCCTTGGCTGATTCAGCGCCACAGGCCCTCTGTGCTGACGGTGTCTTCGCCGTTCTCCCGTGCTTTGCGAACACGGTAGGAGAAATACTCCATAGCGGCAGCGTCATCCCGTGCCTGCATAACAAGATCGCAGACAAAGCGGATCAGCGAAAGCAGCCAGGACAGCACCACCAGCCCTACAAGAGCGAACAGGATGCGGTCTGCCAGCACGGTATGGGTGCGATACCAGCCGTGGAACACCGTCAGCATGGACACGGTGTACAGCAGCGGGATGGTCATCCGCGTCAGCGCGGCCAGCCGGGAGAGAAGCGCCAGGACGCCAAGCCCGGCGATCATCAGAAAAGCGATCATGTGTCACGACCTCCTTCATCGGGTTTGTGGCATAGTACCATGACTGCACAGACAAAGCAAGAGTCTGTTCAGCAAAACTCAGAAAAAACTCGGAGGTGATCCATTGGAGATCCGCATCAACAAAGAAGTACGAAATTACCAGGAGAGTCTATTCTTCGGACTGTCCCTGCGGCAGTTGCTGTTCGCACTGCTGGCGGTCGCCGTGGCAGTGGGCGTATATTTCGGCCTGCGCCCTGTGCTGGGGAATGGGGAGATCGGCTGGGTCTGCGTGCTTGCAGCCTTTCCCTTTGCCCTGGGCGGCTTTTTTCAGTATAACGGCATGACGCTGGAACGCTTTCTGCTCGCGTATATCCGCTCGGAATTCCTGTTTCCCCGCAGACTCGTGTTCAAATCGGACAACATATACGCCAAAGCTCTGGAAAATTCAACGATAAAGGAGGCTCTCAAACTTGATTAAAACTCTGCAAAATACACTGAAGCAGGACAAAGAAATATTTACGGTTCCGAGATCTGTACAGGACATCATCCCCATCCGCCGCATCTGGCCGGATGGGGTCTTTCAATTTGGCAGCAAGTATTCTAAAACACTGCGTTTTAGCGACATCAATTATGCCATCGCCTCGAAAGAGGATAAGACAGCCATGTTTCTCAGCTATTCCGAGCTGCTGAACGCGCTGGACACCAGCTCCACCACGAAGATCACCATCAACAATAAGCGTCTGGACCGGCGCAATTTTGAGCAGGAGATCCTCATCCCGCCCAAGGGAGATGATCTGGACGGCGGACGCAAGGAATACAACGCCATGCTGCTGGATAAGGTGACGGACTCCTCCAACAGCGTGGTGCAGGAACGCTACATCACCCTGTCCGTCCATAAGAAAAATGTGGAGGAAGCCCGTGCGTTTTTTGACCGCACGGTCCATGACGCCTCTTCCCGTCTGAACCACATGGACTCCCACTGCGAGGAGATGGATGCGGCAGACCGCCTCCACATTCTGCATGATTTCTACCGTGTGGGAGAGGAAAGCGAGTTCCGCTTTGACCTCCGGGAGAACATGAAGAACGGGCACTCCTTCAAGGACGCCATCTGCCCGGACAGCATGGAATTCAAAAAAGATCATTTTATCATGGGCGGTAAATATGGCCGGGTGCTTTTTTTGAAGGAGTATGCCAGCTACATCAAGGATTCCATGATCAACGAGCTCACCAGCCTGAACCGCAGTCTCATGCTGTCCATTGATATCATCCCTGTCCCTACCGATGAGGCGGTGCGGGAGATGCAGAACCGCCTGCTGGGTGTGGAAACCAATGTGACCAACTGGCAGCGCCGGCAGAACGCTAACAATAACTTTTCTGCCGTTGTCCCTTACGATCTGGAGCAGCAGCGCAAGGAGACCCGCGAGATGCTGGACGATCTCACCACCCGCGACCAGCGGATGATGTTTGCCGTGGTGACGCTGGTGCATCTGGCAGACAGCAAGGAAGAACTGGACAGTGATACGGAAACGCTCCAGTCCATTGCCCGCAAGCACCTCTGTCAGCTCACGACGCTGAACTGGCAGCAGGCGGACGGACTGGTGACGGCGCTGCCGCTGGGCCTGCGCCGCATCGATGCCCTGCGCACACTGACCACGGAAGCGCTGGCTGTCCTCATGCCCTTTAAGGCCCAGGAGATCTGGGATCGTGGCGGTGTGTACTACGGGCAGAACGCCATCAGCAAAAATCTCATCGTAGCAGACCGGAAACAGCTGCTCAACGGCAACGCATTCATTCTGGGCGTCTCCGGCTCCGGTAAATCCTTCAGCGCCAAGAAGGAGATGGTGTCACTGGCGCTGTCCACGCAGGACGATATCATCGTCATCGATCCGGAATCGGAGTACCGCCCCCTCATCGAAGGACTGGGCGGCCAGGTCATCAACATCTCCGCCACATCTCCCAACCATATCAACGCCATGGATATGGAGCAGGGCTATGGGGACGGAGAGAACCCCGTGGTGCTGAAATCCGAGTTCCTGCTCTCCCTCTGTGAACAGCTCATTGGGGCAGGCAAGCTGTCTGCCAAGGAAAAATCCGTCATCGACCGCTGTACCGCGCAGGTGTACCGGGACTATATCCGCAGCGGCTATCACGGCGCAGTCCCCACCTTGCAGGACTTCCACGCGGAGCTGCTCCGCCAGCCGGAAAAGGAAGCACAGGATGTGGCGCTGGCCATCGAACTGTTTACAGACGGCAGTCTCAACACCTTTGCCAAGCCCACCAATGTGGACACCAATGCCCGTATCCTCTGCTATGATATCCGGGATCTTGGCAAGCAGCTTCTGCCGGTAGGTATGCTGGTGGTGCTGGACAGCATCTTCAACCGCATCATCCGTAATCGCGGGCTGAAGCGGAATACCTGGATCTATATCGACGAGATCTATCTGCTGTTCCAGCATGAGTACAGCGCCAATTTCCTGTTCACCCTCTGGAAGCGAATGCGAAAATATCAGGCTTGCGGCACGGGGATCAGCCAGAATATCGAGGATCTGCTGCAGTCCCATACGGCCCGCACCATGCTGGCAAACAGCGAATTTCTCATCATGCTGAATCAGGCGGCTACAGACCGGGAGGAACTGGCGCGCCTGCTGAACATCTCGGATAATCAGCTCTCCTACATCACCAACGTGGACTCCGGCCGGGGCCTCATCAAGTGCGGAAGCGCTATCGTGCCTTTTGTGGATCATTTCCCCAAGAACAAGCTCTACCGCTTGATGACCACAAAGCCCTCGGATCTGGCTGCGTGATAGCCCATGGAGAAAATTAAAGAAAAACCGGCGCTGGGTGAGCGTGTCAAAGAGAAAGCTGTATCCGCTCCAAAGGAGCTTTTGCGCAAGGTGTTGGATGACGGCTCGGAGCGTCTGCGGGCTCAGCTCCGGGATACCGCCCAGCAGGGGCGGCGGGATGAATATGGCGGCGACGCCATCGAGGACACCGCCGCCAGCGGCCTGCGCCGCGCCGAAAAGGAACTGCTGAAGCAGCGCAAGAAGAAAAACACGGAGCAGAGCGCGTCACCCCAGGGTGACGCCTCTGCCCCCAGTTCCAACAGCGACGTGCCGCCTGTCATCCACACCAGAGAAGCCGAAGCGGCGAGGGTAAGCACTCCTCCGCCGCCTGCGCAGGAACAGGCACGGCAGGCGGCTATGAAGCAGGCAGTCAAGACGAAGAACGCCTACATCAGCGCACGGGGTGAGACCACCGTAACGGCAGCACCGGAGCCGCAACGGCAGGGCCAGCAGGCGTTCATTCAGGAGCAGGGCCGTAAAGCGTCCCGCCAGCAGGTGCAGCGCAGGCAGGCAGAGCAGCGGTTCCGACACCAGGTTGATCTGCGCGGTGATCCGCTGCGTTCGGAATATCCCACATCCCGTGGGAGAGAGCTACCCAGCAGGGAGAGGATCAAGGAGCGCGGCAGCATCCAGCCGCCGAAGAAACATCGGCTCCCCGAACCGAAAGCACCGGAGCACGCCGCAGGGATCATGCCGAAAGTCCGTGAAGGTGGCAAATCTGCCGTGCAGTCCGCCGAACAGGCTGTGCGCTCCTCCACCGCCCATGCGACTGCGGCCGGAACACACGCTGCCAGAGAAGCAGCCATGCAGATGGCCCTGCGGCAACAGACGACAAAAACGGCAGAAACCGCGGTGCAGAAAACCGCACAGGCGGCAGGCCGTGCGCTGCGCGCTATCATTGCCGCTGCCCAGAGCTTACTTGCAGCAATAGCGGCTGGTGGGAGCACAGTTGTAGCCATGGTGCTGGTGATTTGTCTGATTGGACTTCTGATCGTGTCGCCTTTTGGGATCTTTTTCTCCGGTGAGGACAGCGGTACCGGCTACACCATGCCGGAAGCTGTCAGCATGATGAACAGTGAGTTTTCCACCCACATCGAGCAAATCAAGGCGGAGAACCCCTACGACGAACTGGACATGGACAACGCGGGCAGCGCCGCCATAATCTCCAACTGGCGGGATGTGCTGGCTGTTTATGCTGTGCGGACTACCACGGACAACGTTTCACCGGATGAGGTTGCTACGCTGACAGAAGGAAAAATGGAGATCCTTCGTGAAATCTTCTGGGACATGAACGCCATCACTTATTGGACGGAAATAGTACCAGGCGGCAAAGATGAAGCGGATACGGTCATTTTGCATATCATCGTCACAATAAAAACGCACCTGCAAATGGCGGATGAATACCAATTCAACACGGAACAGCGCAGATTGTTAGAGGAACTCATGCAGCCGAAATATCAGGAACTGTTCATGGCTTTGACGGGAAGTTATCAGAATATCGAACTCAGCCCGGAGAATGTGGCGAAAATTATGGAGAATCTCCCCGCCGACCTTAGTGCGGAACGTAGGCAAGTTGTGCTGACGGCGTATCAACTCTTGGGCAAAGTCCATTATTTCTGGGGAGGAAAGTCATTGATTATTGGCTGGGACAGCCGCTGGGGAATGCCGATGAAAGTTACAGCCGAGGGCAGTTCCACCACTGGCACCGTGCGGCCCTTCGGACTGGATTGTTCGGGAATGGTGGATTGGGTATTCTACAACCAGAGCGGCGGACAATACGTCATTGGGCATGGCGGCGGGGCCACCGCACAGCACAGCTACTGTGCGCCTATTGCTTGGGGTGACGCCCAGCCGGGAGACCTTGTCTTTTATCCGGGTGACAGCCATGTCGGCATTGTTTGCGGCTTTGACAGCGGCGGTAATATCATGGTCATCCACTGTGCCAGCAGCGAGAATAATGTGGTGGTGACGGGGAAAAGCGGCTTCACCTCGATTGGCAGGCCCGAGTATTTTGCGGATTGAGAAATGTGCGCATGGAGATGTGTTCATAGTTGATTGCTATCATGCTCCATGATATACAGAGAAAGGCAGGGAGCCTCAATAGAGACTCCCTGCCGCTTGGGTTCTTACTTGCCCTGATAGGCTCTGAAAAGGAAAGTAACGATTTGCGCGCGGGTACAGCTATTGTCCGGCCAGAACAGCCCATCGCCAATGCCGTTGGTGATGCCGTTCTCCACGGCCCAGGCCACCGCATTCGCATAGTAGCTATCGGTAAGAACATCGCTGAACTCTGCCTTGCTATCGACCAGCTTACCAATGGCACGGAACAGGAAAGTCACGCTCTGGGCACGGGTGCAGGTCGTGTCGGGGCTGAACTTGCCGTCACCGGTACCGGTGGTGATGCCCTCGCTCAGCGCCCAGCGGACAGCTCCGGCGTAGTACGCGTCCTCGGCAACATCTGTCATGTTCATAGCGTAATTCACCACGGGAGAACCGGCAGCGCGCCACAGGAAGGTCACGATCTGCGCGCGGGTGCAAGGCTGGTTCGGCCCAAAGAGGCCGTTGCCAATACCGCCGGTGATTCCCTTTTCCTGCGCCCACTTCACAGCCTCATAGTAATAGGCGCTGGTGGACACATCACTGAACGGGCTTGTCTCAACTTCCTTGACAAAAGCAGCGTTGATCTCGACCTTGCCCGCAGGCATAGTGAACGTGTACTTGCCGTTACCCTTGTCAGTCAGCTTCAGTTCCTTACCATTCTTGTCGGTAACGGTGAGGTCATCCAGTTTGAAACCATCGTCCGGCTTGACGGTGATTGTCACGGTATCACCACGCTCGGCGTAGCGGCGGTTGGCTGTTACCTCGCCGTTCCGGATGTCCTTGTCCACCTCGATGGCATAGGTGGGAGCGTTGCTGTCGCCACCGGAGGAAGGCTTTTGTTCCAGCGCCGCAATAGCATCCTCGATAGCTTTCGCCATTGCATCAACTTCGCTTTGCTCGGTAATGTTCTTGTCACGGACAACAGCATTGACGGCAGCTTCTACAGCAGAGAAGTCCTTGTAGTTGTCCTTGTTCAGTCTATTTGCCTTGGCAATGGCTTCGTCGACCTTGGTGTAGTCGGCACCCTTGTATTGCAGGGCAGCAATCGCATCTTTGATAGCCTGTGCCATTGCATCAACATTAGCCTGACTCACAAAAGCCTTGCCCTTAACAACTCCGTCCACCGCCGTATTCAATGCGGCAACAGATTCGTCGGTATACACAGTCAAAACAGTGGGAATGGCTGCCTTCGCTGCTTCCACAGCACTGTAATCTGCCGGCTCTGCACCGCAAAGAATCTGTCCGTTCACAAAAGACCATCCGTTGCTGTCGTCGCTGCCATTCAGCGCGGCTGCAAAAGCTTCGTTTTTCATTTCATCCTGCGGCTTTTCAGTTGCAGATTCGTTCTGGTTTTTAATACCGAGGTTTTCCACTGCAAAATAGCAATTGGTTATTTCGCTTCTCTCGGTCGCATCCTGCATCGCAAAAGCGTACAGACTGGGTGATGAGCCTGTTACGATGCCGGTTGTAAAACAATTTGTAATGGAGCCATAGTAATTTGGGTCAGAGGCATCGGTACCTACAAAAGAGGCCATAGCAGCCGCAGCCTGTGATACATTGCCACTTGCATAGCAGTTTTTGATATTCAGACCCCAAAGGCCGCCGGCAAAGCTGCCTGTATATGCGCCGCCGGTAACATTGCCGGTGGCGTAACAATTTCGAATAACCGTTTCTGCATCTGTTTTGCCGTTTCCTTTGCCGATAAATCCGCCGACATTCGCACCGCCACGGGAATCTGCCTTCACATTTACCGTCACATCGGATCTGCTGTATGTGATTTTCGCTGCTTTTCCCAATTCACCAATCAGTCCGCCGATAGACCCCTTACCGGCTTTTTCCGTAATGCTGCCGGATACGCTGCACTCGTTGATAAGCTGCGTTTCATCCAGTACACCTACAAGCCCGCCGACACAGTATGCAGCAGCATAAACGTTGCTCGGTGCGCTCATATCCATAGTCAAACCTGTCACATGGCAGTTTTCAATGTATCCGCCTGAATAACCAACCAGACCGCCTGCAAATCCGATGACAGCACCTATCGAAGCAATCTTTGCTACACCGTGGATAGAAACAGTGTCCAGATTTAAGTTGCTGATTTTTCCCGCTGTTGCACCAAACAACCCAAACACATCCGCTTCTAGCGGCGCGGTCTCTGACCCAATGGAAACGTTAGAGATGGTATATCCGTTACCGTCAAAATTACCGGCAAAGATGCGATAATTCGAACCCTCCAACAGTGCATCGGAAAAGGAATTTCCAATCGGTGTCCAAGGCAGCCCGTTCAGGTCTATGTTGGCCGTCAATACAAAATTCTTCCCCGTGTAGGTTTCTCCACTATTCACAGAGCTTGCAAGATATGCAAGCTCTGCTCCGTTAGCGATCTGATAGGGATCGCTCTCCGTGCCGGTGCCGCCTGCAAAAGCAGTGGCGATGCTGCCGTCCCATGCGCCGTCCGCCGCCAGCGCCGCCGTGGGCAGCAGCGTCAGGCACAGAATCAAGGCCATCACAGCACTTACGATTCGCTTTTTCATAGACATTCCTCCGTTTGTGATCAAGGCTCGTTCCCGTAGGGATATCCCTACGGGAAACGGGAGTACTCCCGTTTCCGATGCCTTTCTGTTTTCATTCCGTAGCTTAACACGCTCTTTCCAAATTTTCAATAAACCTTGCGTGAAATGCGGTCGTTTCTGCGCGAATAGATAGCATCTCCGGTTGAAATGTGTTATACTGATAAAAAGAGTCTGTTAGGAGGCACTATGAATACTATCGGCATTTCTGTGATCTCTAACCGCACACATATCACGCTGCTGGCAGAGGATATTCTTTATCTCTCGCTGAGCGGCAGAAAGACGGCGATCCATATTACCGGCGACCGAATTTATGAGACCTATACCCCTATTGATGAACTGGCAAAAAATCTTGGCAGTACCTTTATCCGCGTGGATCGATGCTATCTTGTGTCTGCCAAGGCGATCCACGATGTGACGAAAACGATCGATCTGATCAACGGCGAATCGCTGGATTACGCACGCCGCCGCAAGCGGGAGATCGTGGAGCAGCTGCGCATCGAACGGCAAAAAATCGGTCGGACATTGGAGCGCAATGACGCTCCCGCCTCACAAGAGGAGTATCATCGCCACTATGCCAGCTTTGACCATGTGCCCTTTGCCTTCACCGATATTGAAATGGTGTTCAGCGAGGAACATTCGGCGGTGGACTGGATCTTCCGCTACGGCAATCGGGCGCTGGCGGAGCTGGAAAAGCTGCCGCTGGAGCAGCTGATCGACCACTCCTTCGGCAGCATCTTTCCCAATATGGACGCCAAGTGGCTGCGGGTCTATGAGCGCACGGCGCTCTATGGCGAAACTCTGGAGATCACCGACTACAGTCCGGAAATCGACACAGAACTCAAAATCATCTGTTTCCCAACCTTTCCGGGACACTGCGGCTGTATGCTCTTTGACCGCCGGACGATCCAGACGGTGCAGGGCAGTACATCGGAGGACAACCGGGCGAAACCATAGGCGGTCGGTTGATTCCTGCTTCCGCATAATCAGGAAGAAACTCCCTGCTTTCATGCGTCTCTCACAGCTTTGTATGCAAAATGTTGCAAATGCCTCGTGAGAGCAATCTCACGAGGCATTTGTTCGTTCACTGCACCAGCTGACTGCTTCTTACATCTCCAAAGGTGGGGCACGGTCTGCACTCTTTCGTAGGTATCATTTGGAATAAGAAACCTGTGTGTTTTATGAACGGTTTGCAATGCAGACCGTTCTTTTTTTGTCCTGCAAAACAATTTTCTGAAAACTGGCCAAAAAGCGCTTTTGAAATTGTAGTAAGGGTAGAGAGAAAGAAAATCCCAGCAGCGAATGTTCCCAATGGTGTTATCATCATTAACAGCTTGCACATTGAAGAAGTAACGCTGCCGCCCTACATGGACAGGCCCGCCGACACCCGCGCCGGATGCAAGCACCGCTGCACCGACGCTGCCATGGAGCATTTCAGAGCCGAGGTCATGGAGCTGTGTCACCGGGAAAACCTCTATCAGATCGACTTGCTCCACGGCAGCGCCAGCCGCGTCACCGAGCGCGAGTATTGGGAGAAGAAAAAGGGGCAAGCCAAGCTGGACGAGAAAGCCGATGCCCTTGCCGCCGAGGGATTACCTGCCAAGCCTACTAAGTTTGAAACCGACAAGGAGAAGTTGCGCAAGATCATCCGAAAAGCCCTTGACAAGGCAGGCAGCTTTGACGAGTTTTCTTCCCTGTTGCTGCAACAGGGCGTGATCGTCAAGGAGAGCCGTGGACGGTATTCCTACCTGACTCCGGACAGGCCGAAGCCCATCACGGCACGGAAGCTGGGTGACGATTTTGACAAGACTGCCATGCTTGCCGCATTGGAGAGAAATGCCCTGCGTCCAGTGAATATCGTAACGAAACGCGATGCTACCCGCTGCCGCCGTATCTGCCCTAGACCGGACACAGCTCCAGCAGAGCATACAGAGTGAGCCGCAGCTCAGTGCCGAAGCCGTCCGCGCCATGCTCTGGTGCAATCAGACCGGCATCACAACACGGGACAGCGATCTTCCCGATCTGCTGGATGCCTCCGATACCCGTATCAGCCGCTATCAGATGACGTCGTTTCTATTTTATCTGTGTACTTACGAGCTGCAGCCAGAAGGCTAAGGATATGATTTGAAACGATCTTGATAATTGACCGACATATGAAAATGCGCTGTTTGTAATTCTGCAAGCAGCGCGTCTTTATATTTTTCCTGAAATGTTGTTTTTGCAATGATATGACCGTGACTACTATTTGACTACTATCATCCGAAATCCCCAAAAAGCCGGTTTGTCCAGTGTTTTCAATGGCTTTGCAATCATTCAGAAAAGACGAACATTCTCGCCAAAAACCGTATAACCTTTGAAAATACAGCACTTTATCCGGATGCACCTGAAGAC
>OMAS01001077.1_pt1 | contig 12319 bp, 9 predicted proteins | sample 1674031 | NCBI WGS metagenome assembly OMAS01 (sample SAMEA103958138, study PRJEB25191) | human gut metagenome | biome: human-associated habitat [ENVO:00009003]; feature: intestine environment [ENVO:2100002]; material: feces | place: Germany | collected 2013/2015 | reverse complement strand
CAGTCATGACACAAGAAAAGCTCCCTCACAGGAAGGAGCTTTGTCTACAGTCTGAAAGAGAAAGCTTTTCGCTTTCTCTTTTTTTGTAGTAACTCTTCAGAGCCATGCAAAACTGCGTTCTGCAAATGTCTGCTTATCTTGCACCTTTGTCGTAGATCACTCCCAGTGCTCTCGGTGCACCGTTCTGTTTGGAAAAGAATACCAGCAGTAAAAGTGTCAGTACGTACGGCAGGATCATCACCAGATCCTGATAACTGCTGGGCATCTGCAGTACCTGTACCAGACGGTATCCACCGGATCTGGCAAATCCGAACAACAGACACGCTCCCAGAGTCGGCAGGATACGCCAGTTGCCGAAGATCAGTGCCGCAATAGCCAGATAACCGTAACCTACATAAATACTGGAGGAAAAGTTCGCGGAAATGGAATACGCGAAACAGATACCTCCCAGTCCCGACAACGCACCACAGATCATAATGGCTGCCAGACGGATCTGTCCCACCTGTCTTCCGGCCGCATCCACTGCATGGGGATTGTCACCGCAGGCACGCAGATGCATGCCGAAGCGGGTCTTATACATCACAAACCACGCCACGAAAGCCACTACCACAATCACCAGTTCAAAAGGATACAGATTGGTAAATACCGCTCCCAGTACCGGAATCTTAGAGATTCCCGGGATGGTAATTCTGGAAGAAACAGTCAGTACGAACTTATCGGACGTAGCACCAAATACCACTCTGTTGAACAGCTTCGTTAAATATGCGGTCAGCGCCATGGCCAGAATATTGACTACCACACCACTGATAACCTGATTGGCCTTGAACTTCAGACATAACATGGCATGAATCAGTGCAAACAGACTTCCGCCCACAGCCGCCATAACCATGGCAATGTAGAAAGGCGCCAGAGAGTCTCCGGCAAAGTTTCCCGCAATGGCAACCGCCACGAATGCACCGATAAAGGCGCCAAAACCCTGTAAGCCTTCTACCGCCAGCATGGTCACACCGGATTTCTCACAGTAGATACCGCCAATTGCCATAATAAATAAAGGTAATGCAAAGGATAACCCGTCAATGATCACAATATCCATTTATTTGTCCTCCTTTGTCTTGTTGGTTTTCTCTCTTCTGCTTCGTTCCATCTTCCACTTGATGTAAGCATTACATGCGCTGAACAAAAGGATGATACCGGTGATAACGGATGCAATCTCCGCATCCACGCCGGCCGCTGATTTCATATAAGTACTTCCCTTGCTGATCAGGGTGATCAGCATAGTAGAAAATACAATACCGAAGGGATTGTTGTTACCAAGCAGGGATACCGCAATGGCATCAAATCCGGTACTGATCAATACCTTTGGCTGAATGGATCCCACATAGCCCAGATAATAAGTCACACCGGCAAGTCCGGCCAGTGCACCGGAAATCGTCATGGACAGTACCATGCTTCTGCCTACCTTGATACCTGCATATTTTGCAGCACTGCGGGAATAGCCCACAGCCTTCAGTTCATAACCAAGCTTTGTCTTCTCTAACAGGAACCATACAGCCACCACCGTAAGCAGAGCCAGAATAATTCCCAGCGGAATATCCATTTTCAGATTGCCCACCATGGTATCCATAAGCGTCAGTCTGGAAGCCGCAGAGATCTCCTTTGACTGTCTGGAGACCGGATCCACGAAAAAGGTATTGATGAAGAAACTGATCACATACTGGAACGTATAGTTTAACATAATAGAGGAAACGACCTCATTGATATTAAACCGGTATTTCAGGAAGCCGATCAGTGCCCCCACCAGACCACCGACGATCAGGCCAATGATTACTACCAGCGGCTTTGCCAGCACGGCGTTCAGACTGCTGTAGCCCACAACGATGCTTGCGGTAAATCCGGCTGCCAGCATCTGTCCGGAGACGCCGATATTAAACAGTCCGGCGCGGAGTGCTACCGCCACAGCCAGTGCCGCGTAGATCATGGGGGTAAAATAGTTCACATAACTCATAAAGTCCGTCAGCATACTCTTGTAGCTGGCGTAGGAGGACTTGGGTGCCAGTCCGCCTCCCTGTAGAAGTGCGTAATAAGCCTTAAAGGGATTGGAACCGGTCACAGCGATGATCACACCACCTGCCACAAGACTACAAAGGATCGCAAGGAGAGGAATCTTTACCGCATTCCATAATTTTGTAAATTTTTTCATGGTCTTATGCCTCCTTCTCCTTGTTTTTTACGCCCATCATGAACTCTCCCACTTCATTGGTGGTCAGTTCACTGGCTTTGGCGATCTTCTGTATGCTTCCGTTATAAATAACTGCGATGGTATCCGCACAATTCATGATCTCATCCAATTCCAGAGAGATCAGAAGGATTGCCTTGCCCTTGTCTCTCTCTGCAATGATCTGCTTGTGGATATTCTCTATGGCACCGATATCCAGTCCACGGGTGGGTTGCACAAAGATCATCAGGGAGGAATCCTGTTCCACTTCTCTGGCAATAATGGCTTTCTGCTGATTACCACCACTCATGGAACGTACCACTGTCTTGCTGCCCTGGCCGCTTCGGATATCGTATTTTTCTATCAGTTTTTCACTGTTGTCTTCAAAAATCTTCTGATCCAGTACTCCCTTATGACAGAACGGCTCTTTGTAATAATTACGAAGCGCCAGATTCTCCGAAAGGGTAAAATCCATGACCAGTCCGTAATTCTGTCTATCCTCGGGAATATAGGAAATTCCTTCGGTCGTTCGTTCTCTGATAGACAGGTTCGTAATGTCTCTGCCGTTTAACAGGATCTTGCCGGAACGCACCGGTACCAGTCCCGCAATAGCATCTGCGATTTCTACCTGTCCGTTGCCTGCCACACCTGCGATCGCAACGATCTCACCGGAATGTACCTCCAGAGATACATCCTTTACCACCTGGAAATCCTGTTTATTGTAAACATTCAGTTTCTCGATACTGAGTATGGTCTTACCCGGTTTTGCAGGCTCTTTTTCTGTCTCAAAATTCACTTCACGGCCTACCATTTTGTTGGCCATAACTTTGGTGGACGTGGTAGCCACATCCATGACATCCATCAGACGTCCGTGGTTCAGGATGGCACATCTGTCCGCGATCCGTTTGATTTCTTCCAGTTTATGTGTGATCAGGATGATAGTCTTGCCGTCATCCCGCAGAGATTTGATAATATCCAACAGGAAATCGATCTCCTGCGGTGTCAGAACCGCTGTGGGTTCATCAAAAATGAGGATCTCCGCTTCTCTGTAAAGCATCTTTAAGATCTCTACTCTCTGCTGTGTAGAGACATTAATGTCGCTGATCACATCGGTGGGGTTCACTGCCAGTCCGTATTTTTCCGAAAGGTTCCGGATATCCTGATTGGCCTTCTTCATATCCACTACCGGAATACATCCCAGCACCTTCTTCACCGGCTCCATACCCATTACGATATTCTCAGCAATGGTGTAGTTGGATACCAGTTTGAAATGCTGGTGTACCATACCGATGTTTAATTTGGTGGCATGGTTGGGGGATTCCAGTTTCACCTTTTCTCCCCGGATATAGATCTCCCCTTCATCCGGTTCGTACATTCCGAACAGCATACTCATCAAGGTGGATTTTCCTGCACCATTTTCTCCCAGAAGGGCAAAGATCTCTCCCTTTTTGATCTGGATCGTCACATCGTCATTGGCTACGATCCCGGGAAAACGTTTGGTGATGTGTTTCATCTCAACAATATATTCCGACATGTTCATCCTCATTTCTGTACATTTTCCTGCCTAAACAGCAGTTTAAACAAGAAGAAGGTGACAGTTCCTCACCATCACCTTCTTGTGAATTCATTCTTCCTACCAGGTAAAGGTCTCCGGAGTTACACCGTTAAAGTTTGCCGCAGGAACGATCTTGCCTTCCTTTAACAGAGCCTGTGCTGCATTGATCTTCTCAATAGCCTCTGCGGTGAGCTGACATCTGCCTTCCTCACTTACAAAACCGGTAGCATCATCTGCTGCGGTCAGAGTCACATTAGCGCCCTTGAAGGAACCATCTTTTACTTCGTTCAGTACGTTGTAAACAGTATCATGCATTACCTTCAGGCCACTGGTCAGAACGATATTGCTGTCACCGTTTGCACCGTCATCATACTGGTCAACATCACAACCGATCACCTTAACGCCTTCAGCTTCCTTTGCAGCGGTGAATACACCGTTACCGGAACCACCTGCTGCTACGAACAGGATGTCCACGCCTTCAGCGATCAGAGCATTACCCAGTACCTTACCGGTAGCTTCATCGGAGAAGTTACCAACATAGTTACCGCCTACGTTAGCGCCGGTAACATCGGTACCTGCGTAAGAAGGAAGCTCTACTACTTCTACGTTCATGCCTTCGGTACCGTTCACATACTTAACACCGCACTCGAAGCCATACTGGTAGTTCACGTTGGAAGGATATGCAATACCGTTTACTACTGCTACCTTACCTGTGGTGGTAGACAGAGCTGCAGCCATACCTGCATAGAAACCACTCTCCTGCTCAGCATAGTAAGCAGCGTATACATTGTCGATCACCTGATCAGCAGTTACTTCGGTACCGTCAATGGTAGGCCAGGAATCGATCAGGATGAACTTGGTATCCGGATTCTCCTGTGCCAGATTACCGATGCCGGCGAACTGGAAACCACAGCATACAATAACATCATAATCAGCTACAACATCAGCTACTGCCTGAACAGCTGCTGCACTGTCACCGGTCTCCTCACGAATGGGGGTTACGGTTGCATTCGGATTCTCCTCGATGAACTTCAGAACACCGTTGTAGTTGTCCTGGTTGAAGGAACCGTCATCCACGCCGGAGGGGCTGGATACGATAGCGATCTTCAGACCGGGTTCTTCACTGCTGCTCTCTGCAGTTGTTGCAGTGGTGGTAGCTGCCGCACTGGATTCTGCATTGGTGTCAGCATTGGTGCTGCCGCATGCTACCAGAGAAACAGCCATGACAGATGCAAGTGCAAGTGCCAGAAACTTTTTCATAATTTTTTCCTCCTAAAAATGTAAATATTAAAACATTGAATCACAACGGTAATATTATCATTATAGTCTGTAAAATTCAATATCTATTTTTAATTAACGCATATGCACATCCATCTGCGGGAACGGTATTTCAATTTCTGCTTTATCAAGTGCATACTTACACTGTTCGGTAATACGCCATTTTCCCTGCCAGAAATCCTCATTTTTGAACCAGCAGCGTACACATAGGTTGATTCCGGAGTCTGCCAGTTCATCTACAAATACAAAATGCTATCTTTCCTTTATAGTATCGGGATCTTCAGAGAGAACCTTTGTCAGAACTTCCTTTGCCTTCTTAATATCTGCGCTGTAAGCAACAGACACCTTCACATCACATCGCCTGGATTCGGCAGCAGTGACATTCACAATGGTGTTATTTGCCAGATTGCCGTTTGGAAGAATAATCGTCTGATTATCATAGGTTAACAGCTTTGTATAGAAGATCTGGATCTCTTTTACTGTACCTTCCTTACCGGAGGAGCCTTCCACAATGTAATCTCCCACCTTAAACGGCTTCAATAATAAAATCAGCACACCGCCCGCCAGATTAGACAGACTTCCCTGCACTGCCAGACCGATGGCCACGCCGGCCGATCCCAGCAACGCAACAATGCTGGCTGCGTCCACGCCGAAGGAGGACGCCAGTGTCAGGATCAGTATTATATATAAAGAAGCTTTTACAAAAGAGTCCACGAACTGGATCACACCGATCTCTGCTCCCGCCCGGTTCATAGATTTACGGATGATCTTGCGGATCAGCCTGATCAGCTGCATTCCAATGAAAAAGAATACCAGTGCCAGTCCGATCCGGATGCCAAGATTCAGTGCCTTTTCCGGCAGGGTATCCAGGAAAGATGCGATCAGTCCTTCTTTTTTCTGCACCTCTTCAATTACGTTATCTGTCAGATCCATGTTGCCTTATTTCTCCTGTTTTCTTTTTGTAGTCTTGCCTGCGGTCTTGCGGATCGGTGTATTCTTGCGGATACGTTTCTCGATCACTTTTTCCAGTTCTGCCTCGGTATAAGGAATAAACTGCAGAATGCTTAAGGAAAGGGGAGCCATTTTCACGGTAACGGACTGCTTTTTGTCATCCCATTCCACGTCCTCCGCACGTTTCACACGGTCATTGACCACACCGGTACCGCCATATTGCACAGCATCCGTGTTCAGGATCTCCTTGTATTTTCCCTCGTAAGGCACACCTGTGGTGATCTCTCTGGGTACTCCGGAGAAGTTTGCTACGACCAAAAGCATCTCCTCCGCAGCTTCGCCTTTACGCACAAAGCTTACATAACATTCATTGGCAGAGATCTCGTTCATCCACTGGAAGCCTTTGGCCTGATCATCGCATTCATACAATGCCTTATTCTCTCTGTAAAGTACATTCAGATCCTTCACCAGTTTCTGGACACCGGCATTTTCCTTCTGTTCCTCCAGCTGCCACTCTACCTGACGCATTTCGTTCCATTCTTTCTCTTCCGCCAGATCCTGTCCCATGAAGAGAAGCTTCTTGCCGGGATGGGTCATCATATAACCGTAAGTCAGACGTAAATTAGCAAGCTTCTGTGCCCTGTCTCCAGGCATTTTACCAAGCAGAGTTCCCTTGCCGTGTACCACTTCATCATGGGAAAATACCAGCATGAACTTCTCACTGTAGGCATAGATCATGCTGAAAGTAAGCTCTCCGTGGTGGTGGCTGCGGAAATAGGGATCGTATTTGATATAATCCAGATAGTCATTCATGAAGCCCATGTTCCACTTCAGGTCAAATCCCAGTCCGCCTTCATCCAGTGATCCGGTGATCATGGGAAATGCCGTGCTTTCCTCTGCAATGGACAATACCCCGGGATCTCTCTTTTTGAGGATTGAATTAAAGTGTTTGATCAGCTCGATGGCTTCCAGATTCTCATTACCACCGTACATATTGGGAATCCATTCCCCGTCCTGTTTGCCGTAGTCCAGATAAAGCATACTGGCTACCGCATCCATCCGGATACCGTCTGCATGATATTTTTCCACCCAGAATAAAGCATTGGCGATCAGGTAATTGGATACCTGGGGACGGCCGTAGTTGTAGATCAGCGTTCCCCAGTGAGGATGGCTTCCCTGCCTGGGATCCTGATGCTCATAGAGACAGGTGCCGTCAAAGCCGGACAAACCGTAAGTATCTCTGGGAAAATGTGCCGGTACCCAGTCAAGGATCACGCCGATTCCCGCCTTATGCAGTTCATTCACGAAGAACATAAAGTCCTCCGGTGTACCGTATCTGGCGGTAGGGGCATAATAACCGATCACCTGATAGCCCCAGGAAGCATCCAGAGGATGTTCCATAACCGGCATCAGTTCCACATGGGTGTATCCCATTTTTTTTACATAGTCAATGACCTTCGGAGCGATCTCACGATAGTTCGTATAATCCTGTCCCTCGTCCGGCGTCACAAAGCTTCCCAGATACATTTCATACACACTGACCGGAGCATTTCCGCACTGGTAGCTTTCCCTTTTTTTCAAGAATTCGCTGTCATCCCACGAAAAATCTCGCAGGTCAGCGATGACGGAAGCTGTCTCCGGTCTCTTCTGCGCGGCGTTGCCGTAAGGGTCTGCTTTCAGATAAGTCAGTCCACCTTTGATCTTCAATTCATATTTATAGCAGTCTCCTGCTTCTGCGCCGGGAATGAACAATTCGAAAATACCGGAATCTCCCAGGCGTCTCATCTGGTGGATTCGTCCGTCCCATCCGTTGAAATCCCCCACTACACTGATGCGCATGGCGTTCGGTGCCCAGACGGCAAAATAGGTTCCACTCTCTCCGTCCAGTTCCATGGGATGTGCGCCCAGTTTTTCATAAATGGTGTAATGAACACCGACTGCAAAACGATCCATATCTTCCTTCGTGATCTGGGGAACATGCCGGTAAGCATCGCCGCAGATCATTCTGTGGGCTTCACGCTCTTCTGTCTTTCCATATTCCACCACATATTCATAAGGTGCCATCTTCCCGGCATTTATCAGGGCTGCGAAATAACCTTCTTCGTCTGCCTGTTCCATAGGGACATCTGCCAGAAAAGCTTCGCCTACCTGTCCTGTCTTCTTCCAGTGGATCGTCACCTTTTCTGCTCCCGGGAAGAATGCCTGTACCAGCATTTTACTTCCCTGCTTATGAGGTCCTAACAGTTCATGGGGATTATCACATTCAGCATAAGTGATTTCTTCTATCTTTGCCCAGTTCATCAGTTTATAAAGTTTGTTTGTCATATTCCCTCTTTTCTGCAGCGTGTAGTCTGCTGCATTCTATTCTGTCACTATTTTGCTTATCCGGTCGTAGGTATTACCGCTCTATCTCATGCAGAAACAGACCGCTGCGCAGCTTCGGCTCGAACCAGGTGGACTTCGGAGGCATCAGACGTCCCGCATCCGCCACTGCAAAAAGTTCCCCGATGGAAGTAGGATACATGGAAAATGCCACCTTCATATCGGTATGTACTCTCCGCTCCAGTTCCGCAAGTCCCCGGATACCTCCCACAAAATCGATCCGCTTATCGGTCTTTGGATCTTCGATTCCCAGAACAGGATTCAACAGGTAATTTTGTAAAAGAGATACATCCAGTCCTTCCACAGCATCTTCGCTCCGAATCTCCTTCTTCGCTGTAAGACAGTACCACTCATCTTCCAGGAACATACCGAAAGCTCCTTTTTTCTCCGGCCGGTAAGGAATACGTCCTTTTTTCTCTATCATAAAATGTTCTTCGATAGCTGCCAGGAACACATCGACATCCATACCGTTTAAATCCTTCACCACCCGGTTATAATCCAGGATCTGCAGTTCTTCATCCGGGAAAATCACCGACAGGAAATAATTGAATTCCTCTTCTCCCGTATAATCCGGATGCTGCTCTCTGCGCTTTAATCCCACCTTTACCGCTGAGGCACAACGATGATGACCGTCCGCAATATAAATAGCCGGGATCTTTGCAAACGCCTCTTCAATCATTGCCACATCCGCAGCCTCCGAAATCACCCACACACGATGTTCGATGCCGTCCTCACTGACAAAACCGTATACCGGTGTCTGTGTTTTGATCTCTCCGATCTTGTTCTGCAGTTCCTCTTTCGCCCGATATGCCAGGAAAATGGGCCCCGTCTGCATACTGCAGGTATCTACATGGCGGATACGGTCTTCCTCCTTATCCGCTCTGGTATTTTCATGCTTTTTGATCACATTGTTCCGGTAATCGTCAATAGAGGCACAAGCCACTACACCGGTCTGGCTGTTCCCGTCCATGGTCAGTTCATACAGATAGAAACATGGCGTCGGATCCTGTACAAATTTTCCTTCCTGAATTTTCTCCCGAAGCAGCTGATCCGCTTTCTCATACACACAGTCCGCATATGTGTCTACTTCCTCGCCAAACTGCGTCTCCGCCCGATCAACCGCCAGAAAAGAGTCCGGATTCTTCTTCACCACTTCACACGCTTCCTCCCTGTTATATACATCATAAGGAAGCGCCGCAATCCTTTTCTCCATCCCCTGACAGGGACGATATGCCCTAAATGGTCTGATCTGTGCCATACTCCTACCTCCCAATTTCTTATACCTATAAATTCATTTTACCAAATACTGTCTCATATCACAAGGTTATTTAAATAAGCAAGCAGCCCCGGATGGGTGTAAGAATAAGCAGGCCGTAAGCAGACGTCGGCACTTAGCGGGCGTATTCTGACCGCTTATGTGCCGTTACGCTCTGCGACAGAGCGAAAGCGTGCCGCGTTTCTTACCCCAGCCGAGGCTGCGGGGGGTTATTACTAAAATAATACCTACCCCAACTTATGGAACAAAATACAGTTGGGCATATTGACCTTCATTGCCGGTCCATTCATGATCATCGTTCCATGCTCCAGATCAATATGGAAGAAGGTCATCGTATTACTTTCATGATTCAAAGACACCAGAAACTTATTGTCCGGGAAGAACTCTGCATCCTTGGGATACTCACCGCTGATCGGCAGCAGGAAGTTCTTCTTTAAAAGTCCTGTCTTCTTGTCTACATCAAATACGATAACAGAATTATCCCCTGCAATGGAACTGAGCAGATAATTGTAATCCAATGAAAAACTGAAGGCGCTGGCACTGTTGGTGTTGCCTCTGGTCAGCTTGATCAGCTCTACCGTCTGGATCTTCTCAAAGGTAGGGTCGTTATTATTGTCCGCATATTCGTATACATCAATATAACACTTTAATTCATGGAGAATGTAAATATACTTGCCATCCTCGGAAATCTTGATATGACGGGGTGCGGATTCCATCTCACTGCGGATGATATCCTCCAGCTTTACCTTGCCCTTCTCCACATCAAAACGATATACATTGACATGATCCATACCCTGATCTGCCACCAGAAGATACTTATTATCATGTGTCATGCGGGCACAGTTGATATGGGGACGGAAATTCCGCTCTGCCATACTGCCCAGACCCTTGTGGTAGATTTCATCAGTGATTTCGCCGATGGAACCGTCCTCTTTCAGTCTGAGTACTGTCAGCTTACCGTCATGATAACCGGCTACAAACAGATACTGATCCGTATAATCCGTAGAGACATAGCAGCCTCTCATACCATTGATTGGTGCAAAGTTGATCAGCTCCAGATCTCCGTCCGGCTGGATGGTATAAGCCTCCACACCAAAATCCGTTATAGAATAAAGAAACTTTCCGTTGTGGGAAATGGTCAGATAGGAAGAGTTCGTGATCTCTACCTTATCTTTCTCCTTAAAACGGCCATTTTTCATATCCACATCATATATTCTGATGCCATGACTGTCCCCCTGTGTGTAACTGGAAATGTAGGCAACATATTTTCCCTTGCTCATGACCGGATCCTCCTTAGCATTCTATATCTTTTTATGTTTATAAATATAGCACAATTCTGAAAATTGTGAAACATTTTTTCTGCAAAATTCCCGAAAAATACTCCTGTTTTTTCCACAGGGTAAAGTTTATGTAAATTAGGCCAGAAATTGCAAAACTTCACATTGACTTTCCGTGTATTTACGTATAATATTAATTCGACTTGCAAAAAATTTTCATTTAGGTTTTTCGAAGATTTTTTGCAGGATTTTTTACATCAGGAAGGAAAAAATTGATGAAAAATGCTTTAGTCAATTTAGTGAACATCTCAAAATCATTTGACAATCAGATGGTTCTGGATGATCTCAATCTGTACATCCGCGAGAACGAGTTTCTGACTCTGTTGGGCCCCAGTGGCTGCGGAAAGACTACAACCCTCCGTATCTTGGGCGGTTTCGAGACCCCTGATAAAGGTCAGGTCATTTTCGAAGGCCGGGATATCACTAACCTTCCACCCAATAAGCGCAATTTAAATACCGTATTCCAGAAGTATGCTCTTTTCCCTCATATGACCATTGCGGAGAACATTGCTTTCGGATTAAAGATCAGCGGTAAAAGTAAATCTTATATTAATGATAAAATTAAATACGCTCTGAAGTTAGTCAATCTGGATGGCTTTGAGAACCGTATGCCGGATTCCTTAAGCGGCGGTCAGCAGCAACGTATCGCCATCGCCCGTGCGATCGTGAACGAACCCAAGCTCCTGCTCTTAGACGAGCCTTTAGGCGCCCTGGATCTCAAGCTTCGCCAGGACATGCAGTATGAGCTGATCCGCTTGAAGAACGAACTTGGCATTACCTTTATCTATGTCACCCATGACCAGGAAGAGGCTCTGACCATGTCCGATACCATCGTAGTCATGAACCAGGGGTATATCCAGCAGATCGGTACTCCCGAGAGCATCTATAATGAACCGGAAAATGCTTTCGTTGCCGATTTTATCGGTGACAGTAATATCATTGGTGCCACCATGATCAGAGATCGTCTGGTAGAAATCCTGGGTGCCCGTTTTGACTGTGTAGATACCGGTTTCGGTGAGAATAAGCCCGTAGATGTAGTCATCCGACCCGAGGACGTGGAACTGGTATCTCCGGAGGAAGGTATCCTCCAGGGTACCCTGATCCACTCTATCTTCAAGGGTGTTCATTATGAGATGGAAGTTATGGCAAATGGCTTTGAATGGCTGGTACAGTCCACGAAGATGGTTCCCGTTGGGACCAAAGTCGGCATCAAGGTTGATCCTTTTAACATCCAGATCATGAAGAAGCCGGAATCTGAGGACGAGGAGGCCATTGGAGTCAATGAATAGAAAATTATTATCGCTCCCTTTTATCTTCTGGTCAGC
>OMAS01001076.1_pt1 | contig 12323 bp, 9 predicted proteins | sample 1674031 | NCBI WGS metagenome assembly OMAS01 (sample SAMEA103958138, study PRJEB25191) | human gut metagenome | biome: human-associated habitat [ENVO:00009003]; feature: intestine environment [ENVO:2100002]; material: feces | place: Germany | collected 2013/2015 | reverse complement strand
TCCCTCGAATTAAACCGTGCTTATGGCGCCGTTACTGGCAATCCACGCGTACGTAACCGCAGCACCATTTTAGGCCGTCTACAAGTTTCTGAATTTAGCTCCATTATCGGTTTAATCAAACGCGCTCAAAGCCTAATGGGAACCATTTTCACGGTATCCGGCGTATGTTGTTTATTCCGCAAAGATGTGATGGAAGAAATCGGTGGCTGGAGTACCAATATGATCACTGAAGATATTGATGTCAGTTGGAAAATTCAAACGGCTGGTTACAACATCATGTATGAGCCTCGTGCCTTATGTTGGGTATTAATGCCTGAACGTCTTTATGGCTTATACAAACAGCGTTTACGCTGGGCACAAGGTGGCGCTGAAACTATCCTCAAATATTTCCCGCAGGTCTGGCGTTGGAGAAACCGCCGCCTATGGCCAATGTATGCCGAATATTTTGTTACTGCAACTTGGGCAATCTTATTGGTTGTACTGGTTGCACTTGCACTATACCGCAAGATTACCTTAGGTATAGGTATTCAAAACATGGAGCTGTTTGAAACAAATATCTCGATCATGTTTTTTTCCTTCTTCTTACAGTGTCTCTTGAGCTTATACATCGACTCTCGTTATGAAAAAGGATTGATCCAATATGGAATTTCTTGCATTTGGTATCCCTATGTTTATTGGTTACTCAATACGGTAACGTTACTCGTTGGAATCCCAAAAGCGATTTTTAGAAACAAGTCCAAGCTAGCTGTCTGGACAAGCCCTGACAGAGGAGTTTAAATAATGGCAACCGCCACTTTACAACAATTGATGGTTATTAATAAAGGTAGCAGCCTTCCCTTGCTGATTAAAGCCAAAAGCTTTGTACTAGATCTAGTTACCTGGGCTTTATGGGCTTATATCATCACTTTTGTCGCGAGATATGCGGAACGCATCTTCACTAAACCGATTCTGGAAAGTTTCTTTTTCGTTGATGTGATCAGCATCATGTTTTCTGTCTCTGCGGTATTGGTCATCTTGGCTTATATTTGGTCTATTCTTACCGTAGCAAAAGAATAACTCGCAAAAAACTTAATATAAAAAAACCGCACTTTGGTTAACAAATCAAAGTGCGGTTATTTTTAGAAATGTTTAATTAGATACGATATTCTCTAATTAAGCTTTTGGACCTGCTGCGATAAGCGCTTTACCTTCTGCGTTAGTCGCATATTTTTCGAAGTTTTTCACGAAACGTCCAGCAAGGTCTTTCGCTTTCGCTTCCCATTGTGCTTTATCTGCATAAGTATCACGTGGGTCTAAGATCGCAGGATCTACACCTGGTAATGCTTTTGGAATCGCTAAATCAAAGATTGGTAACTCGCCCATTTCTGCTTTTTCGATAGAACCATCTAAGATGGCATCGATAATACCACGAGTATCTTTGATTGAGATACGTTTACCTGTACCGTTCCAACCAGTATTAACTAAGTAAGCTTCTGCACCAGCAGCTTGCATACGTTTAACTAACACTTGAGCATATTGTGTTGGGTGAAGCGTTAAGAACGCTGCACCGAAACATGCTGAGAAAGTTGGAGTTGGCTCAGTAATACCACGCTCTGTACCGGCTAATTTAGCGGTGAAGCCAGATAAGAAGTAGTATTTGGTTTGCTCTGGTGTCAATTTAGACACTGGAGGTAACACACCGAATGCGTCCGCAGTTAAGAAAATTACTTTCGTTGCGTGACCTGCACGAGATACTGGTTTAACAATATTATCAATGTGATAAATTGGGTAAGACACACGAGTATTTTCAGTTTTAGAACCATCATCGAAATCAACTGAACCATCTGCACGAACCACGACGTTTTCTAATAACGCATCACGACGGATTGCGCGATAGATATCCGGTTCATTTTCTTCAGAAAGATGAATAGTTTTCGCGTAGCAACCACCTTCAAAGTTGAAGATACCTACATCATCCCAACCGTGTTCATCGTCACCGATTAATTCACGTTTTGGATCGGTAGAAAGTGTGGTTTTACCTGTACCTGATAAACCGAAGAAGATTGCCACATCACCGTCTTTACCTACGTTAGCAGAACAGTGCATTGCACCCACACCTTTAAGTGGTAGGAAGTAGTTCATCATTGAGAACATACCTTTCTTCATCTCACCACCATACCAAGTGTTGATGATTACCTGCTCTTTTGATGTTACGTTGAAGGCTACGCAAGTCTCAGAGTTGAGTCCGAGTTCTTTATAGTTCTCAACTTTTGCCTTTGATGCGTTGTAAACAACGAAATCTGGCTCGAAGTTCTTCAACTCTTCTTCTGTTGGACGGATGAACATGTTTGTAACGAAGTGAGCCTGCCATGCAACCTCAACGATGAAACGAACTGCCATACGAGTGTCCTTGTTTGCGCCGCAGAATCCGTCTACAACATAGAGGTTCTTGTTGCAAAGCTCGCTCTTGGCGATAGTCTTAACCTTGTTCCATACGTCTTCCGACATTGGGTGGTTGTCGTTCTTATATTCTTCAGAAGTCCACCATACAGTGTCCTTTGAATTGGCATCCTTTACGATGTATTTGTCTTTAGGCGAACGACCGGTGTAGATACCTGTCATCACGTTGACTGCACCGAGTTCTGTCTGCTGACCTACTTCATAACCTTCGAGACCTGCTTTTGTCTCTTCTTCAAACAATTGCTCGTAAGATGGGTTGTGTGCGATTACTGTAGCGCCAGTAATGCCGTACTTTGTCAAATCAAGATTGCTCATTGTTGTTTGATTTATAATAGTGAATATTTACTAATGTTTTTCTCTTTTGAAAACCGCTGCAAAATTACTATATTTTTTTTACACGGCAATGCTATTAGCGAAAATTTTCCGCATTTAAAATTCTTTAAGCATTATTATCCCTGTTTCAAATATAAAATGCTTCTGTTCAAAGGCTTAAATTGTTATCTCTCCACACAGCGAGCAATTGAGATATTTCTTCACCTGTTCTGACCGAAGCCCCATGCCGAATAGATACATCAGCTTGGTGATGGCTGCCTCTGATGTTATATCGTATCCGCTGACCACACCGGTCGACTGCAGCGTGTTGCCTGTCATATAGCGCTCGCTGTGGACTCCGCCGTTGACGCATTGCGAAACGTTGACTATCACAACGCCGCGCTTTACGGCGTCGCGCATCAGGTCGACAAACCATTTGTCGGTCGGGGCGTTGCCGGCGCCATAGGTCTTGAGCACGATGCCTTTCACGTCGGGGGCGTTGAGAAGATAGCGGAGTGTGCTCTCGGTGATGCCTGGAAACAGGTCGACAAACATCACGTTGCGGTCCATTGCGGTCTGCACTTTAAGCGGTCGCTGCGAGCGTTGGCGCCACAATGCTTCTTCATGGAAATGAATGCCGAGGCCTATGCGGGCAAGGTCGGGATAATTGTTGCTCTTGAAGGCGTTGAAATGGTCGGCGCTCATCTTTGTGCTGCGGTTGCCGCGCCACAGATAGTCTTCAAACAATATCGCCACTTCCTGCACCATCGGGTCGCCGTTCTTGTCGCGGGCAGCGGCTATCTGAAGTGCTGTGATGAGGTTTTCTTCTCCATCGGTACGCACTTCGCCGATTGGAAGCTGGGAGCCGGTGATGATGACGGGCTTGTGCAGGTTCTCAAGCATAAAACTCAACGCGGAGGCGGTGTATGCCATCGTGTCGGTGCCGTGAAGCACCACAAAGCCGTCGTAGCTGGCATAGTTCTCCTCGATGCTCTGTGCGATTTCAACCCAGTGCGACGGATTCATGTTTGACGAGTCGATCGGTGGGTGAAACTGGATATTGTTGATGGAATAATTGAGCTTCTTGATTTTGGGCACATTGTCGATAAGGTGCGTGAAGTCGAACGGTTGCAGCGACTTCGTCACCGGGTTTTCAATCATGCCGATTGTTCCTCCGGTATATATTATAAGGATATTAGGTTTTGCCATTGAAGCTATTTTTTTCTAAAACGAATCTTTCCAACGACAAAATTACACATATTTTTTGGCAAATAGCAACCGCAACCGCCAACTGCCTGAACAACAAAAGTCACGGCGGTGGCAATTTGCCACTATTTAAGGTTTTTTACTGAAAAATCTTTGATTTATATCCAAAATAGAACCACATAGTTTGCCAGAAGGCAATGGTGTGTGGCAACCGCCGCCACTGTTAAAAAGACTTAACGCAGCGGATCCGCTGCGTTAAGTCTTTTTCGTTGACAGATGTCTTTAAATTTTAAACAGCATTCCTCCGATGTTGTCGCATGCCGCCCCGGTGACCGACGACAGGCAGCTTGCCTCGCCGGCCATATAAAGCGCGCCGAGAAACGCGAAAATCAACGCCTCCTTGAATTCAATTATCTGGCGTGGAGGTATCTTGACTTCGCAACCTGCCAGCTCGCGGATGCGCTCCACAAGATAGACGTTGAGCGCGCCGCCGCCGGTTATAAGCATTGTGGGATGCGGCTTGCCTACCCTGCGCACTACGCGTGCCACCTGACGGGCGGCATGCTCGGTGAAGGTGGAGAGCAGGTCGGCAAATTCAAGCCCGCGGCTGTCAATCATCGGAAATATCTCTTTCTCCACCCATTCGCGGCCAAGCGACTTCGCGCCTGTCTGCGAGTAGAATGGCAATGCGTCGAGACTGGCGAGCAATTCGGCATCGACTGTGCCGCTGCGGGCAATCAGTCCGTCGCGGTCAAACTCCAGGCCACGCTGACGGCAATAGTGGTTGAGCACATAGTTGACCGGACTGATGTCAAACGCCTGCCGCTCTCCGTCGCACTCATACGATATGTTGGAGAATCCTCCTATGTTCAGACAGAAATCATAGTCGGCAAAAAGCAGACGGTCACCAATCGGCACAAGCGGGGCTCCCTGTCCGCCGAGCATTATGTCAAGACGACGGAAATCGCTGACCACAGGCACACGTGCCTCGGCTGCAATCGCTGCGCCGTCGCCTATCTGAAACATTATGCGCTTGCCTGGCTCATGAAAGATGGTGTGTCCATGCGACGCCACGATGTCGGGACGTATGCCGTATTCCTTCATAAAGTCGGCGACACGCTCGCCAAGAAACTTGCCGTATTCGCTGTGGAACGCCACAAAGTCGTGTGCCGACATCTGTTGCGCTCCCGTGCCAAGACGGTATTTCAAATCGTCGGGATAGTCATAGCCGCGTGCCGCATCGATTGCGAAACGCCATCGGCCGTCGGTTTTTGAGAATGTGGCGCAGCACACGTCGAGACCGTCAAGCGATGTGCCCGACATCAATCCTATAGCCGTAATCTTGAAGTTGTCCATATTTTTTTGGTATTATTGGTTCTGCAAGCTTTTGTCCATCTCTACCGCGGCGCGGCGTCCGTCGCCCATCGCGAGAATCACGGTCGCTCCGCCGCGCACAATGTCGCCTCCGGCATAGATGTCGGGCAGCGATGAGCGCATTGTCGACTCGTCGACCACGATGGTGCCTCTGCGGCTCACCTCAAGTTCTGGAATCGCATTCGGAATCAACGGGTTTGGCGACACGCCTACACTGACAATCACCAAATCGACGGGCACATCCTCCACTGCGCCATCAACAGCCACCGGAGAGCGGCGTCCCGACTCGTCGGGTTCGCCGAGTTCCATCCGCTGCAGGCGCATCAGGCGCACATTGCCTTTCTCGTCGCCCTCATATTCCAATGGGTTGTGGAGCGTGAGGAAACGCACGCCTTCTTCCTTGGCGTGTTTCACTTCCTCGCGGCGCGCCGGCATCTCGTCTTCCGAACGGCGGTAGACGAGCATCACGTTTTCTGCGCCCATGCGACGCGCTGTGCGCACGGAATCCATCGCCGTATTGCCGCCGCCAATCACTGCCACATTGTGGCCGTGAAGCACGGGGGTGTCTTCATCCTGACGGGCGGCTCCCATCAGATTGACCCGCGTCAGGAATTCATTGCTCGACATCACTCCGTTGAGATTCTCGCCGGGAATGTTCATAAACCTTGGCAGTCCGGCTCCCGATGCCACGAAGATGCCTTTGAAGCCCATGGCGTGGAGGTCGTCGTAGCTTAATGTCTTGCCGACAATGCAGTTGGCCTCGAACTCCACGCCCAAACGGCGCAGACCGTCGATTTCGGTGTCGACGATGGCATTCGGCAGGCGGAACTCGGGGATGCCGTATTTCAGCACTCCGCCAATCTCATGCAGCGCCTCGTAGACCGTGACGCTGTAGCCGCGCTTCGCCATGTCGCCGGCAAAGGCGAGTCCGGCGGGTCCGCTGCCCACAACTGCCACCTTGATGCCGTTTGCGGCGGGTCTCTCCTCGTCGGCCGAACCGTGGCTGCGCGCCCAGTCGGCTACGAAGCGTTCCAGATAGCCTATCGCCACGGCTTCGTGTTTCATCTTGGTGTGTATGCAACGGCTCTCACACTGCTTTTCCTGGGGGCAGACGCGTCCGCAAACTGCCGGAAGCGCGCTGGTCTTTTTTATCACACGGGCTGCCTCGGCAAACTCGCCGCGCTCCACGTTTTTGATAAATCCGGGAATGTCGATGCCCACCGGACAGCCTGTGACGCATTGTGGGTTGGCGCAGTCAAGACACCGCGAGGCTTCTGCCATAGCCATCTCAATCGTCAACCCTTGATTCACTTCCTCATTGCACGTCACGCGGTAGTCTGCCGCAAGCTCGGGCATCTTCACACGCGGTGTCGAGGTGCGTTCCTTAGCTGTCTTTGCCTTGCGCAGTGCCTCGCGCCATTCTGCCATGCGCATATCTTTTGTCTCTTCCATGTCAGTTCTTGTTTTCGTTGTCGTAAGCATGAAGGCGCATCATCATCTGGTCGAAATCCACCTGATGCGCGTCGAATTCCGGCCCGTCGATGCAGACGAAGCGCGTACGGCCGCCTACGGTAACCCGACAGGCACCACACATGCCTGTGCCGTCGACCATGATGGTGTTGAGCGAGCAGACGGTAGGGATGTCGTATTTTTTTGTAAGCAGTGCGACAAACTTCATCATCACTGCCGGACCGATGGTCACTACCTGGTCCACCTTCTCGCGGTTGATCACTTGCTCCACGCCTTCGGTCACCAGTCCTTTCTGCCCGTAGGAGCCGTCGTCGGTCATTATCACCACTTCGTCGCTTGAGCGGCGCACCTCGTCCTCAAGTATAATCAAATCCTTGGTGCGTCCGGCGAGCACGCTGACCACGCGGTTGCCGGCTTGCTTCATGGCGCGGATAATGGGCAACAACGGCGCTACGCCTACTCCGCCACCGCAACACACCACGGTGCCCACCTTTTCTATCTTGGTGGCTTGTCCCAACGGGCCTACCACATCGTGGAGACTGTCGCCTACTGCCTTGTCGCAGATTTTTTTTGTCGACTTGCCTACAGCCTGCACCACAAGGGTTATTGTCCCTGCAGTGGTGTCGGAGTCGGCGATGGTCAACGGGATGCGCTCGCCATGCTCGTCGGCACGGACAATAACGAAATGCCCGGCACGGCGCGAGCGTGCTATCAGCGGCGCCTCTACCACAAGCTGCACCACCTTTTCCGAGAAATGCTTTTTCTCTATAATCTTATTCATTGTCGTAACGTGTTAGGTCTATTTTCTTTTTTTCAGCTCTCAAAGTTAGCCAATTTTCTGCCAAAACCACCAATCTTTATCCCGATAATTGCTTTTGCGCAAAAGCAAAAAACGAAGAGGCAATCCGCCGCATGCCTCCAAAGCAAACGCCCTCCGGCGGGACAATTCCTGCGGAGGGCGTTTGTGTTTTTGTATGTCTGTGGCTTAGTTTCTGCTGTTGCCGAAGAAACGGAGCATGTAGAGGAACAGGTTGATGAAGTCAAGATAGAGCGTCAACGCGCCGATTGTAGCGATTTTGCCCACTTGCGACGAGTCGCTGTACTGCACCATTTGTTTGATTTTCTGGGTGTCCCATGCGGTGAGACCGATGAAGATTGCCACACCGGCAAACGAAATCAGCCATTCAAGGGTGCTGCTGCCCACGAAGATGTTGACAATCGTCGTGATAATCAAGCCGATAAGCGCCATAAACAGGAACGAACCCATTTTTGTAAGGTCGTTGCTAGTCAGATAGCCGTAGATGCTCATCGCGCCAAACACGCCTGCCGTTATGGCAAAGGTGTAGGCTATCGACCCGAGTTCAAAAGCCCAGAATATCGACGAGAACACCACGCCGTTGAGCACGGCGTAAAGGAAGAACAACGAGGTGGCGGCAAATGTGCTGAGCTTGTTGATGGCTCCCGTGATTGCTATCACGCAGGCAAATTCGGCGATTATCAAGCCCCAGAATGTAAGACGGCTTGAGAAGATGGCGCTCATTATTGCCGGACTTGCCGCCACATAGATTGCCACGCCGGCGGTGACGAGCAGACCGAGAAACATTCGCATATAGACGCTGCGCATCACTTTCGACACGCTGTGGGTCAACGTTATGGTTGGCTGTGCCCCATAACCGTATTGCTGATTGTAATTTTCCATATTTTCTGTTTTTTTAAAAGTTGTCGGTGAAGATAACGCTATTTTTCAGCATTATGTTCACCGACATTGTTAATTATCCATAATCAACCACTTTTACATGCGTTCCGGCACTTCGATGCCGAGCATCCAGAAGCCTTGGCGGATGATGTCGCCTACGGTGCGCGACAATGTCAGGCGGAAGCCGCGCAGGTCGGCGTTTTCCTCGCCGAGGATTTTATAGTCGTGGTAGAACTGGTTGTATTCTTTCACAAGTTCGTAGACGTAGTTGGCAACCAACGCCGGGCTGTAGGTGCGCCCTGCCTCGGCTACGATTGCCGGGAAGTCGGCGAGACGCTGGATGAGCGAGATCTCTTTGTCGTTGAGAGCAACTGCCGATGCGTCAAACGCTTCGCTGACATGCTTGTCGGCTGCCTTGCGGAGCACCGACTGGATGCGGGCGTAGGTGTACTGCACAAACGGTCCGGTGTTGCCGTTGAAGTCGATCGATTCTTTCGGGTTGAACGTCATGTTCTTGCGAGGGTCGACTTTAAGAATGAAATATTTCAACGCGCCGAGTCCGATGATTGCCGAAATCTTGTCGGCCTCTTCCTGTGGAAGGTCCTGCAGTTTGCCCATCTCTGCCGACATCTCTTTGGCGTTCTGCACCATGGCGTCCATCAGGTCGTCGGCGTCGACTACGGTGCCTTCGCGCGACTTCATCTTGCCTTCTGGCAGCTCTACCATTCCGTATGAGAAGTGCACAAGGTCCTTGCCCCATTTGAAGCCGAGCTTGTCGAGCAGCAGTGAGAGCACCTGGAAGTGGTAGTTCTGCTCGTTGCCCACCACGTAGATCATCTTGTCTATAGGATAGTCCTGGTAACGCAGCTTGGCGGTACCGATGTCCTGGGTCATATACACTGATGTGCCGTCGCTGCGGAGCAGCAGTTTGTGGTCGAGTCCGTCGGCGGTAAGGTCTGCCCACACGGAGTTGTCTTCCTTGCGGTACATGATACCTTTCTCCAAGCCTTCAAGCACCTTCTCCTTACCCTCGAGATATGTCTGGCTTTCATAGTAGATTTTGTCGAAGTCTACGCCCAGACGCTTGTAGGTCTCGTCAAATCCGGCATACACCCACGAGTTCATCGTGCGCCACAGCGAACGCACCTCCTCGTCGCCGGCTTCCCAGCGGCGGAGCATCTCGCGAGCCTCCTGCATCAATGGCGACGCTGCCTCTGCCTCTTCCTTAGTCATGCCTTTCTCTTCGAGCGCCTTCACTTCGGCTTTATAGTGCTTGTCGAAAGCCACATAGAAATCACCGATAAGGTGGTCGCCCTTCTTGCCGGTCGATTCCGGAGTAGCACCGTTGCCCCACTTCTGCCATGCGAGCATCGATTTGCAGATATGGATGCCGCGGTCGTTCACGATATTGGTTTTCACCACCTTGTAGCCATTGGCCTGCATGATGCGCGACAGGCTGTAGCCAAGCAAGTTGTTGCGCACGTGGCCGAGGTGAAGCGGCTTGTTGGTGTTTGGCGACGAATATTCAATCATCACCAGCTCGCTGTTGTCGTCGGCGGTCTTGAAGCCATAGTCTTTTGTTGCGTGGATATGGTCGAGCACTCCGAGCCAGAATTTCGGCTCTACAGTGATGTTAAGGAAGCCCTTTATCACGTTATACTCCTTCACCGCCTCGCAGTTGGCAACGAGATAATCGCCGATCTCCTTGGCTGTTGCGTCGGGCGCTTTGTGCGACGCTTTCAAGAACGGGAATACCACTATTGTAAGGTTGCCTTCAAACTCTTTTTTCGTTGTTTGCGGCACTATGGTTGAAGCCTCTACCTCCAAACCATAGAGCGACTTCAGCGCCTCGGCTGTAGCCGCAGAAATGATGTTATCTATCGACATTTATATGATTATTTTCTAATTATCTTAATTTCAGACTGCAAAGATAGTGCAAGATGAGTGAAGAGCAAAACAAATTTATTTGATTTTGCTCTTCCGAATCGCAGCCTATCTTATTTAAAGATAGTGCAAGGCGAGAGAAAAACAAAATCAAGCATGCTTGAAATTTTTGATCTTCCTCTAAAGTCCTTAATGACCTTAAAGTCCTTAAAGCCCCCTAAACTCTTCAAAGTCTTTTTAAAATCAAATTCTTTTCTGTAGCTTTGCACACATGAACCAGACTGAACGCATAATCGGATCGGAGATACTCCGCAAACTTCCCTACGAGCCCAACAGCCAGCAGATGGAAATTATTGCCGCGCTGAGCAAGTTTGTCGCCGACACCGACGACCGCTCGGTCTTTCTGCTCAACGGATATGCCGGAACGGGCAAAACGTCGCTCGCAGGAGCGCTTGTCGCAGCTTTGCCAGCACTGCGCCGACAGGCTGTGCTGCTGGCACCTACGGGACGGGCGGCGAAGGTGTTTGCGGCATACTCGCGCCACAGTGCATTCACCATACACCGCAAAATCTACCAAAGCCGGCGCTACAACCCCGAGGACTCGCATTTCTGCCTTGCCCGCAACAACCACAAGAACACGCTGTTTATTGTCGACGAGGCGTCGATGATTGCCAATAACGCGTCGGAAGGGGCGGTGTTTGGCACGGGATGCCTGCTCGACGACCTTATCACCTACGTTTACAGCGGCGAGGGATGCCGCCTGATTCTGCTCGGCGACGTGGCTCAGCTGCCGCCGGTGGGCTACACCGACAGCCCGGCTCTCGCGCCTGCCACGCTGCAGGGCTACGCCCTTACGGTCTACAGCTTCTCGCTGACCGAGGTGGCGCGACAGCGCAGCTCGTCGGGCATACTGCACAACGCCACGATGATACGGCAGATTATCGCTTCGGGAAAACTGGAGGCGCCGACGCTCGAAATCTCCGGCTTCGACGACGTGGAGGTGGTGAGCGGTGAGTTTCTGTCGGAAAAGGTCGAGGAATGCTACGCACAGGAGGGAGGCGCGGCTGAGACAATAATCATCACGAGGAGCAACAAGAGGGCGGTGATGTTCAACCAGGGAATACGCGCACGGGTGCTGTATATGGATGCGGAAATAACCACCGGCGATATGCTGCTCGTGGCGAAAAACAACTATTTCTGGGCTGCCGACTACGATGGCATCGACTTCATCGCAAACGGCGATGTGGCGGTGGTGAAACGCATCTCTGAGGTGACGGAGGAATACGGCTTCCGCTTTGCCGACGTGACGCTCGAGTTTCCTGACTACAACAATGCGGAAATCGATGCGAAAATAATCCTCGACGCGCTCTATGCGGAGTCGCCGGCGCTGTCGCGCGAGCAAAACAACAATCTGTACCTGCGTGTGATGGACGACTATGCCCACATCACGCGCAAAAGCGAGAAATACAAACGTCTGAAGCAAGACCCGTTCTTCAACGCGTTGCAAGTGAAATTCGCCTATTCCGTGACGTGCCACAAGGCGCAGGGCGGACAGTGGCGCAACGTGTTTGTCGACATGGGATACATCCCCGAGGAGGCATTCTCAAACGTCGACTTCTACCGATGGCTATACACGTCGTTCACACGTGCCACCGACCACATTTTCCTGATCAACCCGCCTCTCGCCACCAGATAAGCACGCATCGTAGCGGAGCGGTCTCGCCACCCCCATCACCGCCTCGTGCAGCAGTGCCAGAGTCTGACCGCGCGAGCGGTCTCGTCACCCCATCACCGCCGACATCCGCACTCATCGTCGCGGAGCGACGGCACTCTAACATAACCCGGTACGCGGAGCGCAGCGCAGCGTGCCGGGACTCGACACGCCCATGCTGTCGGCGTGCCGGAGGTACGCCACTACTCCAGAGCCGGAGTCCGACCGCGC
>OMAS01001072.1_pt1 | contig 12371 bp, 10 predicted proteins | sample 1674031 | NCBI WGS metagenome assembly OMAS01 (sample SAMEA103958138, study PRJEB25191) | human gut metagenome | biome: human-associated habitat [ENVO:00009003]; feature: intestine environment [ENVO:2100002]; material: feces | place: Germany | collected 2013/2015 | reverse complement strand
GCAGCGATATGTCCATGAATGAGCTTACTGAGGAGTTCATCCGTGACTATTGCCTTTACTTGAAAAATGTGGTAGGGCTTGCGCAGTCCTCCATTTGGATTTACTCCATACCTCTGAAACATATCGTTACGGCGGCACACTACAACGGCAAGATACCGAGAAATCCGTTTGCCATATACCACGTTGATCCAGACCATAAGGAACGTGAGTTCTTGACCTTGGACGAGCTTACCGCCATGACTGAGATAAAGTTGGAAAACCCCAACATGGCATTTGCGAGAGACCTTTTTATCTTTGGCAGTTGGACAGGTATAGCTTTCATCGACATCAAGAACTTGACGGAAGATAACATCACCATGGTAAACGGTGCTCCTTGGATAGTGTCCAAGCGTCAGAAGACAGGCGTACCGTTCCAAATCAAGCTGTTGGATATTCCTATGCAGATAGTTGAGAGATACAAATCTTTCAGAAACGGCAATCACTTGTTCAACATTGGCAACCTTGACAGCATCAACAAGCGCATCAAAAAAGTAGCGGTAATGTGTGGCATCAAGAAACGAGTTTCATTTCATGTCTCCCGCCATAGTTGGGCTGTTTTAGCATTGGAGTATGGTATGCCAATAGAGAGCGTTAGCAAAATTCTCGGTCACACGAATATCACCACGACACAGATATACGCCAAGGTGACAAGCAGCAAACTTGACCATGATATTTCTGTCTTTGAAAGTCGAATCAAGGGGCATTTGCCTGTAATGGGAGGAATGGCATGAAAAGGACAACTATCACTATGGACGGAAATGGGATACTTTCCATTCCGTCCAACTTAGAGGAACTGTGGATGAGTGAGGGAGAGTTGGTTGATATACTTTATGTTACCGCTCCGAAACTCAACTCAGTGATACGAGCCATATATAAAGAAAGGTATGTTGTCTATGTCGGAAGTCCAATGCAAGGACGAAACTCCCGTTAGTGTTTGGCAAACGCTGTATAATTTTCCTATGATAGTTGCCATTTGCTTTCGTCTCCACTCTTTTGGCGCAGCACAACTTCGTGAAGTTATCCTCAAGAGATTGTACGAAACAAAAGAGAAAACAACTATTGTCCTGCAACTCAACGGAGGGGCGAATGCCTTTTGTTGAAATTGGTCGTATCTTTGACGCTTCGGTTGTTCACTGTCGTATAGAAATGCACTTGTAATGTGATAAAGATATATCCATGCAAAGAATAGTGTAAGCATATATACATTGATGTCATACGTTTTACATGTTTATCGTATGACATATAAAACGTATGACATATAGGAATACATTTTTGTTCATCCCGAGGAATGACATTCAAGGAGACTCATTCTTCGGGATTTTTTCGTTTTCATCCTTTAGCATAAAAGAAAATGAGCCGTTCCTTGGAGGCTTTGCGCCTCCAGCCACTGGGCGAACCTCCGCAGTGTTTTCAATGGTGTTAGATTTATTCTTGCCAAAACATTGTGCCCATAAAGACACAGCAAGGTATGTTTTGAGTAACTTAAAACCTTTCGAGTTACTCTCGAAAGTACTTGCCTGTCGGGGGATACTTCTCCAAAGTCGAGTATCTGGCCCAACCTATCGTAAATAAAGAATTGCATATATGATAATAACATGATTTACTGACATATAGATTTGTTGTCGTTAATATATGCATGTCATATGATAAAACGTTTTACATGGATAGAGCAGAAAGAGACCTGCATCTCTTTCTACTCTTATTCCTATGAACCTTTATAGGCATTTTACCAAGTAATAACCTTATCTACGATTTCTTGTTGCTCCAAACTACTTCTTCGCAGATAGATACGTGTCGTTTCGATGCTTTCATGTCCCATGAGGTCGGCAAGCAGGGCTATGTCGTTGAACTTCTCCAAGAAATTCTTGGCATAACGATGGCGGAACGAGTGAGGGTACACCACTTTTTCATTCAAGCCATACTTCACCGCATAGTTCTTCAACTGCTGTGATATACCTCTTGTCGTAATACGCTCGCCAAAGCGATTGAGAAAGAGATAGCCACTTGTGCGCTTTGTTGTCTGCAACCACTTTTCGGTTTCGGAGCGCAGCGTCTTGGGGATATAGATACGCCGTATCTTGCCACCCTTTGTGTAGATGTCGTAATAGCCTACTTGCACGTGCTCAACCTTGATTTGCACAAGTTCGCTCACTCTGGCACCAGTCGCAGCCAAGAAACGCACCACAAAGTACCACTCCAAATTATCTTCCTTCTTCAACTTGTTCTTCAAGAAGGTGTAGTCGGCATTGCTGATGACATTCTCCAGATAAGAACGCTGCTGCACCTTGACCGACTTCAAGCGGAGTTTCGTCTTGCCTACAAATTCAAGGTACTTGTTCAACGCCTGAATACGGAGGTTCACCGTCTTTGGTTTGTAAGTCTCAATCAAGTAGGTCTTGTAAACCAACAAGTTTCTCTTGTTCAACTCTTTGTGTCGAGAGCCAAACTCCTTTACGGCATACAGATATGCCGAAATCGTGTTCTTAGCCATATTGCCTTGGCTTAGGAACTCTTCAAATTTGTCTAATTCCATTTCTATTCGTTTATTAGTGAAACATTAAGTTGTCCTAATAAATAGGCCTGGATTTGTTCTATGAGTTCCTATTATGAGAAGATGCTTGCTACGGGAGAGGTGAAGTGCATTGATGAGGAGATGCCGTTTGAGATTCCTGTTGGGTGGGAATGGTGTCGATTACGTGATATTATTTTAGGTACAAATGCTGGTAAAAGCCCTAATTGCGAAAAACGACCAAAGAAGTCAGAGGAATGGGGTGTATTGACAACTACATCAATTCAAGAGAATGCTTTTTTATCTAACGAGAACAAAGTATTGCCAAAGCATTACGTAATAAACCCAGAACATTGTGTACGATATGGTGATATACTTATAACACGAGCTGGTCCTGTTAATCGAACAGGTATAGTTTGTATGGTTGAAAATAATTGTGATAAACTAATTCTTTCAGATAAAACCGTTAGAATAGATTATATGCATGACTATTGTAATCCAAAGTTTCTCGTTTTCGTACTTAATAGTTCTGCAATACACGAATTAGTAATGAGTGCAACTGTTGGAATGGCTGCTTCACAGGTTAATGTGTCGCAAAGTAGCATTCAGAACACATTTATTCCATTTCCACCCTCTAAGGAGCAACAGAGAATCGTTAACAAATTGGAAGCACTTCTGCCACAAATCGAAAAATATGATAATGCTCAGAATAAACTGGATGAGTTGAATAAAACAGTAAAAGACATCATTAAAAAGAGTGTATTGCAGGAAGCAATACAAGGAAAACTTGTTCCACAACTTGCAGAGGAGGGTACAGCGCAAGAACTGCTTGAACAGATAAAGGCTGAAAAGGAGAAACTCGTTAAAGAAGGCAAGCTAAAGAAGTCTGCCCTCAACGATTCTGTTATCTTCCTTGGTGACGATAACAAGTATTATGAGCAGATAGGGAGCGAAGTAACTGAGATTGAGCTTCCTTTTGACTTTCCAAGTTCTTGGTCTATTGCTCGGTTAAATGCAGTTTGCCAACTTACAGACGGCTTGAAAACCATTGGCAAGCAATGCTTGTTAGATGCAAAATACTTACGTGGTAAAAGTTCTGAAACTATAGTAGAACAAGGTAAACTTGTATATAAAGGTGACAATATAATGCTTGTGGACGGTGAAAACTCTGGTGAAGTTTTCATCGTACCACAAGATGGCTATATGGGCAGTACATTCAAGCAACTATGGATAAGTTCCTCTATGCACGAACCTTATGTCTTGGCTTTCATACAGTTCTACAAAGAAACTTTGCGCAATTCTAAGAAAGGTGCAGCAATTCCACACCTCAACAAGGAATTGTTTTATGGGCTTATTATTGGTATTCCACCACTGCAAGAGCAGAGACGAATAGTTCTGAAGATTGAACAATCATCGCAGTTGCTTCGATAATATATTCACTTGTTCTATTATACGTTGTTGCTCTTGCAAAGGTGGCAAAGGTATCAATAAATTCGCCAAACTCTTACTATTCAGAGTTTTACCTTTAATTGCATCTTTTGATTCTCCGAGATTGGCAATTAGAGGTAAAACTTTGAACAGGTAATTTCTCATAGCATATTCTTTATCAATGACAGGACGTATTGTTATGATAGCTTCGTTGTGATAAGCATCAATATCCAAAATTGAAGTCTTACCGATGCTTAGTTTGAAACTCATAAGAAGACTTCCCTTTTCACTGATTGGAGTAGAGAAAATTTCTTTGACTGCCAAATCTGAAACCTTTTCTTTTGTAGTAGATATTGTGCCACCGTCAACCATATCAGATATTGAAACCCAATTATATTTGCCATTTATCCAATATGTCTGTTCACCTCTTGCTGGCGTTTTTCCAATAGTCATAGATACGATATTGGAAAATCTGCACCAACACCAATTGTATGGCAAATCGAATAGAATCTCATCTGTTATATCATTGTAATTTTCACCTATCTGCTCATAATACTTGTTACGGACTTGTATTTTTCAACAATTCGAGATTGTTCCTCTAAAGGAGGCAATGGAAAAAACAAATCCGTCAAATCGTCTTTATTAAATCCAGCTTGGGCACTTCTAGAATGGTCTTTTACCAAATATTGGTATATGCTTGACTGATAAAACAAGAATAAATACTGTTTATTCACGAACTCAGAGTCAAAAAGAGGAATTACCTTTGCCATCGCTACATTATATGCTCCATCTTTAGCCCAAAAGACTTTACCTAAAGAACCGCCATACCTTGCTAATATAATATCTCCTTCTTTTGTTATTTTATTTGCCTTTTCTTTGGGTATATAAACAGGCATAGGATTTGAACCATAATCTCTAATTTGATACAGTCTTATATATCCTGATTTAGGATTATCAACAAACTGAGATTTAGGTGGCTGTGAACCACCTGATATTTCAAACAATTGATTGTGCCTAACCCAACACCATGTTGAAGGTATTTCAAATGGAATCTTATCGTCAATACACTCCATACATTCAGTTGACTTCTCCCAATACTTGTTATCGTCACCACGGAATATAACAGAAGAAGCTAAGGCTGACTTCTTCAACTTACCCTCTTTAACGAGTTTCTGCTTCTCTGTTTTTATCTGTTCAAGCAGTTCTTGCGCTGTTCCTTCTTCGGCAATTTGCGGAACAAGTTTTCCTTGTATTGCCTCTTGTAATACAGATTTTTTCAAACACTCATTAAGTTCCACATTCATCTTATCTAAAAGTTCCTGTGACTTTGAATATTTATCAATAATCGGCATCACTAATCCTATCTTATCTACAATACGCTCTTGCTCAGACAAAGGAGGAATAGGAATCAAAATTTGCCTAATTGTTTCCATTGATAAACTTGGTTGCGCTGTGGATTTTTTTATAGAATTAACTCCTAACTGTCCCAACGGGCTCATTAAAGCCATAAGAAAGAATTCCAAAAAACAGTCATTATTAAAAGGCTCTATTTTTGCCACATTGGGGGCTAAGTGGTTTCTTCTATATGCAGGGAAAATACACACATCCCCAATTCCTGCGCCAATGAATGTCATTAGAAGACATCTTTTTATCAAAGAACTTCTTTCTAATTGATTAGAAAGTGTTATGGAGATAGCTTCATTCTTATTTTCTTCAAATTTTCCAATTCTAACATTTTGAGCACGAACTATTGGTACTGCATTTGTGCTTGTTATTGCATCTTTAGTAAAAAACTTTGTGTACTCGAATCCTGCTAATTTTGTCACCCAAAATATATTGCCTATTCGACACCATTCCCATCCCTTTGGTATCTCAAACGGCACCTCCTCATCAATACACTTCACCTCTCCCGTAGCAAGCATCTTCTCATAATAGGAATTGTCCTCACCACGGTAGATAATAGATGCGTTCTTGTCACGCTTGATTTTCTTCTCCTTGATCAAGCGTTCTTTCTCTTGACGAATCTTATCAAGCAAAACGCTTGCTGGCTCGTCATTAGGGTCTTGCGGTACAAGTTTTCCCTGTATCGCCCATTGTAATATGCTGTTCTTTAATTGTTTTCCGTTCATAACATAAGTTTTATCGTAAAGCATCAATTCGCCAACAAGTTGTTGGCGAATTATATGCTATTTCTAATCTTCATCTTCTGCCTCTTTTCCCTTTTGTAATTCAAAAAACTCTTTCTGCTCACGGATTTCTCGGCTCAACTCTTCTTCTGTAGGAAGATAAGTAAGATACTTAGCAGCAAAGAGCTGCTTGCTGTCTTTCAATATAGAATAACGTGCAAGGTCTTTGCTAGTGTCAGAACACAGAACCAAACCGATAGTAGGATTATTGCCTTCCTCTTTCTTCAACTCGTCATACATTCTGACGTACATATCCATCTGTCCCACATCCTGATGAGTTATCTGCGTAGTCTTTAAATCAATAATGAGATAGGACTTTAGGATGATATTGTAAAACACAAGGTCGATATAGAAATCGCCCATGTCCGTCTTGATATGCTGTTGGCGAGCCACAAACGCATAGCCTTTGCCCAACTCCATGATGAAAGTCTGCAGATGGTCAATAATGGCAGTTTCCAGTTTCGATTCACTATAGGCAGGGTTCTGTGGTAATCCTAAGAACTCTGCTATCACGGGATTCTTGAGATAAGAGAGTTTGTCTTTTTCGAAATCTGAAGTCAGCGAACGCATCTCGTCACTTACCTCTTTGCGCAGATGCTCAGGGGTTTGCAATAATCGGTAATAGTATTGTGAGGAGATATTACGCTGCAAGGTACGGTAATCCCATTGCTCACGAGCCGCCTCCTTCAAATACCACAACCTTGCATCCGCATCTTTTACACGCAGTAAGCGTTCATAGTGAAGCCATGATAGGTTAGGATAAAATGGTATCGTAGATTCGTCAAGCGGTGCTTGACGAATTGGTTCGTCTGTGAGCTTGAATTGGTCAAGCATTGCTTGACCAATTTGTAATTTACTGAACATCAGATAAAAAGAGCGCATGTTCTTTATGCTTGTCAGTCCGAACCCCCTGCCGTATTCTTCTGTAAGGGTTTGGGAGGCCAATTTTAAGACTTGTTCGCCATATTTCGCACGTTCCTTTCCATTTTGTTCCTGTGTCACGATACGCCAACCGATAAGCCAGTTGCGAACCACCAATAGATGGTCTGCACTGCGATAGGCTTGCCGACGTGCTTCACCGGCTAAATACTTCAAGTCAGAGACAAAGTTTTTCTCTGGTTGAGTCAGCTTTTCTGTTATGTTTGTTAATGCAGATTTTTCCATATTATCCAATCCTTTTCTGAATTAGTGAGACAGCGTCTCACTTTTTTATAAAATGTGGGACATCGTCCCACATTTTACAATTCGTCCACATTTACATTTATCCCCAGGATACGCTGTATCTCTGCCAATGTCTTATCAATTTCATGATCAAGAGCCTTGCGCTTCTTGAAATAGTCCGCAAGCAGTTCGGCAGGAGGCAAGATCTCTTCATCCTCTTTCGGGAACTTACACAAGTCGAAGTTGCAATCGGTGGCGATAAGGTCTTCAACTGAATAGCAACGAGATTTCTCGTCACCATCAGCAATAATAATCTCCTTACGGTCGTTCCACCACTCACGGATTGGGTCGCAATGTTCCGACTTCATAGACTTTGTCTTGGAGAAATGCTTGTACCCCTCTGGCATATCCAAACGATAGAACCACGTTTCCTTTGTAGAGTAACCTTCTGGAGCACCTTCCGCACTAGAGTTGTCAAAGAACAGAATGTTCGTGGCAATCGAAGTGTAAGGGGCAAAGATACTGCCTGGCAAACGGATTATGGTGTGCAAATTGAAATCTCTAAGTAACTTTGTTTTGATGGCAATCTTTGTGTTGTCCGCTCCAAACAGGAAACCATCTGGCACAATGACCGCCGCACGTCCATTTCTCTTCAGACGGTACATGATGAGCACCATAAACAAGTCGGCTGTCTCGCTACTACGCATATCAGAAGGGAAATGTGACTTGACATCAGACTTCTCGTTGCCACCGTATGGTGGGTTCATCAATACCACATCAAACTTGTCTTCGTCTGTATAGTTGAGTACATCTTTTGTAAGCGAGTTGTCGTGATATACCAATGGCGTGTCAATACCATGCAGCAACAGGTTTGTCACACATAGCATATACGGGAATTGTTTCTTTTCTATGCCAAATACAGACTGATTGTACTCTTTGCGGTCTTCGGCAGTCTTTACCTTTTTGTCCAATTCACCCAACCAACTTGTGATGAAACCTCCTGTACCACAAGCGAAGTCTGCCATTTTCTCACCAATCTGCGGATTGACTATCTCTGCCATAAATTCGGTCAAGGCTCTTGGGGTGTAGAACTCACCAGACGAACCAGCCGACTGCATTTCTTTGAGGATAGTCTCGTATATCTCACCGAAAGCATGACTTTCCTCATAGTCACCAAGGTTCAAACCGTCAATCACATTCAGCACTTGACGAAGTTGAACTCCATCTTTCATATATTGGTTGGCATCCTCAAATGTGGTCTTTACAATCGCCTGACGGATAGGGGTATCTGGTGTGACCTCAATGTTTTTGAGTTTAACAAACAAAGTATTGTTGACAAACGAAAGCAGCTCGTCACCAGTCAAGGCATTACCGCTACCATCGTCATGCGCCCAGTTGCGCCAACGGCATTCTTCTGGAATAATAGACTTGTAATCATCATCGTCCAGCTCCCAATCATTCTCTTTCTCGTCATAGACTTTCAAGAACAGCATCCACGCCATTTGTTCTATGCGTTGCGCATCACCGTTGATACCGGCATCATTGCGCATTATATTGCGTACTCGTTTTACGAAATTTGATAAACTCATATTTTGTTTCTATTTTATGCTATGTTATATATGTATTGTTCCAGTTCCTTTACGGCATCAAGATAGCCTTGCTTGCCACCAAAGAACTTCACGATGTTTGCCTTTGAACCCAATTTGCGGAATGGGTCATTTTCAAGCACAGTAAGGCTTTCCAATTCAGACACACCTTCCTTGGTGTACTTATCCAACAAGGCTTCAAGCACAAGTCGTGCCTGTTCACCATACTTGCTGAATATATCACGTTTCTTCACCTGCTCGGCACGCTCATGCCGTGTAAGTGTTTTCTTTCCATAGGCTATATGACAGATGAAATCGAAATCGTCCACATCGTCCATGTCTTGGTCATGCTTCAATACAGCAAGGTCAATGCCACTGTCTTTGAGCATTTCAGCAATGTCTGACTTTTTCTTGGTTTCTTGCCACTTGGAAGTGAACGTGTCAATCGTAGCGTATGTGTCTATGATACTTTTCTTTGTATAGTCCGTAATGCTCTCTGTGCGAAGCAACTTACCATTTGTGTCATAGACAGAAACGACCTTGTTAATGACCTTTACTGTACAACCGTCCGAGTTGACTATTGGCTTAGGCTGTTTGGGCGGTTGTTGGCAAATACATGGAATCTGACCACATACGGGGCAGGGCTCTGGTGTCGATTGGGGACACACGCATGGATTCTGTCCACATACAGGACAAATATGTGGTTTAGGCGGATAATTCGGGTCTATCTCAATCGGTCCATCCCAATCAGGGTCAGCAAACAATCGTGTTACGTTGCGGAAGTCCATTACTGTGAAGTATGTTTTTCCTTCTTTCTCACGAAGACGAGTGCCACGACCAATTATCTGTTTGAACTCTGTCATAGAGCCGATTTGTTGGTCAAGAACAATCAGTTTTATCATTTTGCAATCAACACCAGTTGAAAGCAACTTACTTGTTGTCGCTATGACAGGGTATTTCTCTGCAACAGAAATGAAATAATCCAACTTGCCTTTTCCGTATTCGTCACTACCAGTTATACGAACCACATAGTCGGGATTTTTCTTGCACATGTCAGCATTGGCATTAGCCAAAGCCATTCGCATACGTTCCGTATGAGTTTCATCAGCACAAAACACTATGGTCTTAGCCATTCGATCTGTACTTTTCAGATAGTTGGTTATCTCCTGCGCAACTTCCCTTATGCGGTCTTCTATAACAATGTTATAATCATAGTCGCTATTATTATAGATGCGGTCTTCTATCTCGTTACCGTAGATGTCCTTTTGCCCCTTTGTCGGTCTCCATTCGTCACCGATGTTTGTTGTAATGTTGATTACCTTGAAAGGAGCGAGGAAACCATCCTCTATTCCATTTTTAAGACTATAAGTATAGATTGGCTCGCCAAAGTAGCCAATACTTGACTGATACTTCGTTTCCTTTGGCGTAGCAGTCATACCGATATGAGTAGCTGAAGAAAAATATTCCAAGATGTTTCGCCAGTTGCTATCATCCTTTGCGCTACCTCTATGACACTCATCAACGATAACAAGGTCGAAGTAGTCGGGATTAGGGAACAGCTCTTGATAATTCTTGGCATCATTCTGTCCAATCAACTGTTGATAGAGTGCAAAGAACACTTGATAAGAACCCAATTCTTCCAAGTGATTCTTGTCTTTTGAGTAATCTATCTTGTGCGTTACCTTTTCTAATGGCTTGAAGTCCTGCTGTATGGATTGGTCAACCAATATGTTTCTGTCTGCAAGATACAACACTTTCTTCTTCAACCCACTTTTTAGTAAACGCCATACAATCTGAAATGCAGTATATGTCTTGCCTGTGCCAGTTGCCATGACAAGAAGGACACGATTTTGCCCTTTTGCTATAGCATTGACAGTACGATTTACGGCATTGCGCTGATAATATCGTGGCGGAAAAATATTCTGACCAGTGCAAAAAGGCTGCTCTATGATAGCCAGCTCTTGTTCGTTAAGTCCGTTTCCATCGTTAGCCTCATTTTTATATCTTTCGATAAGTTCTTCTTTTGTCGGAAACTCATCCATGGCAAAAGTGCGTTCCTTGCCTGTCAAGAAGTCATGTTCGGCAAAGCCCTCCCCATTAGAACTATATGCAAACTTAACATCAAGCATTTGGGCATAAGTCATAGCTTGTTGCAATCCATGAGAAACAGAATGATTAGCATCCTTTGCCTCTACAATGGCTAAGGGTGTTGCCTTGTTTGCATAAAGCACATAGTCGGCAAACTTAGGTTTCTCTCTATGCACAAGATTGCCATGAAGACTAATTTTACCGTCAGTAAATTTAACCTTCTGTTCCATAAAAATGCTATCCTTTGACCATCCTTTGCTTGTAATGGCCTCGTTGATATAGCGGAACTTGACATCCTCTTCTGTTAAATCTTTGCTTATGCCCATATTCAACTAATATTTTATTATCAGAAGTTCTACAACATATTTACTAAGACAGGAAACTACGAGGTCATTACACTCTTTCGTTCTCGTCCGTAATCAAATCCTTGAGGTCAACTTCTAAAATCTTTGAGATTTCAAGAAGTGTCTCTAAATCGGGTTGATATTTATTCCGAGCATAGCAATTAACCGTGCTAAAGCTCTTGCCTAACTGTTTTGCCAGCCAGGTTTGTGAAATACCCTTGCTATCTAAGACATCTTTTATCTTGTTTAGTTTCATAAATTCACCGAATTTTGCTACAAATATACATTAAATTTTGCGATAATCATTATAAATTTAACGATTGTTATTTCATGTAGTTATTGTACCTTTACAGCGGAGAAGAGTTGTTTGACAGCAAACGTATGCATATTGCAGAAATTGGAACTGTTGCCAAATCATTACCTCTATTGAGGTGAAAGACTCATAAATAGCTCATTTTAAGCTATTCGGCAGTTTTTAGCGTAATTTTATGAGAAAATAGTCTCTTGCCAACGGAATAATGCCTACCTTTGCACCGTCAATAAAGCATAGAGTTTAGTTTAATAGTAACTGATTTTTATAGGTTTTTAGTTGTTAATCATTTAAGGTAAGATAGACGGCAAGCGTGCCCGTTTTCGCTTATAATAGGTGAAATTAGTTTGAGAGGTGAATTTGATTGTTTGAAAACTGGATAACACCGCCGCTTGTATGTGGGAACAACGTCGCGAGACGCATCCCTCCAAGCAGTGGCGGAGTCGAAAGACCGGATTCTCGAAATCCGAAACGGGCAGTGCGCAATAGCGTTCTGCCCGTTTTCGATATGAATATTTGGCAGGCCAAACTGTCTGCTTTGTCGTTTTAGAAGATGGTCTGTGACGCTGTGGCACGTTTTTTGTATTTTTCATTCTGTCAATAACCAAATTAAATGAGCTTATGGTCACAGTAAAGAATGCGGGCCAGTTCCGCATGGAGATTCAGAACGAGAGAGAATTGACCCACACCGACGTCCCTGCAGAGCAGGGAGGTGTAGGC
>OMAS01001071.1_pt1 | contig 12376 bp, 9 predicted proteins | sample 1674031 | NCBI WGS metagenome assembly OMAS01 (sample SAMEA103958138, study PRJEB25191) | human gut metagenome | biome: human-associated habitat [ENVO:00009003]; feature: intestine environment [ENVO:2100002]; material: feces | place: Germany | collected 2013/2015 | reverse complement strand
CAGATTCAGGAAAAAACCTATGTATTCATTCTTTTTGTCAAACAGTCTTCTGTATTCGATATCGAAATAATACGTTTTGTTGTCAATAATGGTTTGACCACTCCATTCAAGGGAAGCCGAATTGTTGATATCATGTTCTTTTATCCAGCCCTGTACATCCTCCGAGATCCCGGAAATGGAATCCAGTGAACTGTTAAATATTTTCAATGCACGCTCATTGGCATACACACATTCGTTATTTATATCAAAACATATCACAGCGTTATTCATTTCGGTTACAACGATGGACAGTGTTTTATCTACAAGTTCACGCGGAGAACGGTACAGTGTCAGGTAACAGATCAGTATTGCTGCGCATACAAAAAAAGGAAGTGACACATCAATCGGAAATTCTAAAATTCCACATATAAATTTTGAAACCGTGATCACACACATTAACACAAGTATCGGCAAATATTTCTTACGGTAAAAATCCGGTATCTGTATAATTTTGATTATAAACGATGCAATAATACAAAATACCAGACCATATGCAAACACATAGTGAAAGTAAAAAATAATGGATTTGTCGGCTACATGATACATATCAAAATTCGGGAATCGCACGGTTTCTATCGTAAATACGTTATGAAAAATTATATTTAAAAACAGTAAAATTCCATCCAGATATGCAATTATGAAACACCCCTTTTTAAACGGTGAAACCTCGTGAAAAACACGCGTATACTGCTGTGAATACTGCAATACATATATCAGCATCAGATCAAAGGAAAACCGATAAAGTGCTTCCATTATATAAGAAAATGTTTCATTTCCTGAAAAAGCAGACAGACCATTGCTAAGGATAGTAACAATTGTAAAAATGAGGCATTTCACAATGGAAGATGCCACATCACTTTTTATTTTTCTGGAATATTTGATACAAATAAGAATTGGTACTATCATCAGGCATAATAAGATCATATAAAGTTTATCCATGAAGACGTTAAACCTCCATTTAATAATAATTTCTATAACACTCCTGTTTTAAGGTAACTCCCTTATTATTTATAATAACCTAATTTCACCAGATTGTCTAATATAATTCCATTTCCCCTATCCTGAAATATTGCAAAAAAGGACGATATGATTTCTCATATCGCCCCTTATCGCCCTCTGTATGGTTTTAGAAATCTGTTAACCAAGCGCCACCCTTTCTGCATCTATGCCGCTTACAATGATCTGCTCTGCTGTCTTACCATTTTTAAAACGGTTTACTACAGATCAGCTAGTCTTCGTCAACTACCAGATCCGGCGAAATATCTGCGATTACCAGAGCGTCTTCTTTTGAAAAACCTCTCTTCCGAAGATTACGGTATACCGCCAGTCCTTTTTCGTTCTGACCTTCTGCACGACCTTCTGCACGACCCTCTGCACGTATCCCGTCAACAAACGATTTTTCATTATACTCTGTGATACACACGTCTTTCACCTCCGCTCTGTGTTTAAGCAAAAATGTCTTTAAAACATCATGCTCAATACAATAAGTTACCACTGCATCGACAGCACTCTCAAACTCCATGGTTTTACAATTTTTACGGATTTCATTGATCAGCGTCATATAATCCTTTAACGGCCGACAGTTGTTAAGTAAGTCGTCATTTCGCAAATAACAGGGGCTCCATAAGTAAGAGTCCCTGTTAAGCAATTATATATATATATATATATAACTGGTTAATGTGTACCGTAAGACCGGTAATCCTTTTTGGCTGATCCATCAAGCGAATACATCAGTACATCTCCATACCGGAAAGCAAATTGTGCCTTATGCCAGTCTATCTTCCGCAGCGGCTGATCTTCCATCTTATACATGCTGCAGTAGCCATAATCAACGTTCTGCCGGTTTGTATAGGTAAGATGCGGGATTGGCGTTTCGCTTTCCTTGTCAAAAATTTCAGCTCCCTCCATCCAGCCCATGCCGGTATCTCCATCGCCCTGGATATTTTTAAACCCGGCTTCAAAGGTTACGATCTCGAAATTGACTACAATGTATCCATCTTTTTTCCAGAAGTCCTCTTTATAGTCAATTCCTCCGTTCTCATGCGCGTATTTCGTTACGTCAAATCCTTTTTTGACCGCATGCACATCAGATGGCAGTGAGTATTCGAAGTACCATTTCTGTTTTGACTTTGTGACCCTGTCAGGATCAACCCCATCCGGAATTACCTCATCCGGTGCACAGTCCATTCCGATATATGTGGACATACGGGATGGAATGGTAATCTCCCCATACGTGTAGACATCATAAGTTGTGGACCTGATATCTTTTGGTTTGAGTCCTGCGATTTTCGCCTTCTGGTTGAATTCTTCATCTGTTACCCCGGTATATGGGTTTCCAAGCATCATCTTTTTCACATTCTGTTTATCCAGATCACTGCCGACTTTTACAACATTGCGGTATTTGCCATTGATCGTGCCATTGTAGTAAAGGTCAACCTCTTCCAGCTTTGTAATATCAGATCCATTCACATTTCCTTTTTTTGAAACATAATAAAATGTCGGGTAGATCTTGACATAATCCGTGCCGTGGTAGATATTTCCGATGGTTATGAGGCTCATCCGGGATGTATAGCCCGGTTTTAGCACACCAAGATTGCGCATATAAGGGTGGCTTCCATCCACGGTCGGCAGGGTAAATGCACTTCTTACTTTTTCCCCATTCTGGTTGTTGAATCCCACATGGTATGCAAACCTTTTAAGTTCCAGTGATTTTGGTTTCCGGAAAACGTCAAGCCAGAACGGGTAATCCGAATAGTCGTACATATTCAGATTGTATAAACGTCCGGATACTTCGGCATTTTTGGTATCAACTGCAACATAGTTGGAATTGTCTGCATTGGCGCACACTTCTTCCATTTCCAGTCCATCGTTGGCATCACAGTTAATTGCACGCGCCCGGAAATCAATACCAACGGCAGCAGTTTCATTGACCCAGATAGGGAGATAGAACTTTGTGGAATCCTGGTGCAGCGTGATCCACGTATCCGCGTCATAATAGGTGTAATCATCCCCGTCACACATATATACCTCAAACGGGAATTTGACTTCCCGTGATCTGATGTATTTTGCGTAATCACGTTCCCCGTATCCCTTCAGTGAACTGTGGTAACCGCTGGTAGGCAGGTTGACAGTAAAATACCGGTCCAGTACCAGATGATAACAGTTACCCGGTGACACCAGCTGGGTATATTCCTTCGCATCCGTAATCGTCGGGTAACATACCGTAGGGGTATGGATCACAACGTCATTGACCGGGTTTATTTCAATGTCGACATCCGGAATATTCGTATTATAAACAAACGATGGATAAAACTGTACATCACCACTCGAATTGAAGGTACCATTTGATTTTTCCGGTTCAATCAGCTGGTCTGACTGATAAAGCACATCTCTGTCAATCTGCGTAGATTCCGGGATTCTGCCCGGAGTCGGGGTTTTCTTTTCCACCGGATCAGCATTCATGATGATCTTCCCATCAAATTCAAGGTAATCATTCATGACAATATACTGCCCGACCGTCCATCCGTCTGACGGGGATATGCCTATCCTTCCACATGCCATAAATGATACATTTCCGACATTATAGGATGCATCCGGTTTTATGGTGACATGCTCATCCGGGAGGGAATAATTCATCACGGTGGCAGATTCTATTCGGTATATCACCAAATAATCAACTTTCCAGTAGGAATATTCGCGCCATACCAGTTCGGTATCATGATCGTGTAATTTTTTCCCATGTTTATCGGTGTGGCTGCAGCTAATATAATGGTTAAACTGCTTCTTTCCATATTTTCGAACAAACCGGTATTTATATAGGTAGGAATCCGTAAACACATTGACATACTGTGTCTCGGATGTTGGAATTCCCTGCGTACTGTCAAACTGTTCATTGTCTCGTTTGTCTGACTGGATTACAGCACTTGTGCTGGCTGGTGTGAGCTTCTCTGCCGAGATTACATCCTCATCCTCATGAGAGTCTGGTTTCGGTTTCGGGCTGTTTTTCTTATAAAGCACGTTGATAACAGTACCGCCATTGTAGGTTTCAAAAGTCTGACGGGCAGTTTTAAGCCACTTGGTATAGCTGCCAGTCAGGTTTCCATCCTTATCCGCGAAATTGCAGCTTTTAAAGACCGGGGCGTTGGTTTTTGCAACTTTGTTCCGGATGGAACCGTTTTTCGCGCTTTTCTGCTTTGACACAGATGTCTTATACAGATAATAATTTGATGTTTTTCCTTCTCCTGCGCCGACACCTGAAAGACGTGCCGGAAGGCTCTTTGAGGATGTTTTTATCTCCGAAAGGCTGATGTAGTATTTCTTTTCCAGTCCAAGTCCACGGTCACCACTGGCGATAGAGCCGGAACCACTGGTGCTGCTCCACTGGTAACCGGTATTCGCTTTATTCAGGTTTCTTGTGGCAGGATTCTTTTCAATTTTTCCATCATCTGAGTTTGTGACAGATAAAACCAGTTTCCATTTGCCCTCACAACTTTGGTAATAATTGATAGTAACCGGTGCTTCGACCTTCTTGTACTCAACCGCAATATCATACCGTGCGCGCCAGCCTTCGTTACAGCTGGCCGGCCAGCCGATGCCATACCATGTAGATCCGTTTACCCGTCTCGTGTTACGTGTGTTCGACATCTGCTTATAGGTATAGCAGCGTTCGGTAACGTTGCGCTTTGATCCGCCTTTGCTGATCGAGTATCCCTGCAGCACACCCTGGATATATATCTTGCCACCATTCTTCCGCAATGTTTTCAGATTTACACCGGCTTTGTCACACATGCGGTTAAAGACGTCTTTGGAAATATTGAAAGTAGTAATAACTGTATTTCCAATTGTTCTATCTGATTTAGAACACCCCTTTGGAAGTTTGTCAAAAAACACACAATCTTTGGCTGTTGTACCTTCTTTTCCATTTCTTCCAGTCGGATTACTTGTGACATACAATCCTACTGTTTTCCATCGAGTTCCACTTGATGCAGCATGTGCTCTTACTTCAAACCTTAAGTTCCCAGCATCATCAACATCCGCTGTTTTACCACCTACATCTGAAATACTTCTATTAACATCTGCATATGCAGATGCGTACCCAAATGGTTCAAACAAGGCGAGTAAAACAAAACACAATAAGAAAATAACTAAATTTTTGCTTCTTGGTTTCCTCATAATTTACCTCCATTTTTAATGGAAGTATTGTAAGCATAAAGCTATATATAAAGTCAACCATAAAAACACTGGAAATTTTTAAATTTCCAGTGCAAAAATTATTTATTTAATTTACATCATCAATTACATCAAAATACGAACTTACTCCACAGGAGGTCAGTTTTCCTCCTGTATATGAGATATTGCATCCCATTTCATTTGCATATGTGATTGTTTTCTTAGATGAAAGTTTTTTTATAGCTGTATAGCTTCCGTAAATAACCTCATTTTGACATTCACTTTTTACTGATGGGACTTTTCCACTTTCAACACGAAATTTAACATATACTCTTGCATAACATCTTGTTCCACATGAATCAAGCCACAGTGATGACGGATCGACAATAACATCACCACTAGACATAATAATTTTTCTGCCCTTTGCAGCTTTGATATACGCATTTACCGATTTCTGCCGCTCGGTATCTCTATATGTATTGATTAGTTCACTTTTCCACTCAGCTGTAAATGTTTTTCTGTAATCCACGTTAAGTCTCAACTCTACGTTTTTTTTGATCTTCGCGCAGATCATATCCTTATCTTCATCACTTAAAATCTTTGCTGTCTGTGCCGGGGTCTTATCTTTTTTTGTTCGCTGTTTTGACATAATCATTTTCTTTTCATAATAAGAATTTGGAAAACTTGCAAGGATATATGGGTAATCCTTATAGTTCTTTGGCAGGTTAATGATTCTTAACACCTGTCCATCGTAGGAAAGTTTGAATCTCTTTCCTTTGTTTTTCAGGCGATTTATCATCTTCTTTGCTTCGTCCTTGGTGATCTTTGTCTTTGGCAGAAATTTCCGGGTGCTGGAATATGTTCCGTTACTCTTTCCTACCATAATGCCCTTGGTGAAGCATTTGTACAGGGATTCCTTATATTTGTCATCAGCCTTCTTGATATCACTGATACGGTTAAAATATTTCACATAGCCATACAGATCGTAGTTATAGGAGTTTTCCCCTCCATTAACTGCGGAATCAGCTTCATTCAGAAGATATGCTGCTATCTCGTTTGTAGTAGCGGCAGCAGTATTTTTAATGCCGGCATTCTTTAATACATCTTTCCCTGTTACTTTCTGCACCTGGCTGGCAAAATCCTTGATGCTGATCTGGTTCTTCCCGATAGTAGTTGTTTCTGTAGTCTGATTTGCGGTATCTGTCGTTGCTGCCACACCGGTATCTGCAGTCTGTGTATCAACGGCCGCCTTTACACTCTGGGTATGTCCTGCAGCTGCTACGGAAATTCCCATTACAAGGGCAAGTGCAATTCCGGATGCCTGACGCATGGAATATCTCAGGTGCTGTCTGTTGCTGTTTTTTAACCATTTGTTTTTCATATACATTTCCTCCACTTTATACTCTGGTTTCCTTTTGGAAACACCTGTTTTCTTTGTTCTGATATCACTATAACTTCTTTTTATACGAATGGCAATAAAAATAGGAGAAAAGAAATACCAGAATTTTCAAAAAAGTATAGGAACAATCAAATGGTATTTGTCAAGCAGAAAAAGAAAACCATGCGGTATAAAAATTTTTAAGTGATAATTTCATGAAATATACAATATGAGCTGTTTGTCGAAATCCGTGCAGATATCAGGATCAATAAAAGAGCCATCCAGATGGATGACTCTTTTATCTAGTGCCTATTTAATTGATCATGCAAGTGCTACCGTTTCAGCATCTATGGCGCTTGATTTGAAAAAACTATTTTGCTTTCCACAATCAGGCTTTCATAAGAGCCAAAGCTTTTTCGTATTCCTCTCTGGAATACTGCTTAAGGATCTTTTCCTCAGACGCCCCAAGGGAAATTGCAAATTTGACTGCATTGATACGTTCCTCTGAACGACCTTCTGAACGACCTTCTGAACGACCTTCTGAACGACCTGCCTGAAATCCTTCCTGCCGCCCGATATTTTTTAATCTTTCAGCAACATCACACATGCTCTTCACCTGACCTTTCATTTCATCGCATATAACGTTTTCATAGTCCCGGTCCCCTGTCATAACAGATAAAAGCTTTAAGACTTCATCTACGTGCTGGATTTCTGTTGGGTCATCCGCAACATAGTCAGGGTTCCTTCTTTTGTTAACGAAAAAACGTGCAACAACCTTGAAATCACTTTTAAACATTTCAAGCTGTTCATCCGTCAGCCATGCGATCTCAAAAACCTCCATTTTGTAGTCATTGACATATGGATCAAGTTCTTTTGGGATATTCATCAATGACTTGATATTTCTCTCCTTGCACCAGTGCTTTTCACCAAAATACAATACAATGGTAACAACTGGAGCAATTGGAGCTGCATTCGCCTGCAGCTGGCTTTTGTAGCTTGCACCGTCATATCCAATCAGACGGAACGGCATCTTCTTTTCTACCGCCGTCTGGTTCTCAATGCCTATGATAGCAAGCTGCACATTGTACCTTTTCCACTTCTTTGCAACATCACGCTCCTGTTCATGCAACTTAGCATCCTCTCCCTTATACTGGGAATGTACGGATATGCTCTCAAGCGCTGACGGCTCGATCAGTTCCTGACCGTGAAATAAAAGAACGTTTACGATATCGGAAAATACATCATTGTAATCTTCCAGAATCTTTTCTGACATGTCTTTTTCTCCCATGTCACTATACCTCTCTTTCCCTGCTTATGCAGTTTTTGTTATATATAAACAGGGAAATAGTGGTTATCCCTGTTACATATCAGGGACAACCCTATATCCCGCAGAAAAACAACCGCGGTAAAAATAAAAAATCATACATCCGGAAGGACGTAAAAAACAAAATAATATATTTACCTATATTATAACAAATTTTGATAGATATACAACAAATTTCAGAGGCAATGGTTTTATCATAATATCCTGGTGCATTTTCTTGCTCCATAACTATTGAATTTTATGTAAAATTATGTAAAATATATCAAAAAGTGACAGGAGGTAATAGAAGTTGTTTTGGGACGTTGATAAGATCCGGCACATCCGGGAAGAAAAACATATAACAAGAGAAAAGCTCGCAACAATGACAGGTATACCAATACAGACATTGGCAGATTGGGAACAGCACCGACATTCTCCGGTCAGGGTTAATGATCTGCAGAATATCGCAATTGCTCTTGATTGCTATTTGGATGATTTTGTTGTTGACGGAAAACACATCTAATTTGGGTTACGAAAATCCCTGGGTCTCATCAAACCCAGGGATTTTTACCTTATTAACTATATTTATCTAAAGAACTCGACACCTCCATCTGTAAAGAGATAGGTAAGAGCCCCATGGAACCATTTTACATTATCAGGGTCAGAGTAATCCGGATTCATAAAATACAATGCGCCCATGCTTCGATCAGCTCCATTTTTTGTAAAATTGCCTGATTCATCTGATCATAAGAATCCCAATACTCTTTTTTTATTTTAATTCCGGTATAGATAAACAATTTCTGAATCATTTGCATAATTTTATCAGCAGAAAATCCCGTTCTATTTTTTATCGTTATCTCAGTTACCGAAACAATATCATGCGCAGCTGTATTTCTTATTTTTTCTTCCGTCAGCCGCAAATTACAAATGAGTTCCTTCAACTGTGCATCCGTTGAAAAATACTCAATTAACGCTTTGATATGAATCGAATAAACATCACCGTTCTGATTGAAACTGCCAGAAAAAGCCTCATTTAACACCTTTTCAATCTCTGTCCCGCGCAATTTTTTTATATCCCACCGACGCAGCTTTGTACCATCTCTTTTCGTAATCCATTTACAGTAATTATTAATATCAATTTTGCACTGTACCTTTAACACAAGCTCAAATAAATCCACCAAAATCGGTGTAATTGCACGAATAAAATCTACATACTCACCATTTTTTAGTTTAATCTGCATTCCAAGCGCATATTCAAATAGCATTCTCTCCGAGGATGCTTTCACCGGAATACAATCAAATTCCAGTTTTTTTGCCAGTTTATCTACTTCCGAAATATCCAGCAACAACCGTTTTTCTGCCAGTTCAAGATAGCCTCTGTATTTTTGGGTATCCTGTTTGCCCATCGTATCAGCAACCGTCAATGCTGCCCTGTAATCATAGGATAGGATATGTTTTTTTATCACTTCTTCTTTTTTCAGTTTCTGCAAGCTTGGACAGGCAATTTCACTGCAGCGATTGTCTGCTCCTGGTTGATTGTCTTCATCCAGTTCCCACAATGTAAACACATCATAATCTTTATAATGATGCTCATTGATTCTTCGTTCTGGTGTTGCAACCTGTATCAATTTTGCCGGGTATTCTTCCATCGTCTGTAATACCAGAAGTCCGCTTTTCATTGCGGGTGTTCCAGACGATACATTCAAAAGTAATTCATCGGTTTCATCCATCGTCCCATAGATTCCATGAATAATTTTTTGAAAATCTTCATAATAAAAATCAAACTCATGAACATTAGTCAATTCTCTCCGTTCAATAATTTCACACTCCATTTTACGGTTTTGCAGTTCACAAAGTTTGTTTAAACAATAACGATACCGATCATCTTTCTCTTGATTTACCAGCATTTCTTTTGACATATACATAATCACTTTATCCGGCTGATAATGTCTGCAAATATGCAAAATCGCACCGTCAAAGCAGTTAGTTGCAGATATTGGATCAGTTCCTCCAACCGGAGTAAATAAAATTTTCTGATGCATTACATTTCTCCTTAAATTTAACCTGTCGTGACTTCTATTATATAATAATTACTTCTTCATCTGCAATTGCAGGACTTACCCCAAACAAATTCACTTCTCCACTTCCGCGAATTTTATAGACACGCACACTGTCCAGTTCTTTATCAATCATTCTTGAAATTTCATCTATTAACTTACGGTACAGACTCTCAGTAATCATTGCCTCAAATGCTGATTTCTGTACCCTGAATCCATATCCATTCAGTTTTTTTGCAAAGGCAAGCCTCTTTTTATTATCTACAATATCATAAATGATAAGAACATACAATTTTTTAACGCTCTGCGTTTCCTCTGTATTCCAAAAATAATTTTCCATCGGCCACTCCTATCGGATCATCACAGGCATATACTGTTGCACATCCCTGCTCTCAATTGCATGAATAAACTGGTTTATCTGCAAATCCATCGCTTTTCTAAAACTCACACTATAATCAACATATGACAAATACCTGTTTTCCGTCCGAAATTTGTTTTCCAGTTTTTGCACATATTTTTTAAATCCCTCTTTTTCCAGAAAAACTCCCGGCTCCTCTGTTCCCGAATAAAAATCCTCCCGCACGAGTTCATGTCCGTTGAGCATACTCAGTGCTACAGAATCAATCAGTACTGCCCTCCATTCTTCCATTAAGTCACTCGCAAGTGTCGGATGTTTTTCCCTGTCACTGTGCATGATTCCAAAATATGGATTCAGCCCCTTTCCTTCAATTTTCCCATATAGTTCATTTAGTATAATCGAATATCCAAGACTGATCAAAGAATTAAATGGATCGCGCGGCGGTCTTCTGTTTCTTCCGGTAAAAGCAAATGCCGGATCTATTAATTTTCCCAGTTCCCCAAAATAAATTTTGGCGGCGGTTCCTTCAAATCCCATCACTTGTTCAATGCTCTGTGCCATATCGAGTTTCTGGTACATATTCTGCATTTCAATCACTGCACGCTGAATATCCGCTTCCTGATTTCTCGCATATCTTCGCAAAATCACGATTTGATTGCGAATTTTTGCATTGATAATACGTTTGGAAAAATCCAGCTTAAATTGCTCATCCTCCGTCACTGCTGCCTGCAAACGTTGCCTTTGAACATTAACATGATTAGTAGAAATCAGTCTTCCAAAATAAGCACCCTTCGTAGAATAAAACAAAATATTTACGCCACGTTTCAGACATTCCGTTATACATTGTGTAGTAATTTGTATTTTTCCAAATATCTCAATTACTTCCAAGGTCTCTGCCGGTATGCTTTTTACCATTCCATCTTTGTACTTTACCTGAAAGCGATTTTCGGTAATTCCGATTGTTGCCCCTTGTTCACATACATATAAATAGCTCATTTTTCACACCCCTTCCCCATTTTAAATTTATACCTGTCCCCTTTTTCGGGGTTTCTATTTTTCAATTTCTTGTCGTTGCTCCTACTTTCAATCTCGAGTTATCATTTCCGTCCCCTTCCCGGGGATCTTATTTCTCAATCCTGTCCTTTACATGCCTGATCTTAACTGGATTCCAAAGCCGAATTGCGGCGCAAAACCAAATCCGACTTTGGAATAAACTTCTTTCGCCTTAAAAAAGCCAAAACTCCAGTATTTTCAGGCATCGGCGCAAAATTAAGTTCTATCTCTTTGGAAACTATCCTCATTATACCAATCTTTTCGATATAAATCTATCAATTTTCTTCATACGAAATTTGTCCAATTCCCATATCATATAATTTTCCCTGATACATCGTACTCTTACAAACATGTGGCGCGATCTTCCATCCGATATCTTTCTGATGTTTATGCACACTGTATTGGCGTCCCAATGTATTTTTAAACACCTGATCTACCACCATTACCGCATTCTCACCAAACAGTGCATACAAAACCGTCTTGGAAAGGAATCCACAGCCTCCTCCCAAAAATACAGCATGTCCCGCTGTAACGGTGCGGTGAAACCGGCTGTAAAAATACTGATTGCAAACCTGTTGAAATACCTCTGCGGCTTCTAATAAATCATCGATATCATAAGGACATAACTGCGTATCAATAGAAAGAGGAAAACAGATTTCTGTTCCCGGAATCAAAGACTCCCGCAAAAGCGGCAATGGCTTTTGTTTTCCATCCAATGTATAATCAATTTTCTGACTCAACGTCAACTGATCGGTAGAGATTGACTCACTATCTCCCACATGAAGTCCTGCCAGACAATCATTGACTGCACTTGATAATTTCTTTTCATCTCTGGAAAGCGTATACAAAATCTGCTGCTCCAATTTTTGGGTTTCCCGCGACAAATAATCCTTCCTCTTGGCTTTCCGTGGTGCACTCATTTGGATTTCCTGGCAGATCTGCCAGAATGCCTCCGGCTTTTTTTGAATTTCCCAGACCAAAAGCGCAGTACGAAACATTCCTTTCACACTGCTTCCGGG
>OMAS01001058.1_pt1 | contig 12476 bp, 9 predicted proteins | sample 1674031 | NCBI WGS metagenome assembly OMAS01 (sample SAMEA103958138, study PRJEB25191) | human gut metagenome | biome: human-associated habitat [ENVO:00009003]; feature: intestine environment [ENVO:2100002]; material: feces | place: Germany | collected 2013/2015 | reverse complement strand
ACGATCTTCATACCAAAATCCTTTCTTTCCTCACAGGCGGGTGCTCTGCCCTTGCCCGGGGATATCAAATCTTAGTATAGCACATCCGGGCAGAAACTTCCACCAAATGCGGGCGTTCTCCAACAAATGCAGGGGTTTTGGAGGGGAATCTTAGGCAGATTTAAAATTTCCGCACCCAACACGCAAAAAGCAGGAGCCCGAAACATCTCAGGCTCCTGCTCGCATCTTGAACGAAACCGCTTACTGGTCGTACCGCTCCACGCCGTCCTTGGTGACGAGGGCGTAGACCAGCGGGGCTTCCTCGGGCTTTTCGGGGCCGTAGACGAGGCCGCTGCGGTACTCGGCGGCGGCAGCGTCGAACTTATCCGCCGCGCCGTAGAAGGTGGCGAGGCTTTCGCCCTTGTGGACGTAGTCGCCGCGCTTCTTGTGGAGGGTGATGCCGGCGGCGAAGTCCAGCGGGTCGCCCTTCTTCTGACGGCCTGCGCCCAGCAGAACGCTGGCAGAGCCGATCTTCTCGGCGTCGTTGGCGACGATGTAGCCGTCTTCCTCGGCCAGCAGCTCATAGCTGGCGGCGGGCTTCTCGAAGAGGCTGTAGTCGTCCAGAACGCGGGTATCGCCGCCCTGAGCCGCGAACATCTCCTTGCACTTTGCATAGGCAGAGCCGTCTGCGATGACAGCCTCGGCCATGGCGCGGCACTCGGCGGGAGACCCCTTATCGGCCAGCACCAGCATATTCGCAGCCAGCTGCAGGCAGACCTCGGTCAGGTCGGCGGGGCCGTGGCCCTTGAGCACGTCCATGCTCTCCATGACCTCAAGGCTGTTGCCGATGTTGTGGCCCAGCGGGGTGTCCATGTCGGTGATCATCGCAGCGACGCGGCGGCCATGATGGGTGCCGATGGAGACCATCAGCTTGGCCAGCTCGATGCTCTGGTCCACGGTCTTCATGAACGCACCGGTACCGGTGGTGACGTCCAGCAGGATAGCGTCCGAGCCGGAGGCCAGCTTCTTGGACATGATGCTGGACGCGATGAGGGGGATGCAGCTGACGGTTGCGGTGACGTCGCGGAGGGCGTACATCTTCTTATCTGCCACGGCGATGCCCTCGCTCTGGCCGATGACCGACAGGCCGATCTTGTTCACCTGTGCAAAGAACTCCTCCTGCGAGAGGGCGGTCTTTGTGCCGGGCACGCTCTCCATCTTGTCGATGGTGCCGCCGGTGTGGCCGAGGCCGCGGCCGCTCATCTTGGCGATCTTGACGCCGCAGGCCGCGACGATGGGCGCGATGACCAGCGTGGTCTTGTCGCCCACGCCGCCGGTGGAGTGCTTGTCCACCTTGATGCCCGGAATGGGCGAAAGATCGACCATGACGCCGCTGTGGGCCATCACGTCGGTCAGCTCGGCAGTCTCCTCGTCGGTCATGCCCCGCAGATAGACGGCCATCATCCATGCCGCCATCTGGTAATCGGCCACCTCGCCGCTGACGAAGCCGTTGACGATGGCTTCCAGTTCTTCGCGGCTGTGGGTGCCGCCGTCCCGCTTTTTTGCGATCAGATCGTAAATGCGCATAAGTTCACGCTCCTAAATCGTATTCTCCGCCAACGCTCTGCCGTCGGCAATAAGTATGACATTGTACTTCAAGTATAGCAAATCCTTCCGCAAAAGCAAGCATCGTTTTGTGGAATCTGTTGAAAAAAGAACGAAAAAGGCGCAGCCGCCCGGAAAGCAGCTGCGCCCCGAAAAAACGCCCTCGGATCAGCGGGAACCTTTATCGTAGGGGATGCCCTCGGCCTTGGGGGCCATGCTGTTCTTGGAGGTGAAGGCCAGAATGACCATGGATGCCACGAAGGGCATCATGTTGTAGATGTTGCTGGACCAGTGGAGCTGTGCGAGGAAGGTGGAGTCGGCGATGTTGGCCAGACTCTTGAACACGGCAAAGAACATGGCTGCGCCGCAGATGTTGAAGGGCTTCCACTGACCGAAGATCATAACGGCCATGGCAAGGAAGCCTGCACCGGCCACGCCGACCTCGAAGTTCCAGGTCTGGACGGGAGGCACGATATAGGCCAGACCGCCGATCGCACCCAGAGCGCCCGAGATGATGACACCGGCATAGCGCATCTTGTAGACGTTGATGCCCACAGAGTCCGCAGCCTGAGGATGCTCGCCGCAGGCGCGCAGACGCAGGCCGAAGCGGGTCTTGTACAGCACGATGTAGCTGATGATGAGCAGTGCGATGCCCAGCGGGACAAAGATGCTCAGCTCCAGGCCGCCGATGCTGAACAGGAAAGGCTTGTTGGAGTAGTTCAGCTTGGCGCTGCCGCTGTCGCTGAAGTTCTTGGAGATGACCACAGCCACCGCCGTCGCCAGCAGGTTCAGGGCCGTGCCGCCGATGGTCTGGTCCGCCTTCAGGTTGATGGACGCGAAGGCCAGCAGCAGGCTGTAGATCATGCCGGCGATAGCCGCCACCAGCACAGCGATGAGCACAGTGGCGAAAGCCGGCATGCTCGCGGGCAGCATGGTGAGGGTGAGGACACCCGCCACACCGCCGATGACCATGATGCCTTCCAGTGCGATATTGATGATGCCGGAGTGCTCACTGAACATACCGCCCAGAGCGACCAGCATCAGCACGATGCCATACAGCAGAGTATACTTGATGAGAAGCAGCATATCACTTGCCCTCCTTCTTGGTTTCGGTCTTAGCAGGGGCAGGCTCTGCATTCACGTTGGTCTTGTCCGCATTCTTGAACAGCATGGAGTGGATCTTGCCACGGAACAGCATGGAGAATGCGCACAGGTAGATGATGATACCGCTGATCAGATCGGAGATCTCGGTGGGGTAATACTTGGTGGACAGGAAAGAGCCGCCGACCGAGATGTGGGAGATGAAGATCGCGGAGAAGATGGTGCCGATGGGGTTGGAGCTTGCCAGCAGAGCAACGGAAATGCCGTTGAAGCCCATGGTCGGCAGGCTGGTGGAGTTCAGCGGGTTCCACTGGGACACGTTGGACAGGTAGTACAGGCCCGCACCAAAACCGGCCAATGCACCGGCAATGGCCATGGAGAGGATGATGTTCTTCTTCTCGTTGATGCCGGCGTAGCGGGCGGCGCTCTTGTTCAGGCCGACGGCCTTCAGCTCATAGCCGAAGGTGGTCTTGTTCAGCACCACCCAGATCAGGATGGCCACCGCCGCTGCCAGGAAGATGGCAATGGTGGTGCTGTTGGTCTGGAACATCTTGTTCAGGCCGAAGTCCGGGATGATGGACTGGGCGAACTCAGCGTTCTTGCTCAGGTTCAGGGTACGGGTGTTGCGCACGTCGTACATGGGGCCGGTGCCGTTCTGGTAGATAAGCTCATTGACCAGATACAAACCGATCCAGTTGAACATGATGGAGGTGATGACCTCGTTGATGTTGAAGTAAGCCTTGAAGAAGCCGGGGATAGCGCCCCAGATGCCGCCGAGGATGGTGGCGACGATCAGGCAGACATACCAGGGCATCTTGAGCATGATGGCGCAGTAGAGAGCGCCGTAAGCGCCCAGCGTGTACTGACCGGCTGCACCGATGTTGAACAGGCCGGTCTTGAACGCGAAGGCCACGGACAGGCCGGTCATGATGAGGGGGGCTGCGTTGGCCAGCTCCTTGCCGACACCGTAGGGCGCATCATGGAAGCCGCCCTTGACGATGCGGACAAAGCCGTCACCCCATGCGTGGGCCGGATTGATGGCCAGCAGCACGAGGAAGCCCACAGCCATGCCGATGACGATGCACAGCAGCGCGGCCAGCACACTGGTGATGGAGCTGTTGAGGTTGCTGTGGGAAAGTTTTTTCTTGTTCATTTATTTGCTCTCCTTTCCCTGCTTGCGTGCGCCGGCCATGTAGAGGCCCAGCTCCTGCACAGTGGTGGTCTTGGGGTCGAACTCGCCCACGATCTCGCCCTCGTACATGACGAGGATGCGGTCGGACAGGTTCATGACCTCATCCAGCTCGAGGCTGACCAGCAGGACAGCTTTGCCCTTGTCGCGCTCGGCGACGATCTGGCGGTGGATGTATTCGATCGCGCCGACATCCAGGCCGCGGGTGGGCTGAACAGCCACCAGCAGCTTGGGGTCTTTGTCGATCTCGCGGGCAATGATGGCCTTCTGCTGGTTGCCGCCGGACATGCTGCGCACGATGGTGGAGCTGCCCTGACCGCTGCGGACGTCGTACTGAGCGATGAGCTTATCGGAGTACTCGCGGACTTTATCGGACTGGATGAAGCCGCCCTTCTGGAACTCGGGCTGCCAGTAGCGCTGGAGCACCATGTTGTTCTCGAGGCTGTAATCCAGCACCAGACCGTGCTTGTGGCGGTCTTCGGGGATGTGGCTCATGCCGTCCTTCGAGCGCTGACGGATGCTCTCGCGGGTGATGTCCTTGCCGTCCAGCGTAATCTTGCCGCCCGACAGTTTTTCGAGACCGGTGAGTCCATAGACGAGCTCGGTCTGGCCGTTGCCCTCGATGCCCGCCAGACAGACGATCTCGCCTGCGTGGACCTGGAAGGTGACGTCCTTGACGGAGTCCTTCTTGCGCTGGTCGTTGTGGATGGTGACACCCTCCACGTCCAGCACGACATCGCCCGGGTGAGCGGGCTTTTTATCGACCTGAAGCTGGACGTCACGGCCGACCATCATGCGGGAAAGCTCTTCCTTGGTGGTGTCCTTGATGTCCACGGTACCCATATACTTGCCCTTGCGCAGGACGGTGCAGCGGTCGGCGACCGCCATGATCTCGTTGAGCTTGTGGGTGATGAAAAGGATGGACTTGCCCTCCTTCTTGAACCCGCGCATGATCTCCATCAGCTCGTCGATCTCCTGCGGGGTCAGCACAGCGGTGGGCTCGTCGAAGATGAGGATCTCATTGTCGCGGTAGAGCATCTTCAAAATCTCCACACGCTGCTGCATACCGACCGAAATATCACTGATGAGCGCATCGGGGTCAACACGCAGGCCGTACTTCTCGCTCAGGGCCACGACCTTCTTGCGGGCCTCGGCCTTCTGCAAAAAGCCCAGCTTGTTGGGCTCCACGCCCAGAATGATGTTGTCCAGCACGCTGAAGCACTCCACCAGCTTGAAGTGCTGGTGGACCATACCGATGCCCAGTGCGTTTGCATCGTTGGGGTTGCGGATGGCGACCTCCTTGCCGTTTTTGAGGATCTTACCCTCCTCCGGCTGATACAGACCGAACAGCACGCTCATCAGGGTGCTTTTGCCTGCGCCGTTCTCGCCCAACAGGGCATGGACCTCACCTTTGCGCAGCTGCAGGGTAATGTCGTCGTTTGCCTTGATGCCCGGGAACTCCTTGGTGATATGGAGCATCTCGATCACAAAATCCTCTGCCAATCTGCTCACTCTCCTTTCGTGTCCAAACGACACTTATACTATTGTAATGCCCATTATACCGTATTTTTGCTGTTTTGCACACTTCTTTTTGAAAATTTAGTGTTTTGCCATATCATAAGTATTACTTTTGTGCATTTTGACAGGCATTCCTTCATCGTCTTGAAAAAAGCATACAAAAAAGGCGGGACGCCCTTTGCAAAGCGTCCCGCCCGGGAAGTTTCTGATTACTGGATGTAGTTGACGGTGGTGAACTCGCTGACGGTGGGCTTGGTAGCGTCGTCGGAGCTGTTATCAACAGTGATCTCGCCGCTCTTGATCTTGCCCTTGACTTCCTCGTACTCGTCGGTGGTGAAGGTCTCGAAGTTCCAGCTGTCAGCATCGGTGGGCAGGCCGACGTAGTCGCCGTCCTCCAGACCGAAGTTGCCGTTGGAAGCAGCGATGTCGCTCCAATCGCCTGCCTCGATGTCGGACAGAGCGGTGTTGACAGCCTCGGTCAGGCCCTTCATTGCAGAGGTGATGAAGGGGTTGTAAGCGAAGGAGCCGTCTGCCACGCCGTTGACACCGATGTAGTTCTGGTCAACGTCAACGCCCACAACGTAGCCGTTGTTCTTCAGAGCAGCCTCAACAGCGGAGGTGTAGATGCCGCCGCCGCAGGCAAAGACGACCTGAGTGCCGTTGGAGTACCAGCCCTCCATACGGGAGGTGATGTTTGCATCGCCGTAGAACTGGCCGCCGTAGAAGTAGTTGATGTCGATGTTGGTGCCCAGCTCCTGAGCAGCAGCGTCAGCGCCCTGCACATAGCCGTAGCCGTAACGGATGACAGCGGGGACAGCCATGCCGCCGAGGAAGCCCAGCTTGGTCTTGCCGTCCTTAACGATGGCGTAGCCAGCCAGATAACCTGCCTGCTCCTCCTTGAAGGTGATGCAGTAGCAGTTTGCGGGGATGGCGTCGGTGCCGATGTCGCCCTGGGTGACGTCGACGGCGATGAACTTGACATCGGGGTACTGGTCAGCAGCCCATGCCAGAGAAGCGCCGTACAGGTAGCCGACGCAGACGATGACATCAGCGCCGTCGTTGACAGCCTGACGGATCATGGTCTCGCGGTCCTCATCGGAAGCGTCAGCCTCGGGGATGTAGTACTGGCAGTTATCGCCCATGTAGCCGGAAACAGCGGTCCAGCAGGCCTGGTTGAAGCTCTCATCGTCGATGGTGCCGGTGTCGCAGGTCAGAGCGACCTTCACGATCTTCTCGCCGCCCTCAGCGGTGGAAGCGGCTGCGCTGGTGGAGGCAGCTGCAGAGGAAGCAGTGGAAGAGGAAGAACCGCCGCAGGCAGTCAGAGCAGCGGCAGCAGCAGCGGCGCCAGCCACTGCCAGGAAGTTACGACGAGAAATCATCATAATGAAAACTCTCCTTTTATTTTAATATAATCGCGTTTTGTTGACGAAATGTGCGCACTTGCACATTTACTGGCTCAAGTATAGCGGGAAGAAGTGACAGATGCAAGCCTTTTCCGATTACAAAACATTTACAAATATTTTATCAAAATTGTATAAAAACCATACTTATCCCGGAAAATCCGCTCCACCCGGCATTTTTCGCGCAGCTGTGTTCAGTCTTCCACGGCCTTGTTGCCTGCCACGTTGGAGGGACCGAAGCCGAAGGGCAGCAGCTCGTCCATGCTGCGCTCGATGAAATCGTCCGGGCTTTTTGCCATGATGACATTCAGCTCCGGGCCGCCGAACTCGAACAGCGCCTGACGGCAGACGCCGCAGGGCGAGGTGATCTGCTGATTGATCTCGCCCCGGCGGGAGCCTACCACGGCGATGTCCGTAAACTTGGTCACGCCCTCGCTCACGGCTTTGAACAGCGCGGTGCGCTCGGCGCAGCTGGTGGGGGTAAAGGCGGCATTCTCCACGTTGCAGCCGGTGAAGATGCGGCCATCCTCGGCGCGCAGGGCAGCGCCCACCATAAAGTCGCTGTAAGGCGTGTAAGCCCTCTCCCTGGCCGCAAGGGCCATCCGGATGAGCTCCTGCTTTTCTTCGAGAGTCAGTTTCGTCATAGTCGGTTCTCCTTTTTGCAATTTGTAGATATAGCGTTCTTCGTCCTGTGGGACAAAGCCAATGGATTCAAACATTTTCTGCGACTGGGTATTGAAGGAATAGATGTGCGCGAAGCACTCCGCCAAGCCCCTTTCCCGAGCCAGCTCCAGCATTTTTTCGATGACCTTCCGCCCGATGTGTTTATTCTGGTACTCCTTGCAGATGACGATGGCCAGCTCGCCTGTCGTCCGCAGGCTGACGTCACCACAAAGCACACCCCGATACTCGATATAAAACAGTTCCCCGTGTGTGTCCAGATAATGATACATCCGCTTCAGCAGCGGCAAATTATAAACGGAGTCCCTGTTATCTACCTGTTTGCAGAGCTGTGCATCCTGATACCACGCAAGTGCTGTATCGTAGGCCGGATAATACGGAACAAGCCGGATGTTCCTCTCCACAGAAATCGGACTGCGCACCATGTTCACCGTTTCTCTGTTCATCGGCCTCATTCCCTTCTGTGTCGTACATTCTTCTGTGTCGTGTATTTAAGTATAAATCATTCTTTTAAGAAGTGCAAGCGGCGATAATTACGCAGCATTATGCAATGACAGCTCTTGCATTTATCATTACAAATGAATATAATAGAATTACAAAGGAGGCGCATCAGAATGGCAAATGCAGTCAACGTGAATTTTCGGATGGACCCCGACCTCAAGCGGAGCATGGAGGAGGTCTGCGCCGAGATGGGGCTTTCGATGACGACAGCCTTCACGATTTTTGCAAAGAAAGTGTCGCGCGAGCATCGGATTCCCTTTGAAGTCTCCGCCGACCCCTTCTATTCCGAAAGCAACATCAACCATCTCCGTCAAATCGTCCATGATATTGACACCGGCAAAGCCAAGCTCACCGAACATGAACTGATCGAGGTGGACTGATGAGGCTGCTGTGGGAAGAGGAAGCGTGGGAAGATTATTGTCTTTGGCAGACGCGGGACAAAAAGCTGCTGAAGCGAATCAACTCCCTCATAAAAGACATTCAGCGGAACACCTATGAGGGCATCGGCAAGCCCGAGCCTTTGAAGGGAGATTTGAGCGGATGGTGGAGTCGGCGTATCGACGACACCCACCGCATCGTCTACCGGGAGCAGGATGGAAACATCATCATTGCGTCCTGTTACGGTCATTACACGGATACCTGAGAAGCAAAAAGACTGCTGTCGGCCGACAGCAGTCTTTTTGTATTATGGTTAAATCAATACTCCGCGCCCAGTGCAACCTTCATCATATCGGTGAAGCTCTTCTGGCGCTGCTCTGCGGTGGTGATCTCCGGGGAGACGAAGCTGTCGGAGATGGTCAGCAGGCAGGCAGCGTTCTTGCCCAGAGCCTCGGCGTTGGCGAACAGCGCAAAGCTCTCCATCTCCACGCAGAGGCAGCCGCGCTCGTCGCGCAGCAGCTCCCAGTAGGTGGGCTTTGCGTCGGAAGGCTGACGGTAGAAAACGTCGGAGGAGTGGATGTTGCCCTCGATGAGCTTGATGCCCTGCTTCTTGGCGGAGGCGCGCAGCTTGTCATTCAGCTCCTCGCTGGGGAAGGTGATGTCGTGGTCGTTTCCGCTCTGGACGCGGGCATAGTTGGACTCACTGACCGCACCGGTAGCCAGCACGGTGTCGAACAGCTTGGCGTCGGCAGTGTAGCTGCCGGCGGAGCCGATGCGGATGATGTTGTCCACATCGTAGAACTTGAACAGCTCATAGGAATAGATGCCGATGGACGGCATGCCCATGCCGCTGCCCATCACGCTGATGGGACGGCCCTCGTAGGTGCCGGTAAAGCCCAGCATCCCGCGCACGCCGGTCACCTGACGCACATCCTGCAGGAAGGTGTCGGCAATGAACTTGGCGCGCAGAGGGTCACCGGGCATGAGGACGGTCTTGGCGAAATCGCCCTTTTCGGCGCTGATGTGAGGGGTAGACATAAGATCATCTCTCCTTTTTTCCTATTGATAGCAGATGGGCCTTTCCCCTTTGGAAAAAGCCCTTTCTGCCAAGTTACCTGTATTTGCTGCGGTTGAACACGTTCTGGGGCGCAACGTAACTGCCGTTGTGGCGGATCTCAAAGTGGCAGTGGTTGCCGCTGGAGCGTCCGGTGCTGCCCACATAGCCGATCAGCTGGCCCTGCTTGACCGACTGACCAGAGTGCACCGCCAGCGACAGACAGTGCGCATACACCGTGGTGTAGCCGCTGCCGTGGCTGATGATGACGGAGTAGCCGTAGCCCGTGCCGGCACCAGCCTTATTGTAGCCTGCCTTGGTCACAGTGCCGCCTGCCGATGCGTAGATGGGCGTACCCGCTGCAGCGCAGATATCCACGCCCTTGTGGCCGCTGCCGTACCAGCGCGAGCAGTAGCGGTAGCCGGGCACCGGCCAGATGAACTGACCGCTGCCGGTGATGTAGCTGGTGCTGCTGGTCACCTTTTTGGTGCCCTTCACGATCTTTTCCGTGACAGGCTCCTGCACCACTTCCGTGCTCAGGATCTTCTGAGAAAGCTGGATGCCATCGGTGTTATAAACACGCTGCGCCGTGATCTGACGCAGGCCGTTCACACCGTTCTGCACCGTTTTCTTGGTACCCACCGTGTACTCGTTGGAGGTGGTGGTCTCGGTGGTATAGGGGATCTCTTCCTGCCAGGTCTCCACCTTGGTGATGCGCACTTCCAGCGTAGCTTCCTGCTTGGTCACGATCAGCTCATCACCGGCCTGAATGTTAGATTTCTCGTTCAGGGGCGCGCCCTTGAAATTGGTATTCAGTTCGCACAGCTCACGGAAGGTGAGGTCGTTTTTCTGGGCGATGCTCCATAGCGTGTCGCCTGCGCCCACTGTGTAGATCTTTTCCTGCTGCTGCACGCCGGAAAGCATCGACTCCACATCGTTTTCCTGCTGGAAGCTTTCATTGAAGTAGATGCCATTCTCCAGGGTGACCTCTTTGTTGAAGCCCACGGTCACATTGGGATCTTTCGGGTCCTCGTAGGGTTCCAGCAGGCTGCTCAGGTAGCTCTGCAGGGCAGTGCCGTCCGAGCACACGGCCGTCAGTTCTCCATCCAGATACAGGGCGGTGCCCTCACTGATCTGGTCGCTGGAGGACTTCAGGATGGCGTTGGCCATCTCGTTTTCGTCCAGCACGCTGTGTGCCACCGAAATGGTGTAGGTGGGCTCCACCGTCCACTTGGTGTTCTCGTCCGTGCCTGCATAGTTGATACGCTCCTGCACGGCTTCCTTGGCAGAGTTGAACACATCCTCGTTGGCCACATAGCCCACGGTCTGGCCGTTCACCTGCACTTCCAGCGCGTAGGGCTGACGGATGGTTTTGTTGAATACGGTCACCATGACTGCCAGTGCACACACCGGCAGCACATACATGGCCATCCGCGGCAGGGTCCTGATATTGCGGCGCACGCCGCTGGTCAGATAATGTACACTTTCGCGGCAGGCCACGGCAAAGCCTTTTTCTTTGCGCACCCGATGGGCGTGGACCAGCAGGGAGCCGCAGCCCCGGAAGAACAGCCAGATGGGCCCGAACAGATCCCGGAACATCTGGGCAGCGCCCGGAAATGCGATGGCTGCCGTATTTCTCAGCAATGCCGCAGCAGAGTGCCACAGCCACAGCCAGCTGCTGCGCAGGCCGCGTCCGGTGCGGACGAATACATACTCGGTGGAGTAGCCCAGCGCATACAGTGCCTCGCCAATAACCGGAACGGCAGCGTTCTGGGCGATCTTTCTGCTGAAATTGCTTACACGATTCTGCGTTTTACGGCGCAGCCGGTGCCGGTGCAAAAGCCCCATGCATTGCAGCTGTGCCCAAAGGGAGCGCAGCCTCTGGCCGCGTTTCGGTTTTACCGGTGAAGCGGGCTGCTGCTCCTTTGTCTTGTCTTCGATCAAAAGGTTTTTCTCCTTCCTTGCCGCCAATGCACACACGGTGCCGGGATAAGACGGCGGCGGTCTTGGGCGCACATGCCCTTTCCAGCAGGCTCATGCACACAACATTCTTATTTTATTATACACCCTGCCGTCTTTGAAACAAGCATTGTCACAAAATTTGGGCGGTTCTTTCACTTACTTTTCACCAAAAAGCTGTTTCATATCCTGCGGCAGCGGGCTTTCCGCCGCAGCAGTCTTCCAGTTATTTCCATTTGCCGGGCATTCCACCCGGATCCCGCCCTCCACCGGGGTGTACACCGGCACCCGGAAGCTCTGCCTTGCACAGTGCAGCGCCTGCCGCCCAATGCGCTCCCGGCTCCCGCCGTAAAGGTCATCCCCAGCCAGCGGGTGGCCGATGGACGCAAAATGCACCCGGATCTGATGGGTGCGGCCCGTTACCGGCACACAGGCTGCAAGGCTCAGGCCGTTTTCTGCCTTTAATATGGTATACTCGGTACGGCTGGGCTTGCCGTCCGGGGTCACGCAGCGGCCAATGATGCTCTCCGCCTGGCGGCCAATGGGCGCGTCGATCACGCCCGGACCCAGCGGCAGCTCTCCCTCCACAACGGCATAGTAGAGTTTTTCCACATTCCGGGCCAGCAGCGGCGCAGCATAGGCGTGCTTTGCAGCCAGAACAAGGCCGCTGGTGTCCTTATCGATACGGTTCACCGGGCGGAACACCGGGCTGATGCCCTGCTGCGCAGCCCATGCCGCATACCCGTTGGCAAGGGTATCGTAGGGGTAGTTCAGGGTGGGGTGCACGGCCAGATGCGGCGGCTTTTCCAGCACCACCGCAAACGCATCCTCATAGACCACCTTTACCGGGATCTCCGGCTGCGGAGCCACGCCGTCCCCCTCCGGCGGCAGCTCAAAGGACACCACCTGCCCCGGGTAGACCCGGCGGTTGGCAAGGACAGGCTCCCCTTCTGCAAAGAAACCGCTGCCCCGGAACTTGACTGCACGGGCAAGTTCAGTGGAGACGGCACACTGGCGCAGAAAATTGCGCACAAGCACGCCGTCCTGCGTCTGCGGCACGGTAAATTCCAGCTGTATACGCCCCACCCCCTGTGCAAAAAATATATGAATA